>Ga0315533_1002716_pt1 | contig 12118 bp, 20 predicted proteins | sample SalMarSW160130MG_FD_203081 | JGI IMG/M metagenome (GOLD analysis project Ga0315533, IMG submission 203081) | Salt marsh sediment microbial communities from the Plum Island Ecosystem LTER, Massachusetts, United States - Salt Marsh Sediment SW1601-30 ...
TCTGGTCGTGCGGCGCCCGGGCCCCGGGCGCTGCCTGACCCAGAAAGAGATCCTCACCGCAGCCCGCCCCCTCGGGCGAGCGGAGCGAGACCGGCAGCAGGAGATACGACAAAGTGGGTTTGCGACTTTTGGAGAGTTGCGACTTACAGGATCAGCGGGGACGTGCCGTAGAAGTAGGGGGACACCCACCCATCAGGCTGGATGTCGCCCCAGTCGACTGAGTAGGAGAGGTGCTTGATTACGTCAACATTGTGAAACGTGTCGGTTTGACCCTCGGCCAGGTGGGTCTTCAGCGAGGGCCAGGTCTCCATTGCGAAGGCATTTCGGTCCAGGATCGATGCCTTGAGGGGGACACCTTTTCTAACCGTGTGGGTACCGAGCGTATAGTCCTTTGGCGCGCGGATCTCCAGCGTGTTCGCGGTCTCCTCGATCTTCAGGTAACCGAGCCGCTCTGGATCCAGGTACCCGGCCAGATTATCGTATCCCTGCCGGTCGACGATCAGGCTATCGGTATCCGAGTAGAACACGTGGTCTCGCCCGGCCTGCTCGATCAGGCCCCACAGGTACAGCCGTGCGTAGGCTGTGACGTGACTCGCCACAGCCACGAACGAATTGAACCCCTCGCCGGTGCGCGCCGATTCGATCACCGATCCCCCGGCATGATATATCGTGAACCGCTGCCTGGATGGAAAGCGCATACCGTACTCGACCTGGATGTCGTCGGGGTCGCAGGTGCCAATAATGCGATCCTCGTATCCCATCTGCCCGAATTTGCCATAGAGAGAATTGAGCAGCAGCTTGACCAGGCTGCGATGCAGCGTATCGCCGCTCTGGTCGTACTGCACCTTCAGCTTGTAGAAGTGATCGACGTACCAGTAGAACACCCGTCGCATCCGGTAGGTGGCAAACTCGCCGATCTCCTTAATCCACCCGTTGTCCAGGGCGACGCGAATCTCAGGCGTGCACAGCACCGTGGAGAACTGACCGACCGGGTAGACGTTTTTCCCCTTTACCTGGACCGGGAACACGGGCACGTCTACGTCCAGGGAGACGCGGGCAATCATTCCCCAACCATCGAGCAGTGTGCGCGCGCTTTTCAGGGAGAGACGATCACCAACCGTCAGGAGGTGGGATGGATAGTGATTTTCGTACATGACGGTCGGATACATCGAGTTCACGTCCAGCTTGTAGAACGGCCCGTCCTCCCGGCGACCCACCCAGAACGCCTCCGAACGGCCTCCACGGTAGCTATCCCGCTCCAGGGCGATGGCGGCCTCGTTATCGTGGATCTCGATCCGGTTGTGCATGTACGCGTGCCGGAAACCGGCAAACGCCTGCGAGCCGATGGTGGTCCGGAATGTACCCAGGTTCTCGGCGTCCAGGAAAGCAAACCACTCCTGCCACAGCTTGACCATCACTTCCACGTCCCGCTGGCAGTACGGCCACCACTCCTCGTCGGGCGCATCGTAGGCTGGACGGTGTAACTTGGGGAAATTCAGCGCCTTGCCCCATCGCTCGATGGAGCCTGCAAACAGGTTACAGTCATCCATCGCCAGCAAGGTTTTAGCCCATCGTTTGCCCTCGAAGTCGGAGATATGCTGGCCGTCTGCCAGCCAGGACACGAGCGCGGTCGTCGGCATCCCCCAGCGGATCAACCGTGTGTCGCCATTCTCGAAGAGGAATATCAACCGCCAGCCACGTTCGGGCAGCTCGACGAACATCTGGCACACCTGGGCATCGAATGCCAGGTTGTGGGCTACGAGATAGAGAATGGAATGAGAAGTCGCTTTCTTCAGCGTCCATCCCCAGAACTTGGGGATATCCGTGAATCTCAGCCACTCGTGGTTGTCAGGCTTACCGTCCCGCCGTTTCCGCCAATAGTGGGCTACCCCAAGATGAAAATCCTGCCGTGTCCCGGTGGGGGACTCCCAGCGCGGGTATGTCTCGGTGTCGAAGAACACCATATTTTGCGGCCTGGTCTCCGCCGCGTTGGGCTTCAGACGATGTGCTGCTCGCTTCATCCTACCACTCGATCCAGCGGGCCTGGTAGAAGTGCGTCCGCTCGATGATCACGCCGCCGCCGCCACCCCGGACGCCGTAGGCCGCAGTCACGTCCTCGATCTCGTGCTCGATCTCGATCCAGGTGCGCTGTTCGTCATTCTCAACGGTTACCGTCCTGCGGACGATCTCCCCGGTGGCTTGATCGATGTAGTTCACATCAGCCGTAACAACGTACTTTTGTCCGTAGTCCAGATCGACCGTGGCGTACGCCTGCCCCGGGATGGGGGTCTCGAAGGGCAGACCCTGAACGAGATCTCCACTATCCCTGGCCTCTCTGGCGAGACCCGACAGAGAGTACCAGTCTGCAGTGCGGATCGCACCACCGCCGTCCCGGTAGTCATCCAGGCCAGCGGTGGCTGTCATCCCGCGCTCGACGCCTGATACCGCATAGGACCAGGCATCGAGCATCGATGCGCTCCATCTCTCGGGGATGGGCACGCTACTTCCCCCTGCACCACGACTCCGAGCCGTCTGCCCCGACTATCTTGTGGCTGTACCAGTGTGAATTGCCTTTCTCGTGCCTCGCCATCGGGACGTGATGGATCGGGCACTCGCGGGTCTCGGGTCCGTTTTCGCCGATGGGGAGGGGTGCGGACTTGGAGAAAAGCGCAGGCTGGATCTGCAAGGCGTGGAATCGCTCATCGATCCAACCAACGAGGATCTTGAGGGATTCCGAATCGACGGCATCCGTCTCCAGGGAGAGGGCGTAGCCGCCAGGGGTGAAGCCGGAGATCTTGACATTGAACGATCTATCGGACATTGGATACTACCTCCTATTCACGATACGTGAGATGCGAGCAGTAGGGAGCAACTGCCCGTCCCACCGGTTCAGACGCCTTATCGCCGTAGTGGGCGATGTCCTCGACGGAGTGGGCCGGGTCCCCTGCGTACACCGCGAAGTCGTGGTCATACCCAATCACAGTGACGTACGTGACTGCCACGGTGTCCCCGGCCTGAAGGACATTCCCTCCGTAGTTCCAAACATGTCCCCTGCTAATGCGTGTCATTTTACCTCCTGTAGTGGATGAGCCAGAGAACGGATCTCACGAAGAACGATAGTGCGAACACGATACAGACGATCGAGTCCAGCACTAGCAAAAAGATGAGGATAGACGCCATTGCTGCTATAGCCTCGAAGGGGTCCATCGCCGATACCTCCTTTCCCCTAGATCCAGCTTTCCCATCTCGGATCCTCCTGTCCCCACGCTTCAGCCCAGAATTTCCGCAGGATCTCCTGGCTGGCGAGGCTCGCCTGGAGGACGACCTCCAGAGCCACAGCCAGCTCTGGATGGTCCTCTTCGAAAACCCCTTTGAGCTCCAGGGTGGACGTCATGGCCCGTTCCAGCCCCAGGTAGATCTGGGCGATCTGCCGTTTGAGGTAGTCACGGTGGGTTTTAGGCATCCCCACCCCCCTCACCACCCCCGTATTTGGTGTTGGTGGTACAAAACGCCTCCGGGAGGCCGTGCGACGGAGGCTCGTTGTCCTGCCGCCCTACCTCCCGATCCCCGTGCTCCTCGGTCTCCGCTCGTCCCGCGTCGATCATAGCCAGGAGGGAATCGAGCTCCACGAGCGTGGTGTGCATGAGGACCATATCCAAGTGCACCCGGAACAGGGGCCGGCGTATAGCGGGGCGTTCGTCGTAGAGCTCCATTATTCGATCGGCCATTCTCTGCCGAGCCGCTTGTATCTGTTGGGTGGGTGTTTTCATTGGCTGTCCTCCGTACGATTGTGCCAGTAGACCAGGAACCGGCGACATGTCTTGCACGTTACCGCCGCCGGGATCCGGGTCGTGAATCGCAATTCGGGGTGGTTCCCACAGGGAGAGTACCATTCTGTGGGGTGATCGTGGACGCGATTGCGCCAGTGGATCTTGTACCAGTACCGCGAGGGGTTGAAGGGTGCCTTTTTAGCAGGCATTGGCACCCTCCGCCGTGCGCTTGGCCTGCGCCTCATACATAGCGGCCACGATCCCGGCAATCGTCCACGTGGTCATTTCCCCATCCAGGCCGATGCAGGTGAGCCTGCGATCCGACACGGAGCACATAACCCGGAGAAGCCGGATCAGGCGGTCTGTCGTCACGGCGTAAACCCTGTAGCCGCCCCCGTCCAGTCGCCCGTTGGTGCGATAGAACACGACGGAGCGAGCGTTCGGATAGTTGAAAAATCTGACCGAGAAAACCTTGCTTTTCATCGTTGCCCTCCGTTTCGTTTCTGATGAGTCTGATCGTGCATGCCCATTATACCCCGAAACGGCGGGGGCGTCAATATGACATTCTATGTCATGAACCGGCTGACTTGCGTTTTCGTTCTTCTTCCAGCCGGGCACGCTCTCGCTCGGCCTCCTCACGCATCTTGCGCTGGGCCTCGACGGCCTTTTTCAGGCTTTCCTTTGGATCTGGCATCGGATTATACCTCCTTTCCTTTCAGGTACTCGCTCCACAGCTGCGCTTTCTTCAGCTGCAGCGTCTTGATCTGCAGCTGGCAGCTGACGACCAGGTCGGAGATCTCGGCAATGTCCTCCAGCGTCATCTCGGGTGTACTCGACGCCTTCAGATCCGCGATCTTCAGGTTGAACTCGGCGATCTGGACGGCGATATCTGCCGCCTGGATGTCGTAGGTCGTCCTCTCGGCCCGGGTACGTACCGTCTCGGCCTCCTTCTGTGCCTTCTCCATTTCGTCCTGTGCCTGGAGGACCAGCTTGCGCAGGGCATCGGCTGCGTACCAGTCGATATACCGGGCGGAGAGACGGAACCCGGCCAGCTCGTTGCGGTATTCGGCCTCGCTCATCTCGTTCTGGAGGAAGAAGCGTAGCAGGTCGGTGCGAGACGGTCGGGCGATCTTGGCAGTCCGACTGATCTCCCATTCCTCCAGGTAGCGCTCGACTTCAGCAGCGGGCAGGTTGACCCTGGCCAGGGCGCTGTACACGTCGGTCGCCGACATCTGGCCGTTGACGTACATCGTCTTGGCGTGGCCGATCTGCTCGCTGGCCAGGCCGTTGGACCGGCTCAGATCCGCCTTGGCCAGGTACATATCGACGATCCAGTCCGGGTATCCCATCTCGGCCAGGAACGAGCGGGCGTCGCCGTTGGAGATCCGCCCCAGCTGGTACGCCGAGATGACCTCTGAGCGTGTTGCCTCTTTCTCGCTCTCCCCATACTCTAATATGGTAAAGTCGGCGAGCTTTTGCGCTTTCTCCAGGTCGTAGCCGATGTCGGTGTGTGCCTTGACCAGCTCAGCGTAGGTGCGAATCACGCCGACCTGGTACATCCGGCGCACGTCGACCCTCGTGTACGGCTGGTAGGCCGTCTCGATCATCCACTTTCTATACAGGGGTGGATAGTCTGCGACTTTGAGCAAAGTCGCATAGTCATCCTCGGTCATATCGGTGCGCCACAGCATATCCCGTGCCATCGTCGGTCCCGGTACCTCCCAGTGCGCTCGCCACCACCGGCGGGGCCAGGCCGGATTGTACCCCTGTTTTCCCATCCACTCACCGAATTCAGCCGGGTAGTCCTCGTCGTACCCGTAGCGGCGGGCGACCTGGTCGTTCCACGCCTCCCGGACGGCCATCCGGATCAGGTCCCCGGCCTGGGGGATGGGCTCGAAGCTCTTGATCAGGGTCTGGGCGTCGAACTCCGGGATCCCGAGCTGGCGCAGGCGCACGAACGCCTCGTCTCTGGATATATTCCCCCGGTGCATCGCCACAGCAATGTCGGCGATCCCCAGGCGCTGCTCGGCCGCCAGCTTCGCCGCCGCGATCTGGTCGTCCCGCCAGCCCATCCCCTGCAGGTCAGTGGTCATCGTTTTCTGGTAGAGGGTATTGCGGAGCGAGGCCCGGTACCACGTGGCAAAGTCCAGGAGCGTCGGACGGGTGATAAAGTAGGATATCTGCTGTACCTTGGCCTGCACCCCGCTCAGGGCAGCCGGAACCAGCATCAGGATCAGGGACCCTATGGCGATCAGCAGCCCGCCCACGGCTACCTGATCCCGGCCCTCGCGGGTGCGCTGGATCACGCTCCGCACCGAAGGCGGCAGCCCGGGCAGGGCCAGGACGTCGTCCAGGAGAGGGCCAGCCGTTGCCACCAGCGGCTTCTCCAGGGTCTCCAGGACGTCCAGCAGCCCATTGCGGATCGCATTCGCCAGAGGGATCGCCACACGGTTGAACGTGGTGACGCTGGCAGAGAGGATCGCGTTGCGGAGTTTTTCTCCAAGTCCACCGGGTTTACCCCCGGGAGAGGGTTCGTCGGCGTGTTGGATGGCGGGCATCTCGGGCATTGGCGATCACCAGATCCTTTCCAGGTAGCTCTCTAGCTTGCCATAGATCCATCCTGCCGGATCGGCGAGGAAATTGGCTAAGTCGGAGGCGTGGGATCCCCACATCCCCACGTAGAACGGTAGGGCGGAGAGGGCAAACCCGGTCAGTACCCCCCAGGTCGGTCCCAGCCGGGCCAGGATGAACGCGCTCGGATTGGCCCGGAATTCATCTAGGGTGCCGTGCGCAGCCTGGTACCACCCGTCCAGGCGATTCCCGACATGGACCATCCATCCCCACGCCTGCGACCCCAGGGAGATCGCCAGGTTGTACGTCGCCTTTACCCAGTCAGTGGCCCGCTGGAAGATTCCGTCCCACAGCTGCCCCCAGGATGTATACCCTTGCCGTATCTCGGGTGGCAGCCACCTATAGAGCTTGTCCAACCCGTGGATGGCAGTGTCCGACCACCACACCATCCCCGATCCCAGCCGGAGGTGTAGAGACTGCATCCACTGTTGAAAGTTGGAGTAGCCATATTGGACCCATCCGATCCACCCCCGCACCCGGTCGGCAGCCCGGGATAGAGAGTCGTTCCCTATCTCCTCGATCCAGCGACCCAGGGCGTGCCAGGCAGCGCGCAGCCAGCACTCGATGAAATATCGATTCGGGACCCCCCGGCTGTCCCGGTTCTGGCTCCAATCCCAGTAGCTGCAGACCAGCCACCACCAACCCGGGATCGCGCCGGTCTCGGGCCAGGGGGATACCAGCGGGATCAGATCCAGCGCCAGTTGGGCCAGCCCCCGCATCAGTCCCCACGTGATCTCACCCAATGACCAGTCGTGTCGTGCCACGGGATCATCCCTTCAGGTGGAAGGCGAGGTCCAGCTTCTCCGACTCGGCCTTCAAGATCTTGGCCAGGGCCTCGCCGGTCCACTCGTCGGTGGATACGTCGACTTGTCCAGTTGCGCCCCGGTCGGTCACGATCCACACCCGGTAGAACATCACCACCGACCCGGCTGGGGTCATCGTGGTGATGCGTTGCGTATCGGTCACTTTGTATCCCATCCTACTTCTCCCCTTTCCGGTAGAGACCGCTGAAGCCATCCTCCAGCGTACGATAGGCCCGTGCCTCTCCCTGGATTGTACCCACCTTGGTGCCGAAGAAAAAGCCGATGACGCTGATACCCCCGGCGTAGAGGATTTCCGGGATGGGAGCCTGCATCAGTGCCAGGGCGATGATCGCGCCCCAGATTCCACCAGCCAGGATCCCGCTGATGATGTTGCTCTGCGAGAATTGCTCTTTGAGCCAGTCCATTGAAAGCCTCCTATGGTTCGTTGCTTGTGACGATGATGCGATCTATCAGGTTATAGTCATTATGCCCAGAGCGGCTGACTGTCGTAACGTCGAACTCCACAGTACCGTCGATCCCCAAATCATCCTGGAACATCTGGTGCGCAGACAAAGCATAGGACGATTCGTTGACCAATGCTCTCACATACCCGTGGGTCAGGCCATCCACCACAATCTTGGCAAAGTTGAATGCCGGGGCCGTGATATAAAAACTCTGCGTTGCAAAGGTCCACCACGCGCCATCCGATCCATAGTACTGCCACAACCCCGTCGCCCACACATACCGGATCGAGCCCGTGTATCGATGCCCGCTGGCCCGAATACGGATCCGGATCGCCGTCGTCTCCGCGTAGTTGGAAAAGGCAACACAGACACCCATACGCCTTGACGGCTGACGACCGATGTACCCATAGGCCAGAGCATAGCGATCCGAGTCACTGCCCCCCTGCAGCTTAAGCGAGTACCCGCCCATCAGTGAGTAATCGGGCACGCACCCGATAAAGCCCCCGGTCCCATCATAGAGAGGAATCAGATTGCCGATCCCATCCGCAAACGTGGTTTGCCATACCACCTGCCCCCGCCAGTCATAGGTCACCGGCGACCCAAGCCGTCCCGCCTGATCTGCGTTCCCGATGGCAATCGTCTGGCCCCACTGATCTGAGCCATCCATCAGGAAGGCATCGATGCGCCCGTTGGCATCGACGGCGATGGTGGTCAGGGTCGCATCATGCGCGCCTTTCAGCACAGCGGTCAGGAACCCGTTGGCGTCGACGGACATGTAGTTGCCGCTCTGCCCGCGAGGGACCATCACCAGCTGCCCGCTGGCGTCGACGGCCAGGGTCCGCAGCGTCGCCCCATCCGCGCCCTGGACCTCCCTGTCTTTCTCGGCCTGGGTGACCGTCGCGGTGCCTGAGACCTCTGTCACCCCGTAGGGGAGCATAATGATTCTGCCCGTGGCGTCGGTCTTCACCCAGGTCGGGGACCCATCCGCGGCCATTCCGACTAGTCTGACCTCCAGCCGTCCCTCCGCGTTGACGGCCACGTCGACGTCGTCGGCACCACGCAGGACGGCGTACAGTTGCCCGGCAGAGTCCACCCGCACCGTGCGGACCGTGCCTCCCGCATCCGCGCCCCGCAGCAGGATGTTGATGTTGCCGTCGGCGTCGATCAGCACGGGGACAATGGTGCCGTCCCCCAGGCGACCGAGGAGAAGTTGCCCCCGTACCCAATCCGGGAGCTCGATCGGTGTGGTCGTCATCCTAACCTACCGCCATCTTGTAGCCGAAAAGGTTGGTATAGAGGTCATCGCCTGCGGTGCAGGCATAGAACGCGCCGTAGAGAATATCCCCCGCCTTGGCCGTGACGTCCAGGGGCGGGGAGACGCCCCACACCCCCGCGCCAAGCGCGCCGTGGCTGTAGATCAGCATATCCGTCCCGTCGAAGACCCCGCGGAGCGTAATGGTGATCGCGTGGTTGGCGTTCATTACGACGTGCATCGTCACCTTCCACACCTGTCCGGCAGGTACCGTGGTATGAGCCAGGTTGTTAGTCCCGGCGTCGGCGTTGAGGTTCACCTTCTGTTCTGCCAGTCGATCGGTGTATCCCCACAGCAGCGCCAGCTTGCGCCACTGGCTGCCGTCGAAGCCCCAGAGCCCTTTGTCGAAATATTGCTCGGTTGGCTGTGTCGGTCCGCTCATCGGTTATCCCACCATTCCCACGAACGAGAGTTCACCACCCCCGGCAGGCTGAGCCGGATAGGCGGTCAGTTCCACGGAGATCTGTGCCCGGTGTGTGTAGAGGGTTCCATCATTGTATGCTTTGATCGTGAGCAGATACGGTTCCTCGTCCACGGGGTACGATCCGTCGTCGGGGATCAGGATGTCATCCCCCCGGAGCCACTCACCCCGCTCCCAGGGGATCAGCTGGGACGCATTGAGCCAGATCTGGACGTTGAGGTAGCCACCCGAACCGGGAGGGAAATAGAGAGCAGCTTTGGTGATGGTCCCCGGTGTGAGGGTGATCTCCCAGGTCGAGGGTTCTTTGGGAGTCGTCCCCGGGGCGGCAGAGATCTGGTAGCAGTAGCGCATCGTTGCCCTCCTATCTATACGGTATCGGTCAGGTATCCATATACCCAGGCGTGAATAGGACAGGTTGCACCCACGTGAGTGAAATCGATCTGAAGCTGAGCATCCGACTCCAGCCAGATCGACTTGCCAAACCAGTAGGTGTACCCCTGCGTGGTCATTGCTACCGTCGCCACTTTCGCCAGAGTTGTACCACGCACGATACCCAGATGAGCAATCCCGTTCTTTTCGTCGTCGGATCGAAACGAGACCAACTGGATGCATAGGACCTGACCCGGACGCAACCGGTTGGTACGTAATTGCGCTATACCAGATGCATTGCTCGTGTCTCCCAGCTCCAGGATTACCGTTTGCTTGCTGCTCACGATACACCTCCCAACGACAAAAGAGCGAGTCTGTTTTTGCTCGCTCTGAGTCTACAATATGCGGCTCGCCTACAACGGACGGTCCTGCACTACCACGATGCTGGCTTCGCAGTCAGCCTCGCCCTGAGTGAGCAAAAGCTTCACTTTCCGGTAGGCCGCTGCATTGAACCAGGACGCGGGATCGTCGGGCAGACCAAACGGAATCGCGAACGTGCTGTGCGGCAAAGACCCGCGACAGGTCAGTTCCACCTTCTGGTCATCGAAGGCAGCGTTGTTGTAATCCGATCCGTATACCACGACATACGGGTTTCCGCTGGCCCAGACCTGGGTCTTGTAAGCCCCACCGGCAATGCTTGCGTACCCGCCATAGGCTGCACCCAGCCACGCCTGGATCTGGTCCGCGTTTGTGGCCTCCACGTTTTGCCGGATCTCCAGGTAGCCGTAGATGTCCTCGATCTCGCGCTGCAGGTTCTCCCCGGTGATGTCGAAGGCGATGAACTTGCCCTCGTCGCAGTCCAGTTTCCAGTTGGAGAGAATGTTACGAGGGCACGCCCCGGCGAGCCAGTCGCGAACGTAGAGGGTCCGGATCGGGTACTCGGTCGGTAGCTCGGTGGTCTCGATCCCGGACGCAGCCGTGGTGAACGTTCGCACGGCCTTGGGCAGCAGGCAGCTCGGTGCCCCGGCAACCCCCTCCAGGATCCGGCCCCGCACTGTCAGATAACAGTAGGCTGTGAGATGCTGCGCATCCGTGGCCCAGGTGATTTTGAGCTGTGGGTTGCGAAGCTTGGCGGGGTTAAAGTTTCGCAGCGGGTCCCCCAGGAATCGCCCGAAGCGGATCGGGATGGTGACGCTCTGGTTCTCGGAGAGGGTTTCACTGTACCAGTGCGCCGGATAGTGGCCCGTCTGGTAGGCGAAGATGGCCACGGCCTCCTCACCGGTCAGGCTGGCATAGACGGTTCCACCGTCGACCAGCTCGATGCGGGTCACAGCAGCCACCGGGAGATGCGCAGCCACGTCCGCCGCGCCATTTTTCAGGTCGAAGGTGATCGCCAGCTCGGTGATCGGGTCGAGCACGTCCAGGTCAATCGATTTTGTACCCGAGTCGGCAACGTTCTCCCGACTCAGAATGTCCACCTGTCGGTACTGCATAGGTTGTCTCCTTGGAACAGGTCATTGCCTGTTACCGCTTGAATTCGAACTTGGCCATGCCGCGCACCCACGACGTCATCCGGGTGATGGAGTCCTCGAGCGTGAGATCCGGGAGCTTGCCCACCTCAGCCTGCAGGGCCGTCTCGTGCGCCAAAAGCTGAGTCGCGAACGCCTGGACCTTGGCGGCAGAGCCATCCACGCCCGCCGCTACGCGGTTGAGTCCCTTGTCGAGCATGCTCCGTTTCCACTCATCGAGTGGCACCGCAGCAACGCGCCGCGCCCACGTGCCATCATCGAGACTCCGGACGATCCCGGCCCTCATTTTGTCAGCCTTTTTGGCAGCCGCAGCGCCTGGCGCTGAGGTCACCCCCTCGACGCCGCGCCGCATGTCCTCCAAAGCGCCCTTCAATCGCCGGGCGTGCTTTTCGGTGAACTGTTCTGGGGTAATGCTGATTTTAGCCATCGTGTCTAACCTCCTGTCAGATCGAATCGGTTAATCCAACCCCCACCGTGGTGGGGAAACTTTCTCAGTCAACTGCTCTGGCGTAATCGAAATCGGGCCACCCCCACGTGTGTGGGGAATCCACACCACCGACACCATCCTTAGTATACCACAGAAAACTCGACCTGTCAATAGATGACAAAAACACTCAAGATACCACCATACCCCATCAGGTCGGAGATCGGTAGGCACCGGTCACCCGGTTCGTAGCCGGAGACGCGCTGAGACGTTGGCAGAGACGTGCTGCCGGTCTCGCTCCGCTCGCCCGAGGGGGCGGGCTGCGGTGAGGATCTCTTTCTGGGTCAGGCAGCGCCCGGGGCCCGGGCGCCGCACGACCAGATCCTCCCCGGCGG
>Ga0315533_1002723_pt1 | contig 12089 bp, 10 predicted proteins | sample SalMarSW160130MG_FD_203081 | JGI IMG/M metagenome (GOLD analysis project Ga0315533, IMG submission 203081) | Salt marsh sediment microbial communities from the Plum Island Ecosystem LTER, Massachusetts, United States - Salt Marsh Sediment SW1601-30 ...
TATTTCGTAGAACACAGGTCAATAAGGTGGATAACTAGAAACTACCACCGTTCACGCACAACAGTGCGTAAGGCATTACGTGATGCTTCACCACCTGTGTATAGAAGAGAGAAAGAGCCTGTATCGAAGGTACTGGGACCATTCAAGCCGATAATTTATGGGTGGCTAGAAGAAGACAAAACAAAACCAAAGAAACAACGCCATACAGGAAAGCGGATCTTTGACAGATTAAAAGAGGAATGTGGATTTGAAGGGGCACAGATTACGATATACAAGTACCTGGAGAAGACAAGGCCGAGCCTCAAGGATGTATATGTACCTATAGCTTATGAGCCAGGCATAGAGGGTCAGGTGGATTTCGGGGAGGCATGGGTATATGTAGCAGGCAAGCTTACAAAGGTTCATTTGTTATGTATGCAACTTTGTTATTCCACAGCCAGGTTTGCCAGGGCCTACCCTACAGAAAGACAGGAGGCTTTCTTCGATGGCATGCAGGAGAGCTTTTACTACTTTGAAGGAGTGCCTAGCAGAATGACCTTTGACAATCCAAAGACCTTAGTAAAGAAGCTCTATAGAGGCCACAGGAGAGACGAGCAGAAGAACTTCGTCTCTTTTCGAAGTCACTTCATGTTTGAAGGACACTTCTGTAATCCTCAATCTCCCAATGAGAAAGGTCATGTAGAGGGCCTGGTGGGTGTAATAAGACGAAATGTCTTTGTGCCTGTCCCCAAGGTAGAGTTTATAGAAGAGCTGAATGGGCCTATCCTTAATTGGTGCCATAAGGATTTAGACCGCTCTCACCCCGACGGAGAGGGAACGGTTAAAGATCATCTTGATAAGGAAAAAGAAAGACTTTTTCCTCTACCCAAAAGGAGATATCCATGTTGCAGAACTCAGGAGACTATCGCGAACAAATTCTCGGAGGTAAAATTTGATTATAATCTCTACTCTGTTCCCATAAAATATGCCAATAAGTGTGTTACCATTAAAGGCTATGTGGACAAAGTCAAGATTGTTAAAGATGACGGGACAATAGCAGAACATCGCCGTTCCTATGCTCGCAACCAAGAGATACTTGAGGCTCTACATTATATCCCTATTCTAAAGAGAAAGCCTCATGTACTAAAGCACGGCAAACCCTTTAAAAATTGGAGACTGCCCCGGATATTTGAAGAGTATAGAAGGATCCTCAAAGAAAGGGAAGACAGACCAGAAAAAGAATATATCCGTCTACTTCTCTTACACGAAGATTATACTACTAAGGAGATTGCAGAGGCCCTATACCGGGCTATCACCTTTGGCTCTTTGAGTGTAGATGCGGTAAAAATTTTTCTAAACCATAATAAAGATGATCCATCCAGGCAAAGACTAGACACCAGAACCTGGCCTGAATTTAATGCCATCAAAGTAAAGGCTCCCGATATTAAAGGGTTCAACCGCTTACTTAAGGTTGAGGAGGTGAGTGTTAGATGAAGAAGAATCATCTTCTTGAAGAATACTTAAAGCGCCTGAGATTATCTACTGTCTTAAGGGAGTATCCCAAGATTGCTCAAGAGGCAGCCAGGAATGGTTCTGATTATGAAGGATTCCTCCTTGCTTTAGTGGAACAGGAGGCTCTCACCAGAGAAGCAAATGGCATAAGAAGAAGAATAAAACAGGCAGGCTTTCCCCGGGAAAAGAGCCTTGATGAGTTTGACTTCTCCTGTCTGCCCAGCCTGAATAAGACCGGGTTCCTTGAGCTCTACAGAAGTACAGAATATATAGTGCGCAAAGAGAATGTGGTCTTGATTGGCAATAATGGCACAGGAAAAACTCATCTTGCCATCTGTTTAGGAGAGGAAGCCTGCCGGCAAGGCAAGAGAGTAACTTTTCAGACCGCGGCAAGTATTGTAACCTCTTTGATTGAAGCCCAGGAAGAAAAGAGGCTACTTAAACTGGAAAAGAAACTAAAGACGGTAGATTTGTTGGTCATTGACGAACTCGGTTATATACCCCTTTCTCAATTAGGTGCGCAGCTTCTATTTGGGGTATTTGCTGAGCGTTATGAGCAGGGCTCAATTGTGGTTACCACGAACTTAGAGTTTGGTGAATGGACAAAAGTTTTTGGTGATGAGAAGCTTACTTCTGCCCTTCTAGACCGCCTAACTCACAGATGTGAGATATTCTTGATGAATGGGGAAAGTTATAGGTTTAGAGAGAGCCAGAGGCGCCTCAAGAAGAAAAGGTAAATATGTATCTCTTGATAGAGATCGTCCCTTTGTGGGTCTTCTATGAATCCCTTATTAGACTCCAGGGGAGGAGAGAAGTTAAAATGGCACATGAAAACAATACTTTACTAAATATATCCCTGAGCAAGATGCTCTCTAAAGGCAAATATGAGATTTTGAGGAGATATATTGAAGAGGCAAACACAGGAGATTGGATTAGCCTGACATATATTTTTAACCAGGGTGGGTCAGTTTTGGATTATAATGGTGGGTCAGTTTTACTTTATAATTGACATCCTTTGGTCGATTGTTGCCAGCAAACAGCTTTTGGGTTGTGAAATTGTCTTGAGATATGTGAGAAATGTGAAGAGCGTCTGGCGATAACAGTGACGGGTTTCTTGTCTTAAACGAAAGGCTCCCATCACGAATTGCTCAACAAAGGAAAGGAGCTCAGGTTCTAAATTGTTTTTCATTTTGTTCTTCATTATTTCACCTCCGGTACCTCAAGAGCTACCTCTCGAAGATGCTCAGTAGCAGTCTTGGTATAAATGTGGGTTGATTCTAACGCCCGATGTCCAAGTAGGTCACCGATCTGTTTTAAGGAAGCGCCCTTGCGAATTAAGTGAGTGGCGAAACTATGTCTGAGGAGATGGGGCCCACCTCGTGGCAGTTCAAGACCAGCAAGTTCAATGTGTCGATTTACCACGTAAGCAATGTTTTGCCTAGTAAGTGATCTCCAAGGAGCACGGGTAAGAAGAAAAACTTGCCGGTACTTTGAAGGGAAACGTCTATGCCTCAGGTAATCAAGGATTGCCTGAGCGACCCCATGGGTAAGCGGTAGATAAAGATCTTTTCCGCTCTTACGGGGAACAATGTGGATAGCTTTCCTCCTCCAGTCAATATCCTCCAGTTTAAGTTGAGCTACTTCCCCCGCACGGAGCCCATAAGTGGTGAGAAGAACCAGGATCGCGTAGTATTGAGGGCCATTTCTTGTGGAGCGATGAACGCTATTGACAATCTTCTGAACCTCATCCCAGTCCAAAACCCGAGGCAAAGACTCGAGTTTGTAACACCGGGGACTGGTGATCAGGACGGATAAGTCGGTAGCGAGTTTCCCTGACTGATACAGAAATCGAAGGAAGCTCCTGAGGCAACCCGCAAGCGGTCCTTGACTAGTACGGCCGAGCCGTTCTGCCTCCTGCTCAATGAATCTATCGACTTGCCCAATTCCAAAAGTTGGCACCGAAGAGCGATGCTCCTGACATCCCAGGAACCTGAAGAACTTTTCTATCCAGTATATATGGCGATGAATGGTTTTTTCAGCAAGTCCCCTTTGATTCTTGAGAAAGTCTCTGTACTGCTTAGTTTCATGGAACAACAAGGAATTTCCCGGTGTTGAGCTGCTAAGTATACCGGTCTCTTCCAGGGCTCCGAGGTAAAGCTTTAACCCAGACTCTCTGCGCCAATACCCCTGACCTCTGCAATAGTCTCGATAGGTAACCAAAATCTCTTGACCGTCTGCTCCTTGCAACTGATGGATAGAGGAAATACCCTTTTTCTTTAAATACTCCCCCATGTGAGTTAGGCACTGAACATTGAATCGCATACTGTGCCGTGAGTAACCATGCTCCTGCATCCAGTTGAGGAAACAATCGAAGTGAGCCCCTAAGAGTCCCTGACGGTGTTTTCTTTCAATGGCAGGGGTAGGAAAGATTTTCTTGTGCATATTTGCCTCCTTTCTGAAAACTTATACTAGCGTTCAGGAAGCAGTATAGCACACTCAGATAGATTTATTAATGTGGAGTAATTAGAGGTAGGTAGAGAAAAATAGCTAGGATTAATGAGGATTAGAGGAAGACTGGTACAAGCTACTCAACATAAATGGAGACTCAACATAAGCTTTTGGAGTAGCTGCAGTAGAAAAAGGATATACTGTTTGTTTTGAGAAAATTGCCAACCTGATAAAGCTTTTGAAGACAGCCGAGATTCAGAGAAAATCTGAATACAGGATCAGGAAAATAATGAAGTCAAGCCTGGTCGTAATTGACGAAATCGGCTACACTCCGATTGAGAGACGAGAGGCCAATCTGTTTTTCAACCTGATTAGTGAAATGTATGAAAAATTGTCCATTATCATTACTTCCAATAAAAGCTTTGAGAACTGGGCGGAGATGATGGGCGATAGTATCATGACTACAGCGTTGCTGGACAGATTATTGCATCACGCCAGAATTTTCAATCTGGATGGAGAATCTTACAGAATAAAAAATCAAAAAAGGAGGGATAATCATTTCTAGCTTCTTAAGAAATGGGAAATCTGTTTACCGAGGAGGTGGGAAAAGTACTTACCAGACTACTGGGAAATTACCTTACCGAAGCACTGGGAAAAGTACTTGACATTTACAACCCACGAAGTCCAATTTCTTCTCTCAAAGGAGCCTTATGCACCTTCAATCTGAGGTTATTGATGAAAATTTTATGATAAGCATCTACTCTTCTTTTCACGCTGAGACAAGAAAAGTCCTTTACTACGGCACAAAAAGAGAAGAGTAGTATATCTAATCTGTCTTTTGAGAAAGATTCGGTCTGTGGATACACTCCACTTTTAAACTTTAATTACTCCAGTTTTAAAACTTAATTAACAATTTTTGGGTGGGGGGTTGACAATTTTTTTAAATGTATTATAATTATATCAGTTCATTAAACCGATTCATCAAATCGTATCACAAATGATATACAGGGAGAAAACTTTTGAATATCCGTGATTTTGCAAAATTGGCTGGAGTTTCAAAAACTACCGTCTCCATGGCTCTTAATGACAATCCGAGGATTCCTCAGAAGACCAAGGAAAAGGTGCTAGAGGCGGCAAAAAAATTTAATTATCAACCAAGTATGGTAGCCAGAAGTCTTAAGAGTAAAAAGACAAAAGCAATTGGTTTGATGCTGCCCAGCATTACTAATCCCTTCTTCCCTCAGGTTGTTAAAGGAGTAGAAGATATAGCTCTTAGGAATGGATATTCAGTAGTATTTTGTAATTTCGATGAAGAAATTGAAAAAGAATCCTTATACTTTCAGATGTTTGAAAATCGTTGGATTGATGGAATAATTTTTTCGGGAGTAACCGGAGACACCGAGGAAATAAAGTATATAAAAGAGATACAAGAAAAGGGTATACCGATAGTATTTATTGACAGGGGATTAGAAGGACATTTTGGTGATGTGGTAATGATTGATAATGATGAGGCAACCTACAGAGGTGCTAAGTATCTTGTTGATCTAGGACACAGAAGGATAGGTTTTATCAATGGTCCAGCAGGAATAAGAATTTTTGATAAAAGACTACGAGGGTATAAAAAAGCTCTTCAGGACCACGGAATAGAGCTTGATGAGAGTTTAATAGTGGAAGGTGAGCAAAGTAGTAAAACGGCAGAATCCGCCGTAAGACAATTTTTAGCTCAAGCTCTCCCACCCACAGTTATTTTCACTACCAGCGATCTAGTAGCCATAGCGATTCTAAGGGCAGTGCAAAAAAGCAGCTTAAAAGTGCCGGAGGATATTTCTGTTATGGGTTTTGACGACATTTCGCTCGCCTCCTTAGTCAGTCCCTCTCTCACCACTATTGCTCAGCCCATCCAAGAAATGGGTAGGGAGGCATTTAAGTTGCTTGTGGAGAGAATTGAAAGAAAAAATAGTCCCAAGAGAAAGATTATTTTAGATACTAAACTGGTGGTTCGAGAATCAACGGCAAAGCCAAAGTAAATTTTTAAGAAAGCATCGAGAATAACGAAAATAGGGGGGTTCCTTAAGTGTCAGAAATAAGAATTGCCATAGCTGGAGTAGGTAATTGCACCAATTCTTTGGTGCAGGGAAGATATTATTACAAAGATATAAAAGAATCCGATAGATTTGTCCCTGGTCTGATGCATCCGGTGATGGGAGGATATAAAGTAGCCGATATACTTCCCGTAGTTGCCTTTGATGTAGATGCAAGGAAGGTAGGGAAGGATTTATCAGAAGCAATTTGGGCCGAGCCTAACTGTACAGAGAAGTTCTCAGAGGTTCCTCACCTTGGGGTAAAGGTGTTAATGGGTTCAGTTCTAGATGGAGTTAGCCAGCATCTCAAGAAATATGTACAAATCTCTTCTGAGAAATCAATGAACAGTGTAGATAAACTGGCAGAGATTTTAAAAAAAGAAAGAGTAGATGTTCTAGTCAATAATCTTCCCACGGCAAGTGAAAAGGCAAGCTGGTTCTATGCTGAAGCTGCTTTAAGAACAGGAGCAGGTATTGTCAATGGTATTCCTGTTTTGATTGCCAATAATAAAGAATTTGCTGAAAGGGCAAAAGAGAATAAAGTTCCCATAGTAGGAGATGACTATAAGAGCCAGTTAGGAGGAACAATCTTAGATAGAGATTTACTTAATCTTTTTATTCAAAGGGGAATAAAGATAACCAAGTCTTACCAGCTTAACTATGGAGGAAATACAGATTTTTGGAATCTAACCGACTGGCAAAGAGGCAAGACTAAGCATGCTTCCAAAAAAAGGGGGGTAGATGCTGTAATGCCGTATGAGGCACCATTCTCTGTTAACGTTTCTCAGTTAGAAGTACTTAATGATGACAAAATTTGCCGGATAGAAATCTGGGGAGAAAACTTTGGGGGAACACCTATAAAGCTAGAGGCAAAACTCCACGTAATAGACAGTCCCAACTCCGCCGGAGTGATGGTAGATGGAATCCGCTGCTGCAAGTTAGCTAAAGACAGAGGAATAGGTGGGGTTCTCACAAGTGCCTCAGCTTATCTTATGAAGAGTGCTCCAGAGCAATTTCCCACAGACAAAGAAGCACGAGAAGTATTAGATGAGTTTATTGAAGCAAAAAGAGAAAGGTAAAGTATAAAAATCTTTTTTTAATGGGAGGGACACATGCCAGGGCCGGGTGCATATTTAATAGGTGAAGAAGAAAAAAAGGCGTTAATAGAAGTAATTGAATCAGGGCATCTGTTTCGGTATGGAGATGAATCCGATCCGAAGTTTCTGGCGAAAGTATGGCGTTTTGAGCAGGAGGTAGCAAATTATCTGGGGATAAATTATGCAATAGCTCTAAACTCAGGAAGTTCTGCTTTGTGGGTTGCGATTTCTGCTCTGGGAATTGGACCAGGTGATGAGGTAATTGTCCCAGGCTATACCTTCGTTGCCTCTATGTCATCGGTTATTTATGCAAGGGCAATTCCTATTCTTGCAGAAATAGACGAGTCTCTCACCCTCGATCCGGAAGATGTAAAGAAAAAAATTACACCACGAACCAAAGCTATCATGATTGTACACATGCTGGGGAACCCGGGTTATATTGATGAGATTAGGAAAATTGCCTCTGAACACAACCTTTTTCTCATAGAGGATTGTGCTCAAGCTTTGGGAGCAACTTATAAGGGCAAGTATGTTGGATGCTATGGAGAATTCGGTACGTACAGTTTTAATGTCTATAAAACGATAACAGGCGGTGATGGTGGAATGGTAGCGACAAATGACAAAAAATTGTATGAAAGAGCATTCGCCATACATGACCAGGGGCATCTTCCTCTAAGACAGGGGGTGGAGCAGGGAAGAAGAACGGTAATAGGTCTTGATTTTAGAATGACTGAATTAATTGGGGCTGTGTTATTGGTACAACTAAAAAAGATTGAATTTATCAAGAAAAAACTAAAAGAAAAAAAGAAAAGATTCAAAGATGGTATCAAAGACATTAAAGGGATAAGTTTTAGAAAACTCCCTGATCCAGAAGGAGAAATTTGCACCTTACTGACAGTTCTTTTCCCGACCGGGGAGATAGCACGTAAGGTTGGGAAAGACCTTAACTGTGGGGTGATTGCAGACTCGGGATGGCATGTATATAGCAACATGGAGCATATTCTGGGCAAGAAAGTGATAACAAGTGAGGGCTGTCCATTTACCTGTCCCTATTACAAAGGAGGAACGGTAGAATATCATAAAGGTATGTTGCCGAAAACAGATTCAATCCTGGGAAGGGCAATAAATATAAGTATAGGTGTTTCGGATCCAGGCTTAGGTTCGGGTTATGGAATTACAATTAAAAGTAATGACGATGAAATTGATAAGAAGGTAGAATATTTTAGAAAAGTCGTGGTAAGGTATCTTTAGCGACATTCTCTGAAAAGATTGCTACTCTGTTCTCGAACGGGATTAGACATGAGAAGTGCTATTGGAATATATGGAATAGAGGTACTGTCAAAACTTATATGAAGGAATATGAAAAATAAATATGAAAGATCAGCAAAGTACAAGAGGAGGAAAAGGGTGATCATTGATGGGCACTGTCATTTCGGACCACTCCCAGTAAAAGGTACATGCCCTGGGAGTGGTCCGAGACTTGCACCTTTTAGGGGTGAGGATTTGATAGAAGGGATGAAGGAAGATGGCATAGATATAACAATTGGTTTCTCAGATGCTCGTGTTCTGGATAACGAGTACATAGCGAAGATGGTAAAGAAATTTCCGGACGAAATTATTGGATTTGCATTTATCAATCCTCTCCAAAAGACAGCTACAGATCAACTCAAACGAGCAATCGAAGTTCTGGGTCTCACTGGCATGAAGCTCCATCCGTACAGTCATGGATACGCCTTGTCAAGTCACGCCTATACAGACCCACTATTCAAGGTTTGCATTGACCGAGATCTACCCATTATTGTTCATGGAGGAGATACCCTCTATTCCCATCCTTATGAATTTGAGGAGATGGCTAGAGTGTTTCCGGAGGCTAAAATCATAATGGCTCACATGGGTTTCATGTTTGCGTGTGAGCAGGCTCGTAGAGTCGCAGAAAGAAGAAAGAACGTTTATCTCGACACTGCAGCCGCAGCCCCCGACGATGTTAGGCTAGCAGTGGAATGTGCGGGAGCAAACAAAATAGTCATGGGGAGCGACAACCCTTTTTGGAGTCCGAAGTTGGAAGTAGCTAAAATCGAAGTAGCTGTATCAGATGCATCAAAAAGGAACCTTATTCTCGGAGAAAACTATCGGAAGCTACTGAAGCTGTAGAGCGAGTGACTGTGGACCACCGTGCAATAGCAGAGAAAGGGGTTCAAGAACTTCAGTTTTGCACAGCGGATCGAGAGATTAGCAGAAGAAGCAAGTCGAGACTTTCTCTTTTCTAGAACTGGGTCAAAACTTGGTGGTGGATGCTGTTAGGGTTGTTTTTTCTCATCAAGCTTAGTTCAGTTCAAGGCAGTTTCTTGCGAGGAAATGGTGCTGAGAGAGGGATCAGCATGAACCGCTGGGATTTGTAGTTCACGACAACCATTCTTATCGAGTTTCAAACCCTCGGAGAATATCCGAACTCCAGATAAAAATAGGATAGAAGGCCGAAAAGGGGGTGGAAAAGCGTATAGGCCAATCTATCTAGGGAAAAGAATTTGTCTCAAAAGGTGAAAACCTCAAAAATCGACGGTTCTTTTTGAGGATGTTTAGACTATATTGGAGGTTACAATGAATAAGCGTATGACTTTCGTGAAGCCTGTGTTTTTTTTAGTGGTGACGCTATTGATTATTGGTAGTGTCTTTTTGGGTGGACCTATTATTGCGCAGGAAACGAGGACTTTAACTGTCTGGGATTGGCATTCAATAGAGGTTCCGGAGGTGTTGGGAGAACTGTATGGGAGGTTTGAACAGAAATACAACGCCAAAGTGAAGGTGACCAGCATTGCCTGGGGCGATCTTCCCAACAAGTACATGATTGCGGCTAAGGCTGGAGCTCTCCCGGATGTAGGAGAGATATGGGCAAAGGGTTTTCTTCCCGAGTTTGCAGAGGAGGGCTGGATTGAATCTTTGGATTCGTATATAGAAAGGGAAGGTGGAAAAGAATACCTCGCGATGTACGCGGATTGGGCAATCCCGCGATACAAAGATAGCGTGTATGCACTGCCAGTTTTTAGTGGGATCATGGGAATGTTCTGGAACAAGACAAGGTTTGCCGAAGCGGGCATCCCCGGGCCCCCGAAAACTTGGCAGGAACTTGTGGACGCGGGTATGAAGCTAACCGAACCGGATAGGGGATTATTTGGTCTGGCTTTGAATGGTGCTGATGTATCCGCGCTGATGTATAGTGCGGCACCGTTTATCTACCAGAACGGTGGGAGGATAGGCAAGATCGACGGAAAATACCGCCTAAACTCTCCTAAGTCGATTGGGGGAATAGAGTTCCTTTTAGATTTGATTAATAAATACAAAATTGTTCCTTCCTACACCACCACCACCGCCAAGCTCATTATGGATCTTTTTAATTCCGGTAGAGTGGGCATGATGATCAATGCATCTTGGGGTGTTCCAATAACTCATCCAGCAGAAGATTTTCAATGGGCTACTGCCGTGTTACCTAAAGGGAAAACTACTGGTAGTCCAATTGCGGGTTGGGACGCAACGTATGGGATCTTTAAAGACGCCAAGAACAAGGATTTAGCCTGGGATTTTGTCAAGTTCGTAACAAACGAGGAGAGTAACCTCTTCTGGATTTCAGAATCAGGTGCTTATCTCTCAGCGGTAAATAGTACCAGGGAAAAAATGGCTGGGTTGCCTCTGTTGGCTCCGTTCATGGAACAAGCAAGCCTGCCTAATGCCTATGACATGCATCCGTACATGCCGAAACAGCTAATGAGGGCCCTCGAAACTTGGAAAGTAGAAATGCAAAAGACCGTATTGGGACAAAAAACAGCACAAAAAGCAATGGACAGTGTCCTTGAAGAATGGATTCGACTCGATGAAGAGTGGGAAAAGAGGTACGGAACATAGCAAGCGGATGATTGGCCGGAAAGTTGGGAAGCCTCTCGATACTTTAAGAGAGGCTTCCTCCAACAGTAATCAGACTGTGTCATAATTAGTTTAAAGAAATGCTTTTTGACATAAAGAGCGGGAGTCCAAGACCTCTTCTAGAAACAAAGAGTCTATTTATCCAAGTTTTCTCTGCTTTATCAGTATTTTGTATGAACACAGAGATATTGTTCTCTTTGTTTAGTCTGATTTCTTCTTTTGGATAGGTGAAACTTTCTAATCCCGCCGAAGGTAGCGGGAATGTAAAGTTGCACCTATCCGGTGTAGAGACCTCTCTGGAAGAGGTTAAGTTCTTGAACTTCTTAATCGATGCTGCAACACCCATGATGGTGATCATTTGTCTGATATTAAAATAACTTGCCAGAAGTGAGGCTTCTGCTTTGACACCATCTAAACCTCTTAAGAGAAACGCATCAACTTTTAAATTGCGTTTAATATGTCCAAATGGGAGCTCGGCTTTTTGTTGTCTGAGTTTGTAAATAGCCTGAGATTCAGGCTGTCCATATTACGCCTCAAGCTTTTGCTTCACTTCTTCACAAAAAAGCATCGTTGTATAGCCGCTAGTAAACCGGAGAAAAACGGTAAATTCGCCGAAGGCGAATTTTAAGGGTTTCCTAATTACTCGCTTTTTTGCTACAATCAATACATGAGTCCAATCAGGAGAACCAAACATGCTGTTTACGATACAAAGTACTATTTTGTTTGGATTCTCAAATATCGAAAACATATATTCACCAAGGAAATATCAAATTATACCAAAGAGATATGAGGTCGTTTAAGAACTCCCTTTTTCTACGGAAAACTGGATAAAGAATCTGGAAATAAGAGGTAAGTTGGGAGAGAAAGAGTAGAAGTTGGATAAAAAAGGGATGAGTATCGGAAGGATTCTACTTATCTCAGTGCTCTTTGACAAAACAAGAAAGACCCCTTCATAGAGAGACGGAAAGGACACTAGATTTACCGGATCACCTGAAGGAATTGGGGTTAGGGAGGAGATCTTTTTCTCTGAATCAAGGAAAGGATAAAGGCTGGCACC
>Ga0315533_1002726_pt1 | contig 12079 bp, 15 predicted proteins | sample SalMarSW160130MG_FD_203081 | JGI IMG/M metagenome (GOLD analysis project Ga0315533, IMG submission 203081) | Salt marsh sediment microbial communities from the Plum Island Ecosystem LTER, Massachusetts, United States - Salt Marsh Sediment SW1601-30 ...
CAGTGAAAAACACTCTTAAGGAAGACAGTTGGGTAGATGTAAATATCCATTGGATAAGACAATTGGTAAATCAATTTACGGGCAATGTTTGTGACAAAATAGTTATGCCAAAATTTTCCAATCAAGAAATTAAACCAAAGGGGACACCTGTTCTCGATTTGTTTAAAAATAATATTGAATACAAAGAACCTACGAATACTAATAAAATAGATGCGCTGTGTAATGAATTCGAGAAAATCATCAAATCGCTTGATATGAAATATATGGCAAAAGATGGTTTTACTCCCAGTCTTGTTACTAATTCAAGAATTATGTTTTGGTGGTTCATGGCCGCTAGGTCGCTTAATACCGATTTCATTTCAAAGATTGAATTGGACACTTTACTGGGAAATATTGAAATAAGATTAGCAAGGACCGATGCAAAAAAACACGAAAGTGCTTATGTAGCTTTGGACGATTTTAGAAAAATCCTCAATTCATACAGACAATATACATTCAAAGGCCTTCGAACAAAAACCACAGCTTTCAGTTCGTCTCAAACATTATGGGAACTTGAAGACATTATAATGAGAGATAAGGCTTTCAGAAAAGCTTGTAGCATGGCAGATAGTTTATCCCAGCAAGGCACAAGAATTAATTATAAACTTAGAAAATTGGGTGAAAAGATATGTGATATTTCTACTGAAAACGAGGATTTTTTTGAAATAGTAGAAAATAACGTTTCAATACCTACAAGTGGATGGGGTAAAGTAGGCATTCCAATACCACTTACAAAATTTTTTAAATGGATGAAGAAGAGAGAAAGATTGCCTGTTATTTATAACGATAATTTTGATATGAATATCCCGGAAGGGAAAAGTATAAAGCAATTCCCAGAAGGGCATATAAGACGTATAGCAGGAAGGTGTGTTAAATGCAGCGGAACCAACACTGAAATTCATAAAATATGGGGCACCTTTGTCGAAAATGGGAAGAAGGGGTGGACTGGGGGATACTACTTACTTTGTAAAGATTGTGAGTTCAATGAGTTCGATGAAGTTAGAAGAAAGCACAAGCGCCTAGAAATCTTATACGATATACCAGTTAAAAGTAAATAATTTTCAAAGGGAACGGGCTTTATGTAGAAAGTGGTTAAAATGGCTACTTTTTACACAGAATTGGCTTTCTACGCAAAGAATGAATAAGATATAAATAACCATTCGAATGGTTAAATATGAAAGAAGAGACGTTCTATCCGCTCATTGAAGAATTTTTAAAGGAAAAGAAGGATTGTTTTAAAACAGGAACGAAAAAAGGTCCGAGAGCGATGGGTTCTGTCGATGTTATTGGTGTGAGAGATATTGGGGGACAATATTCTCCATTTATTGAAGTTATCATTGTTGAGGTTAAGAAGGAATTGTGGAATTTTGGCACAATCATCGGTCAAGCCTTGGGATATTCGATATACGGGCATAAATGTTATTTAGCAGTGGTTTTTAAAGAGGGACAAAGAGGGTTCTCTGAAGAGCAAAAAGAAATTGCTAGCAATTTTGGTGTAGGTCTGATTGAAATAAGGCCATCAAGAAAAGAGAATAAATGCGAGGAAGTCCAGAGTTCAAAGCTATTTTCCCCCATGGAGATATACATGATGTCGCTTCTTGAAAAAATCGGGGTGTATAAATGCTATAGTTGCGGACAGTATCTTGAGAAGTGTTGTTTTCCAAAAGGCGGATTTACTTATCTTGATATGGAACCGAGGAAGGTGTTCGGAATGTCAGGAAAATACCCTCATTGGAAACATCAAGCCCTTTGTGAAGATTGCCAATCAAGAAATATTGAAATAACTCCTGCTGACTTGATGCTGAGCCTTGCTAATAAACCAGTGCTTGTTCAAGCTGCAGCAAAAATGATAAGAGGAATTAGAAAGAATGATGTTGAGATATCTTCCGCAACGGATTATATTACCTTCAAAGTAAGTGGCAAGCCATTCTTTTATTTGCGTTTTGGGTGGGGCGAATGCTTTTACATCCAAATACCATTAAAAATTAAAATAAAGGACCCGAAGGGACTCTTTACGAAAACGAAATATGATGTCTGGGAAGTGAAAATCGATAAAAATAATATCAATCAGATAAGTGATTTTGAGGATGTGATTGATAATGCAAAGGTGCAGATTTCAAGACAGAATTGAGACTGTTATGACTTTAACACAGAATCCAGACCTTTTACACAACTTCGACTTTTTACACAGAAGGCATTATTTACACAAAGCCAAGGGAACGCATAACTATTTAAATTCTGTCTACAACGTTCAAACATCGGTTTAAGTCGGCGCCGGTAACGCAGGCGCTACATAAGAGACACAACACCACCTGAAACCAAGGAAACTCGCTCAACTTCTGGACCCCTTAAAATTGGAGTGTGAACTCGTGTGTAATAAAGTGAGTGATATCGTTAGTAATACGTTACGTAACGTTACGTATTCTTTATAGGAGTTGTGATGATATGACTTCAAAAAATGTCACAACTTCAATCGATAAGGAACTTTGGGTAGAGGCACAGCATAATGACGTTCCTTGGTCTAAAGCGCTTACTATTGGGATAGAGTTCTTGCTTGATAAGAAAAGCGACAGGGGTGAAGAGAAGCGCAGGCTGGAAAAAAAGCGAGAATACTACGAACGGCAAATCAAGGAAATTGAAGAAGCCGAGAATATGGAAAGGGAAGAGGCCGAGAAAGTAAAGCAAATGGCAGAGAAGCGCCATAAATTCATAGAGGATAACAGGGAAATCCTTCTTAGAGCATATAGGACCCTTGAAAGGAACGGCGGTCAGATAGGCAGTATCTACTATATCTGGGAAAGTTTTAACAAGAGGTGCTATGAAGAGACGGGAAAAGGCATACAACAGCAGGAGTTCATCGAACTTTGCAAAGCGGTGTCAAAAAACGACAAGGCCATTACAAGATTATGACCAAATAAAAGACTTGAAGTAGAGACGACCAAGACGCAACCCGGCAGGCGTAATGGAAAAGTATATGTGATGTTTTATGACGAAAAAATCGACAAAAATAGAGCTTAAAGAGAGGCAGAAAACGATAACAGCCATGACTATCAGAGGCTTCTGCAAGAGAGAGATAATGTCATATCTGAACATAAGCTCGAGCACTTATGAGCGCGATATGCGCAAAATCAGGCAGGAAAACGTCGAAAGCCTGCGCAAGAACGGCCCGATGGATATTTTCCTTGAACTCAACCTCAGAAGGCTCGGACGCATACGCAGGCTGTGGAGGATTGCCGACTCCCAGGAGTCGACAACAAGGGAGAAGATTGCAGCACTCAGTTCCCTCAGGGATGAGGACTCTGCGATGATAACCATCATGCAGGGCTTCGGCATAATGAAAAAGGAGATGGACTTTCACGCAATGGCAAATGAAGAGGAAAGGCAGAAGGAAAAGAAGAGTTACTACGAGATGGTCCTAGGGATAAAGGGAGCGCAAAGAAAAATCGCAGAGGAAGAGGCTGAAAAGAAGAGAAATGATGCTTGGAAGAATGCAAATATCAGCGGCATGCTCGATGATATTGAAAGGCTTGAGGAACTGAAGAAATTGAAGGGTGAGAAGAAAGGATGAAAGGGGAGTCATGTCCTTTTTCTAAATCCCCATTTAATGGCCAATCTATCAGCCTCTTTCTCCTGCCTTTCAGTCACCTTCTCTGGCAACATGTTGAAGATTGGGGACTTATGCCTAAGGTATTGATGGGCAATCTCATGCGATATAGTGAATTCCATTTCCTTCTTAGTTTTTCTAAAAATTTCATCTGAAAGGAAAATGATACCTCTGCCGATTTTACTGAAATCCGAACGATTCAAGCTCCATGCCCAGTTATACTCAGAATCGGAAATGAAGATAACATTCTCTGAAAGAAAGTCAACAACTCCAAGAGGTATCTTCTGAAGGACCGAAAGAACTGCTTCGTGCTGCTTATCGCCAAGAAATTCCCTCAACAAGCCTCCGAACTTTTCATCTATGCTTTGTAAAGAGCGTTCCGAGTCCATGTGATTATCTATGGTAAGACTCGTTAAATATCATATTTCAAGTTCCTGCCGTTGCATATGGGGCAGCGCCCACCGCTCTTGTAATGCTTCAGGTAATAAAGGAATGCGAAGAGCAAAATTATCATCCCTATGAAGAAGGGAACAAGCATCAATCCTATCAAAACCAGAGCGAAGAAGCCCCAGACATTCGCCCCCCTCGGTGTCACCTTCCTTCTACAATCAAGGCAGTATGCCCGAATGTCGCCCCTTGCCATCGCTGTGTGCTTCAGGTCCTCTTCGCGGATTTTCCTCATTGACTCCCTTGCCTTCACCATATTGGTAATTTGGAGAAAAGCTTATAAATATCTATGTCCAAACTTATGATATATAATAAGGAGATGACATAGATGAACAAGGGGATACCAAAGAGGATTGTCGATTTCATGTCGAAGCTCGAGTGGCCGGCGACCACGGAGGATGTTGCGGATGGTGTCAAGATAAGCTGGAACACGGCGCAGGTCCATCTTCTGAAGCTGCAGGCAGAAGGAAAAGTGAAATTCAGAAGGGTCGGACGGCAAAACCAGTGGTGGCTGGAAAGGGGATATAAAGAGAATTTTTTATAAACCCCTTAAAAAGGGATTTTTTAAATACAAATACAATTTTCAACTTATGGGAAGAAGAAATCCCGAGAAATTGAATGCGGTCATTGAAACACGACCCTTATTTTTTGGGCGCGGAAGAAAAAGGCCCTTGATTAATGTCCATGTTGAAAAGCTTAATCTTGACGGATATAATCCAAGACTGCCAAAAGAAAATCAAAGCGGCACAGAGAAGGAAATTTTACGCTTTATGCACAAAACTTACGATTTGAAGGAACTAGCCGAATCAATGGCACAAAACGGATATTTTGATGAGGAGCCATTGGTGGCAGTCCCAAAGGAATTGCCCAAAAAATTCGCTGGCATGAATAACCTCGAACAAAATAAAGAATATCAGGCATTCTTGCAAAGGGGCGATATCGAATACATAGTCATTGAGGGGAACAGAAGACTATCAACAATAAAAATTCTGCTTTCGGATGAGCTAAGAAAAGAACTTAATATCAAAGACTGGCCAAAAATCGATAGGGATATTGAAAGTGATATTAGCATTCTTCCAGTCATAGTATATTCCAAGCGAGAAGATGTAACACCATACATGGGAGTTAGGCACATCACAGGAACAAAGAAATGGGAGCCGTTCTCAAAAGCCACCTATATATCTGATATGGTAGACCGCGGATTCACTATTGAACAGATAAAGGAGCTTGTCGGTGATAGGGGAGATTCAGTGAGAAAATTCTATCTCGCATTTAAGATAGTTGAAAAAGTTGAAAAAGAAACGGACATGCCAGTAGAAGATGCAAAAGACAATTTCTCGCTTCTAATGAACGCCATTGGACAAGCCCCAATAAAAGATTACATTGGGTTGCCAAGGAGAATAGATTATGTAAATTTCTCAGAACCGGTTCCTGCAAGCAAGATTGATGAACTTAAAAACATCTTTTCTTGGATTTTTGGCGAAGGCAAGGAAAGGAGTCCTGTCATCGAAGAGTCGAGAGATATTCCAAAAAAAATATGCCCCATTCTTCGTAACCCAGATTCTATAGCATACTTGCTCGACACAAGAAAGCTGGAGGAGGCTTTTGAAAGAAGCGGTGGGGAACATCATCTTATAATGTCTCAGCTAAAGCAAGCCAATAGCATGCTTGAAAAATGCTTAGGGATAGCGCATAGAAATATCACCAAGGATGTCAAGGAAGAAGTTAAAAAGTGCAAAGACACGGTTGAGCAATTAATTAAGTCGATAGGTGGTTAGAATGGGTGGCTTTGACATAGATAATCCAGATTCTGTTGAATGGGTATCGGACTGGATAGAGCTTCAAATAAGCACTAATATTGAGGGCATATCAAAATGTGAGCTTAAATCGCTTTTAGAAAGATACAAAGGAACCGATGTCGATGACAGCTTTGTCAGCGATGTTTGGAGCGAACTCAAAGCCAGACAAAATATATATGGCGATAATCCCCCTTTCATAGTGGAAAGGAGAAACATCTTGGGAAAAATGACGTGGAACGAAATGCCAGAATACACAGCATGCCTATGGTTTTCGCTTTATGGAAATGATGATAATCCTGTTAGCGATGGGAAATTGTTTGAAAGAATCACAGATAAAGCAATAAAAAAATTCATCGATGGGAACGCTATAATTTTTGGACATCCCAGCAGACTGACAGTCGAAAATATCTGCAAAACAATTAATGAAAAATTTATTTGTGAACCGTCCGAGAATTTCAAAGACAGGGGATTGGATGTAATAGCCTGGAAACCATTCGGGGATGGGCGGCCAAATCAGGTCATATTTTTATTGCAATGCGCCTGCGGTCTTAATTGGAGGGCGAAAACAAACACTTTGCCCACTGATGCATGGTGCCAGTATATTCATTGGGCATGCAATCCTATTAAGGGCTTTTGCGTTCCTAAAATATTTACCAGGAAGCGGGAATTTCATGACATATCAAAAGAGGCTGGGCTTTTAATTGACAGAGCCAGAATATTCAGAAACATCTCAAGTTTAGGCGCAAGTGATGATTTGAAAGACGAACTTAAAACTTGGTGTGAAACAAAGCTTGTCGGCATTGGAGCATTATAATGATGAAAATATTCGCTTTGAAACGGAATTGATATTTTTCATTACATCATGTTCCCATACTCTTATAACATTCCAACCCCTTTCTAAATAATAATTGTCATATTTTCTGTCTCTTTGAACATTTTTATCAATCTTTGGATTCCAATATTTTTTATTGGATTTCGGCTTTCGGAAACATTTTGGGCATTTGTGCCAAAAGCAACCATCAACAAATATTACAACTTTTTTCGATTTCAGAGCGAAATCTGGATTGCCGTATATTTTAGGTTGGTATCTAAAATAAGCTCCTTGCAGCCTTTTCTTTAATATGAGCTCGGGCTTGGTTTCTGATTTTCTTATTTTCGACATTATTTCGCTTCGCTTCTCCTTGCTTATTTTGTCAGCCATGATATTTTTTAATAAAAGTCTAATTAAAAATCAAATAAGATAAACTCATGGCCAGTCAAGAAGCTGTTTTTATAAACTCTTGTATCTTTCTAAGCCAAATTCCGCAAGGCTCGTCTATCGGCGCTCTTACTCTCCTTCTTTGCGCCAAAGATTCAACGTAAGCTTTCATCCATTTCAGCCCCAAATTCTTAATTTTTTCATTTTTGGTTTTGAACTTCACGAAATTCTCAAATTCAAGAATATTGATTTGCACTTCATGCTCATCCTCCATTTCCTGGATTTTTTGGATTATTTCCTTTGCCATCTCAGGCTTGGCGTCAGTGACAAAACCAACGATTTTTGTTTCACTGTGATTGTCCAGCTTGTCCTCAAGTTCGCAAAGCTCATCGTAAAGATAATATTTTTTATATTTCGAGTCCCATGCCTCAAAAATAGCGTGTTTTGAATCAGATGCCACAACCTCAACGTCGCCGACATTGTCATGCTTCTTGTTTGCCGACCTCATCTGCGAAAGGGGGCTCAATTTACCATCCAAAAGGCCCTCATCCTCCAAGACCTGAAACAAGCTATGAATGGCAATCTCTAAAAGCCTGGCTCCATACTGACTTTTTTCAATATGCTCTCTTATTATTTTAATCACCTTTTCGTCTTTTTGCCCCCTTGATGAAAATTCCTTAAGTGCATTCAGCGTTCTTTCCTCAAGGTCTTCGAGCCTATCCCTCTTTTCAATCATCTTCGAAATAAGATACTTCAAGGACAGCAGAGGGTCGATTTCTCCGCTTTCCAGCCAATCAACAATTTGAACCCAGTCCCTTTTTGCCCCCCTGATTGCAGCCTTGTAAACCTTTGTGTATGGGTAATTCTCCGCAAGAGAGCGCGTCATCATGAAACCGTCTGCGTTCAATTTCAACAGATTGTGCTTCCGTAAAGTTGGTGTTATGAACCTTTTATCCAAAGTTCTCATAGAAACGCCATCTCTCCATGAAAACCCCTTTGTTGACCTGCTGCCCTTGTGCAATCTTATGCTTTGGCTTTTTGCTATCGACTTGACGCACATTTGCATTACTGTGAGCCCCACCAGTGCCCTTCCAATTTCGCTGGTGACAGAGCTAACGAGGCTGTCAATGATGTTTTTGACATTTTGGGGCATCTTTTTCCACAATTCCGAATTTGCCGATGGTGTTTCCTCAAGAATCAGGTTGTCAAGAAAATTGTTGTCCAAAGCCTTTGCGACAGCGTTTTGGTTTTCCAATGCGGTTTTACTGACTGGGCCCTCTATAAATGTAACACTCCCGCCTTTATCATTCAGTAGGACGGACCTGTCTGAATACACCTTCAAGTGATACTCATTCGGTTTTTTCTTATTCTCAAACCACTTCTTCATAATTATCTATTGAAGCCTTTTATTAAATTGAACGCTGTTTTTGTTCAAGGTTGGGAAAGGATATGGTATAAGGTAGTGATTATCAGGTATCTGTGGATTCGTGTTGCTGTTTCGAATTTCGTATCCCAGCCTCTTTAATGATGCGGCCATGTCCAAGACCGCTTCGGCGCCGATGCCCCATTTGTCCGCGAGGGCATTTTTATCAAGAATATGCCCGGAGATTGAATTTTCGGCTGTGATTTTCATAATCCTAAATATATCTTCCCTATGGATAATGTCAGAATTCACTTCAATCGCGAAAGATGGCTCATATTGATAGTAGCCGCGCAATTGGACCAAATCGTCTATCCCAAAAATGTCTCTTATTACATATTCGAGGCATTTCCATAAACTTGTCCAGTCTTCTGCCCTGGATATGTCTGAGGTTATCAAAATTTGAGACAGCGGCAGGTCCCATTTATTTGGCAACAGCCTAATGGCAATACCATCTTTTTGCTTATCTGACAATTTTATCGCAACTTTCATTGTCTTTCCGCCGGATATTGTTTCAATACTTGATGTCGCGCGGATTCCTTCTTCCTTGGCCTCAGCCCACTCTAAAGACATATTTCTGCCCATCTTCAGATAATACTCGCGTTTCCCGTCTGAAATTGCGTCCAAGCGGCCGATTTTTTCATGATGTCCCTTCGCAAGCTGCTGGTAATAGTCAGTGAGTTCCCTTTTAATCTGCCTGAATGTCAATTTTTCCTCAGGCTCAAGATACTGCAATTTTATTGGAATTTCCGCGTTGAATATTTGCTGCAATATCGATAGAGCTAAAATTCTCGCAAGATTGGGAGGCACAGAGTTGCCTATTTGTTTTACAGCAGAGCCCCTGCCTCCGGTTATCGTGTATGTTTCTGGAAATGTCTGGAGCCTTTTCATCTCATCGATGGTAAAATGGCGGTTGTCCCAATGAAGCGGGCCCGTATATTTGCCACCACTCGCCTTTATAGTTCTCACAGGCATTTTGGGGTCTGCTTTGTAAAGAAAGTCCGAGAATTTCGAACGCCATGCAAAAACCGGCTTCGGATGCCCAAGTTTCGAAGTGAAATAGCTATAGTTTAATCCCGGGGGGATTTCTTTTAGAAGGTGGCCATATCTGCCGCCAAATTCGCTATTATTTTTAGGAACTTCTATGCCTTTCAGCGCATTTGATGAAGAAAAGTAGCTAAGCCCGCAATAAGAATCCGGACCGTGGGTCGGCCTTGGGAACTTGTAGTTTCCATCTCTGACACCAATAATGAAAACCCTTTCCCTATGTTGAGGGACCCCATAGTCGGCTGCATCAAGAGTTCTTGCAAATATGTTATATCCGGCGTCCTCGAACGCGCTTGTTATCCGCTTCCACAGCTCTCCCCCCTTCGCCCCGGTGAGTCCATAGACATTTTCGTATAGAAAGCCCTTCGGTTTAAGCTTTTTTAGCAGTTTCACATAGGCCTCGAACAGCAAACCCCTTGGGTCACAAAATCCTAGCACCCCTGCCGCTCTCCTTCCGGCAGATGAGAATGTTTGGCAAGGAGGCCCGCCAATTATGAAGTCAATGCCCCCCAAAGCGTTGCCATCAAATTTGTTGATATCATCTGTTATAATTTTTACACCGCTTCCAAAATATTTTCCCTTTCCACTGTTTTCCTTCAGCGTGTTTGTGAAATTGGGGTCAATCTCAACCATTGTGTCAATTAAGAATCCGCAATCATGGAAGCCGATGTCCAAGCCTCCTCCCCCGGTGAATAGGCTCAAAACACGAATCTTGCCTCTCTCTCTGAAATAATTTTCAGACCAATTCCTTAAAGCCGTACCCAATGAATTTGGAAAATTAGAATATACCACTCCCTTATGATATTTTCTTGCCAGCTCTCCGGTTTGCGATACTATGTCGATTTTTACCACCGTCCTCTTTCCTTCCGACTTTATAAGTATATTCTGGGAGAAATATTTATATCCAAACAAGAATTATAGTTAGGTTTTTCGGAAGCGATTAACTGTTGTAGTGCCATATTAGCTTTCCACCACCGCAGACTATGATACCCGCTAGTAAACTGATGAAGAATCCAATTCTTGCGTCTCCAAAAACCGCAGACAGTATCAACCCTGCAAATATAAAGACGATGAAAAATACAATCATAGTTCCGAAGAGGTCGCCTTCACCGTTCATTTTTCTATCCCCCCATAAAAAGGGATGTTGTGCCTGAAAAAATAAACGGCAATCGCCCAGATTATCCCGACAATGAATGCGGTCGGAATCAAAGAGCCGATTCCGAATATCCCAGCGATTAATACACCCAGAACTGTCTTCGAACTGTATAAGGCATGGGATATATCATAGAAAAATCCAGGCATCGAATCCTTGTATAAATATGATAGAACTGCAATCAGGCTTGCAACAATAAAACCCACGGCCCATATGACAAACCATTGCTCCATGAAAAATACCGATAGACCCAATGTTGACCATATTATTGTCATATTTGCGATAATTGTCCAGCGCTGAGTATAATATTTTTCCACACCGAAGGCTAAACCAAGGACTACCATGATAACAAGGGGGTCTACTGTAAAAAGCATGCGTTCCCTCCTATATTATCTGAACTTCTTTCTTCTGTGAATGACATCGGCGACGGTCCTTCCATAAGATTTCCCCTTCGGTCGTATGGTGACTGTCTTCCCCGTAAGTGCTGCAAGTCTCCTCTTCGCTCTCGAATAGCCGAACTGCCCTCTCTCAGGAGCATCCAAACCCGCAACCCTTATATACTGCGACCCCCTGACATTTCTCCTTACCTTGAAAGTGTCGCCATCTATCACTTTTTGGACCTTTCTTCTTGGATTCTTCATGTGAATCAGTAATTATTTCATTCCTATCCTTATAAAGTTATCGACGGTGGTCATCATATCAAAGCATTTATAAGCACCCGATACAAAATATTAACATGGCTGAAGGAGGGTTTGTTGGTAGGAAAAAAGAGGTCGAAGAAGGGAATCGGCACAAAATAGAGATGTTCTTTGTATCGAGAAAGGGCAAAGGCGCAACGCTAACAGACATTGAAAGCGAAACCAAGATACCACGAATGACAATCAAGAGACACCTTGATAAGATGGAACTGATAGGGAGAATCCACGCAGAGGTTGTCGGTAAAACCAATTTCTATTATTTCAATGGAGACGGGACACACAAAGATGAGGTTAAATTCGCCAACCACAGGCTGTTCATAGACATCTTTGTCAGCTCTTTTGGTCAGCCGTTCCTCAGAATAAAGGACCGCAAGAAAACGAAAACCGGTGAAGAAGAGGATGTCGGCGCCATAATCATAAACAAAGACAAGGTAAAGGAGCTTGCAGAAAAGCTATTGAAAATCGAACCGCACCTGAAGGATTACAATTGATGCAGGAATAAGAAGGGATTGGGACAATATTAATTTAGATAGCTAACGTAGCGCCTAACAGATTTCGCCCCAGCCGACAAGGCGCCAGCGTCCTGTGACTTGCCTTGACAGGGCGACCCTCTCCCCAGGTTCGGCGCATATCGGCAGCTTGAGCTTTATCTTCGATACTTTCGCGTTCTCGGT
>Ga0315533_1002729_pt1 | contig 12072 bp, 11 predicted proteins | sample SalMarSW160130MG_FD_203081 | JGI IMG/M metagenome (GOLD analysis project Ga0315533, IMG submission 203081) | Salt marsh sediment microbial communities from the Plum Island Ecosystem LTER, Massachusetts, United States - Salt Marsh Sediment SW1601-30 ...
TTCGTAATCATAATTATCCACCTGAGCAATAACAGACTCCACAGTCTTTAGCACAGATTGCATACGGATTGTCGGGATTATTATTGAAATCTTCTTATTGTAACGGCTCATCTTCTTTCTCAATTTTTATCTACAAAAGCAATTGCCTGCCTGAATCCTTCTGCTTTGCTTTCTACGGTATATTCACTAATTATCCTTTTCGAGGCGGCACTCATCTTACTTCTAATGTCTTCATCGTTTAATATATTCCCCAAGGCCTCTCTTAAGGCGGTGCTATCTTTCTCAGGGACGATAAAGCCATTTATTCCATTTCGCACCAGCCCGCCAGCCGCTGCTCCTACTGCGTTTGTTGCTACAACGGGACAGCCCTGGTTCATCGCCTCATTAACAACCATCCCCCAGGGCTCTTTAAAGGTTTTAGTTGTTATTGACGGCAGGGCAAAGACATCCGCCATAGCATAAAAGGCATAAAGCTCATCGTTTTTCATATAATCCAAAAACAGCACCCTGCCATCCAATCCACAGCCGGCAGCCAAACTCTGAAGATACTTTTTCTGAACTCCTTTGCCTATTAATACCAATACCACATCGTCTCTGCTTAACTTTTCAAAGGCATCTATTAGATAACTAACCCCCTTCTCTTTTTTTAATTGCCCTACGAACAATACCACTTTTTTGCCATTAATATTCAAATCCCTGGTCAGGGAGTCAACTCGTTCGGTGGAGATTGATTTATTGTATAAAGAATTGTCTGCTGCTTTCTGGAATATAAATATTTTGTTTTTGTCGATTCCCAGGGAGATTAAATATTTTTTAACGTGAGCACCATACACACAAATGGCGTCGGAGTGCCTGTATATAAATTTTACAAAAGGAAAGGAAAACCTGTGAAAGAGGGTTTCAGGATGGTGCCACAAGCCCGTCCATAAAATGAACTTTTTCCCCCTGATTTTGCTTATAAAAAATGAAAGAAGAATCGGCAAAGGGCCATTTATGCATTTTACCAAGACATCATAATCATAAAATAGAAGCTCATATATCAATTTGGGGTTTATTCTGACCCTGGGTAATATATTAAGGCCCCACAGATATTCACCTTTAAAGTTACCTAAATGTTGTTGCCCATCATAGTATCTTTCCCCCTTCGAGAAGAAGAGAAACCTGATGTCGTACATCTTATCGAGAAGCTCAAACAGCTTCACTCTATAATGAGTACACAAATTTACAATCAGCAGGATTTTCATTTTTCGTCTTGCTGTAATTAAACTTTACGCACAACGTAGGATAATTTAGCAAGGAACGGAATCTTTCTTTGCAAACAAAGTGAATGTTTAGTCTCGGCCGTTAATCTTTTTTGAGAGCCAGCGTTTAAAATACCCAAATATAATGCAATTTATATCGAAAAAAAGATTGGCAGGGATTAAAAACGGGGGCCTGTTTTTTACGATTGCCCAGAATCTGTATTTCAGATTTCCCGTTGACCTAATGTCGGTTATATAATCAAAAAAGTTTTTTAAAGAATAGTTACTAAAATAATGCTCAGAGGTATAAGATGGGCCTGTATATACTTTTGCCTTATATGAAATAACAGCTTTTATTCGGCGTTTTCGGTATCTGAGACTCAAATCGTGGTCTCCGACCATTGGAAAACGCCTTTCATCGGCAAAACCAACTTTTTTTGCTATTTTAACCGGTATTAACAACCCTCGACCGCAAACAGTGTTCACAGAACTATATTTGGTATTTGGAGATATGTTTTTAGCGGGACGCTGCCGAATAGTTACAGGATTAATGTTGTAACCCGGCATAACAAGCTTGTCGCAATTGTCCTTATCGTAACCAGCAGACATCACTAACGTATTCGGATTATCCTCTGCTGCGCCAAACAGTTGGAGCAGATAATCCTCATCAAATTCAACATCATCGTTTAAGGACAAAACATAATCAGTGTCATCAGCTTTTTTGAAAACGTATTCCAAACATTTATTATATCCCCCGGACCAGTACAGAGTTCCATCCCCTTTCAACAAAGTGACTTCCGGGAATTCATTTTTTATCATTTCAGAGGTTCCATCGGTCGAACCATCGTCAATAATAACCGTTTCAAAATTCCTGTATATCTGTTTAAATAAGCCAAGCAGGCAGTCTCTGGTTAAACTTTTACGATTATGAACGGGGATGATGATGAATATTTTATTCATTCAAGCTCTGTGTCTTTCTAATAACAAAGACGATATAATTGCCCCAATGAGGATATATGATATTTGCGATGCCATTAAGGGCCTTAAGTATAAGGAATTCCGGCTTTGTTTTTGCGATTCTATGTATTGAGAAAAACCTTGTTACTGAATAATCATAGAACAAGGAGCTTGCTATCTTAACCACATCTTTTTTACTGAATCTAAATACGTAGTTGCCGAGTTCTTCCACTCTATGCGCAAGACCTAAGGATGTGGCTATTCTTGTTAAAATTGAGTCGTTCGGCTCGATAACGATGACGCCGTACTTGGCCACCCTTAGTAATTCATATAAGCCGAGAGTCGGTTTAGATAAGTGGTGCAAACTCTCTGCCACAAACGAATAATCGAAAGAATTGTCATCAAAAGGTAATGCCTCAATATCTCCCACAGTTCCCTGGACATTCTCAAACGAAGCAACTGTTACATCAACCGCCTTTTTTGCGATGTCGCATACGTATATTCTGGGGCTGTAAAACTTCTTAAGATAATGGACATCGGTTCCCTTGCCGCAGCCGGCAATCAAAAGAGTTTTATCAGTTAAATCGATGTCCCTTCTGTCAAGAAAAGTTTTGAGCTTGATGAACGGGATTTCACGAAAATAGTCGTGGAAAATATTATTTTCCCTATGAATGAATTTACTTTTATCATTCAGCTCCGTCTTCCAATACTTGACATATGCCTGCTTTAATTTGTTCACAAAGACGGCTCCCGGGCCGCATCTATAACTTTATTTTTTTTATTGTATTCGCGATGTATCACCATTGATATAGATATCCCTAAAATAATTGGGTACAGTATATCTGCTGTCCATGCCAGAAAGAAAACTTGATAACAAACAAGCGTTATCCATAAGATGTTGAGCATACTTCTTATGATTTCATCTTTTTCTATTTTTGCGAATCTATTCATTCTGAGTATCAAAAAAAACTGCAATAATGTGAACGCAATTAAGCCCAAAACACCTGTCCTATGTATCTGATCAACAAACATATTATGAACACTTGCGGTCCATTGAACGCCTTCTACTTCATAACTAATGCGTGTGCCGAAGGGGACGCCAAATATATAATCTTTTAATGACATCTGCTTTAGGTATGCTTTGCAGCTGGCGATACGCCAGGAGAAAGTTGTATGCTCCGGCCGCCAAAAAACACTTGCCGAACGATGCAAATTATCCACCAAATGGGCAATAGCGTCCGATTGATAAAACCAGAGAAAAGAAATTATAACAAGAAGCAAACACGCTATACCCAACGCCCCACCAACAAACTTGGATTGATACTTAAGCGCAAGTATCAGAAGGCCGACAAAAGTAGCTACCCATAAAGCCCTGATTTGGCTCAAGATAACGGCGACTATTAAGCTCGCTATCATTACCCAGAATAATATGTGCCTGCTTGTGAGCTTGTTAATCTTGAGGGTAAGAAGTGTGAATAAAGTAAAACTCAGATAAAATGCCGCCCCCCGGCTTCCTATACGTGCGCCAAACGAGGGTATTCCGCGTTGCACCATAATGTCGGGTCTCGGCAATACATCTAACCATCTTAAAAATACAACCCCAAGAATTATCATCCCAAAGGCAATAAAGATTGGGAAGATATTCTTAATCTTAAATTTATCGAATTGAAAGGTGCAAAAATAAGCAGTGGTTGCAATCACATATATATGCTCGCGGGCGTGAACTATCGTTGTCTGGCCGTAATTGGGCAGACCCCTTAATATCCCTATTATTGCCAAGACAGAAAATATAACAAACAGTCTCCAGTGGTAAGAATTGGCAACAATCTGTAATTGTTTATTCATTGTTAATCTTAAAATAGCTGCTGCGGTGAACATAACCGAAAGCATATCTCCCAAAAATATATTAAAGGTCCATATTTCAAGATGGGGGCTATATCTTAGCAGGTGGCAAGTGGCAAGAACGGAAAGTATCATTACCACCGCAATCAAGGGCCTTTTGTAAATTAGAAAGAAAGCCCAAATGAACAATGTTATATACAGCAGCAGCGTCATAATTTTACGAAGAACGATAGATGGTTTTGCGGTAACCCCGACAGGTGGAGAAGACAGCTTTACAAGTTTACAGGTTATGCTATTGCCATTTTGTTTTCCAGACTTTCTATGGTTGATAATAGTATATTGGCGAAATCTCTCTCAGTATAAGCATCTAATTTTTCGCGTCCTTTGCTGATAAGGTTTTCTCTTAACTCTTTATCACTCACAAGGTTATAAATCGCATCAGCTAATTGAGCGGGTGAACCCGGCCTGACTAATAAGCCAGCGCCGTTTACCTGTTCACGAATGCCTCTGATGTCAGAGGTGATAACGGGGCAGCCCGCACTCCAGGCCTCATACACGGGCACATTCGTCGGCCCAAAATAGGTGGGCATAACTAATGCCAAAGCACTTTCATAAAGTCCTCGCAAATCTTCATCCGGCACATAACCAAGGCAAACAACCTGGTCCATAACTTGCAGATTTTCGGCAAGATCTATAACATTGTCGTATTCTCCCTGCTTCGAACCTGTAAACACAGATGCTAACTTTATTTTGTATTTTGAGTTCAGAAGATTTAATGCCTGCACAATAACCTTGTGATTTTTGTGCTTCCAGAACTGGGCTGGGTAAAATATGTAATTGCTATTTAAATTATATTTTTTTAATACATCCTCAGAATTAGTATGCGTAGTTACAAGACAATTCATTTGAGGCAGCGTGGGCAATATAACCAACTTGCCGGCGCCGGCCCTGTATAAACTTTCAACATCTTCTCTGCCGACCTCGGAATCAACAAATATTACTTTAGCGGTTTTGACTATATTCTTATATCTATATTCTCTTTCACGCCATATCTGGTTTTGCGGCGCTTCCAATAACTCCGGATGAATCCTGTGTTGCAAATCATGGATAGTGGTAATGTATGGAATACCCGTTAGGAAAGATTTTGAAGTAGGGGCCGGGTATATCATAAAATCCAAATTGTGTTTTTTGATATTTGCTCTTAGTGGCAAGTTGTAAACATAGTGCAGAATTTTTCTGATGGTATAAAAGGATTGAAATGCCGGTTTTAACGTTGATTTAGTCTTTTGGAATACCCTTTTATAGAAATTACTGCTGCAGCCCTGACTGTCGCAAGATTGCAACTGAACGAATTTCCATCGGTCGTTTTCTTTTATCTCTTTTGGAGCGGCTCCAGAATGAAATACAACATAGTCATTAACAAGCTCGTAGTTGTACAGTATTTTGAGCATTGTGATTGCATATTGGTGCATACCGCCATCTGTCGGCTTTGTCTCAAAGAAGAATCCTATTCTCACCTTATTCCCTTAGCGTCCTCTTAGCTTTGCGATTGTATCACAGATGTATTCAACTTCCTGCTCGGTAAGCGATGAAGAAGACGGCAGATACAGCCCTTTTTTGCTAATTTCATCAGCTACCGGATAATTTCCTGAGCAGTCGCATCCATAATTTTGCAGTGATTTTTGCTTATGCATAGGTATGAAAAAGGGGCGAGAATCAATTTGTTTTTCCGAAAGTGTTCGTATTAATTCGTCCCGGGGCATTGCGAAATCTTCCTCGACCAAAATCGAGTACATCCAATACACATTTCGAGCCCATTCTTTTTCAATGGGCGTAGTTATACCCCTTATATTGGATAATCCTCTGTTATATAATTGTGCATTTTTCCTTCTTGCGTTTATGAAGGTGTCAATATTTTCGAGCTGCGCCAGGCCGATTGCCGCGTGTAAATTTGACATTCTATAGTTGAACCCGATATCATTATGTTTGTACACCCTCGGGGCATTTAGCGGAAAAGCTAAATTTTTGTAGTATTGTAATTTTTCATATATAACCGGGTCATCTGTAAGAACCATCCCTCCTTCTCCGGTAGATATGATTTTATTTGCGTAAAAGCTGAAACAGGCCACATCTCCCAACGTTCCGCACTTTTTGCCTTTATATTCGGCGCCGTGTGCTTCAGCAGCATCTTCGATTATCAATAAGTTATACTTTCTCGCTATTTCAATTATCGGGTCCATATCACAAGGATGGCCATAGATATGAACGACCATTATGGCTTTTGTCCGAGGTGTTATTTTTTCTTCTATTTTTTTCACATCGATATTCCAGGTGTCTCTTTCACAATCAACAAATACGGGCAGAGCCGCACAATAGCAAATTGCGAAAGCGGTTGATATCATAGTGAATGTGGGAAGGATAACTTCGTCTCCTTCTTTAATTCCTGACGCTTTTAAGGCCAGATGTAAGGCCGTTGTTCCATTTGTGACAGAAGTGGCGTATGAAGCGCCTATAAAGTCTGCAAATTTCTTCTCAAATTCCCGCAGATACGCTCCTTTCGATGAAATCCAGGTCGATTTAACCGCATCCTCAACGTACTTGAGCTCATTGCCTAAAAGCGTCGGTTTACATACGGGAATAAATTCTCTATCCATATATTTATGTGCTTTTGTTTTTTTCGTTCACTTCAATAAAAACTTTGTCTTTTTCGCCTAAGTAGGGACCCTGCTTTACAACAAGAACGACCGTTTCCTCCAAGAATTTTTGTCCGTGACCACCAGAAATCAAAACAACAACGTCTCCTTTTGTTAATACTTCTGATGTGATAAATTTTCCTTCTGAGTTATAAAAAGAATACTTTATTTTTCCGGTTTTAACCAAAACAGTCTCTGGAGTGCCTAAAATTACTCGCTTATGAGCCGGGTGAGTGTGAGGTTTGACAGTGTGGTCTTTTTTATATTTTAAAAATCCCACATCCTGCGTACTGTCACTTGGGGTTATAAATTTAGAATCGTCAGGTTGATAATCTTTCCTGACAACTATGGCGATCATTTCACCATCATCGGTTATATACTTTATATCAGATATTGTTTTAACCCCCTGCTTATTTGTTTTTAAGGATTTGCTCGGCTGAATAATAAGCATCCGGAATACCGATGTCGATGAAGGTTTCTTTGCCTATTATTCCGTACATTCTTCCGGCACTTGCCAGCCGGGGGAAGATAGTTTCCTCAACAGATATGTACTTGTCAGGCGGATAGTCGGCAAAGATTGCTTTTTCCAAACAATATATACCGGCACTTATATAGTGCTTTTGGTTGTCCGACTCGACGACTTTTTCCTTAAACTCTGTAATTTTGCTGTTGCCGTCAAGAAAAACGGAGCCATATCTCTTCTTATCCTTCTGATTTATCAGGTAAATAGTACACAAAGCTCTCTTGATTTTATGAAACTGTATTAACCTGCTGAAAACAACATCAAAATACGAATCGCCATTCATTGCAAGAAATGAGGAATCAGGAATTAAATCTAATGCCTTAATAAGAGCTCCGCCTGTACCGAGAGGGCGTTCTTCTCTTGAATATTCAATATTTGCACCCAACCAGCTTCCACATCTGAAATAATCTTCAATGATTTGTGATTTGTATCCGACAGATAGAATGATATTCCTGAGTCCCTGGGCCGTCAAATTGGACACGATGTATTCGAGAAACGGTTTCCCGTCTACCGGCAGCATAACCTTCGGCAGATTGTCCGAGACTTCTCTTATTCGAACACCAGGTCCACCGGCGAGGATGACTACCTTCATATTTTTCACATTATATAATCAGCGTGATAAATAAATTATTCGGCTGCCGGTATTTTCAAAGCTAAACGGCACATAAGTTAAATCTTCGAACTCCGACTTGATTTTCTTATGTTTAGAGGCCTCTGCGAACATCAGCAAAAAGCCGCCTGCTCCAGCACCTAACAATTTGCCTCCGATCGCTCCGGCATTGAGTCCCTTTTCATATAACTTGTCAATTTTGCCGTTTGAAATCCTGCTGGAGAGTGTTTTCTTGAGCATCCAACTCTTGTGCAGTAATTCTCCAAATTTGGTTATCTTCGCATTGCTGTTAAGTATTTCTATCGCAAGATATACCATTTCATAAATTTTGTGGAGTGCTTCAGTTGATTTAGGGATGTTCTTTATCTGCTCTTTAACAACGTTCGAGGCTATACGAGGGATTTTGGTATGAAACAGAAGGAGATGGTCCTGCAACTGCTTAATTCTATCTAAAGAAATTGAAACCGGTATTACATCAACGCTCTGGTTGTTATTGAACCTGATGAGATTAAAACCTCCAAAAGCACAAGCATACTGGTCCTGGTATCCAACGTTTTCCTTTATCCAATTGTGCTCAACGTCTATAGCGTGCTGAACCAGTTCTTCTTTTGAAATCATTGATCCTTTATTTGCATACAGACAGTGCAGTAAACCAACCACAAATGCCGAGCTTGAGCCCAACCCCGACCTGCCGGGTAAATCCGAGCTGTGATTAATTTCTATGTTCGAACTTACGTTCATAAATCTCAGGCATTCTCTTATTGCAGGATGCTTTATCTGGTCTGTAGAGTTACAATGCTCTATCCTCGAATAGGCGATGTTAATCTTATAATCGAAGAAAGGCGGAAAATATCTACACGATACATATATGTATTTGTCAATAGTTGTAGATAAAACAGCACCGTTCTTTTTCTCCAGCCAAGGCGGATAATCGGTGCCGCCGCCAAAAAATGAAATTCTAACGGGGGTTCTATTGATAATCATATTCTGTCTTGTTGCTTTTAATGCAACATTCTTCGAAGTCAAACATTTCCAAATATATTATGGTCAATTATCTGGAATCCTCTTATCAATTCTTTAATCCCCTCTCCTAATGAAACGTCGGGCTTATACCCGGTCCTTTCGATTTTTTCGTTACTGACAATATAATTTCTCCTGTCGGGGTCCTGGCCAGACTCCGAGACAAAGACCTGCAAGTCGGGTATTTGCTTTTTAATCTCCTCGCACAATTCCAGTTTAGAAAGATTAGCGCTGCTAAGGCCAACATTGAACGGTTCGTTTTTCATCGTTTCAAAGTTATTAAGACAATGTATAAATGCTTTTGCAACGTCACGTATATATATGTAGTTTCTTTTGAAGTGCGGCTCAAAAAGGACTATATACCGGTCTTTAACCGCTCGGTATGTAAAATCATTGACCAGAAGGTCCAGACGCATGCGAGGACTAATACCAAAAACAGTCGCCAATCTTAAAGTGATGGCGTTGCCTTCATCAAGAAGTATCTTTTCGATTTCTGCTTTGAGTTGGCCATACAAAGAGAGCGGATTTAACGGGGTTTGTTCCGTACAGTAAATGCCCGGCTGTCCAATGCCATACCCGCTATTTGTTGTGGGGAAAATAATCACTTGATTTCTGCTTCGTAAATCCAAAATTGCCTTTATAGCATCAAAGTTTGTGGCTTTAGCACCGACAGGGTCTTTTTGACATAGCGGTGCACCGACAAGGCATGCCAGGGGAAATACCGCATCTGCGTTTTTTAGGACATTTTTAATTAGAGATTTATCTCTGCAGTCGCCTCTTATAATTGTCAAGTTTTTACTATAGCAGCAATCGAGCAGCGAAATTTGTCTGTACATAAAATTATCGACCACAACAACTTCATTGCCTTGCTTTAATAACTCGGGTACTAATATCGAACCAATGTATCCGGCACCGCCGGTTACCAAAATTTTCATGTTAGACTCTTCTCCTGTGACCTTGACAAAATTAAGAAGTTGCCATTTTGTATTGTGATATTTTTATGTTATACTGCTTTGGCAACTACGGAGATGTTCCAATGTTTTATAGTAGGCAACCGGGTTGAATCCATAAATGTACAAGCCGCAACCCCAATTTGCATCATTTTGTATGTTGGCTATTATATAGATTCACAGCTCTGTTATATTTTTTTATGGCTTGAGAAGACGTCTCTAAACTCTTAACAAGGTTGATAATTTCGTCAGTTGACCGCAGAATCGGGAAACCCAAATTAGTATAGTCAGAGAAAAACTCACATCTTCGAGTCAAACTCACCGAGGCAATTATTTTTCCCTTTTTGGCGGCTGTCAGCATCGCCTGCGAGTGGTCGCCGAACACGATATCAGCTCCATTTATCTCGTCGGTAATCGTTGTCGGGCTAATATGATATTGCTGATTTTGCAGGCAACGGGTACCTTCTTTAAGAGCACCGTTGGAAACAACTAAATTTTCCAATCCTAATTTTTCAGCATAACTGATAAGGCGATTGATGGAATTAACCCCCTGATGCTTTGGACTTATCCATCCGGGGTGGGGCCTGTAAGTTATTTTGACCTGCGGCAATTTTCGAGCAACGTCAACCAGAGCTATAAACGCCAAATCTTCATCGGACCTGTTCTTGAGTGCCGTCCAGTCTCCGGCGCCACTTGTAAGCATAACAATATTTTTAACCCTGAATGTTCTTTCTTTAATAACCGGTAACCTGGTGGATTTAAAATAGGGCCAAACTTCACATTGAAGGTTATGCCGTTCAAAAATTCCCCGGGATAATCTGTCCCAGACATAATATTTCGTTGCACATACACGGTATTTGAGATAAGCGCTGGGATAATAACCTGGAAGAAAACCATCCTGCATATAAATCATCCCAACGCCGAGACGACGGGCTAAAATGCCGACTTTGTCACTGTCCGGATGAATGGGAGAGAGTATGGGATACGGTTCATCCTTCGACTTGATGAGCTTATATATTATGAAAAACAGCGAATACAACAGCGAAAAGAAACCCTCGACAAAACGGTTCTCGGTGCGGAATGAACAGGCCTTGGACATAAGATTCAGTATGTAGTGTTTGAAAGCGCCCAATTTCCTGAACTCGATTTTATCCATATCCAGATATTGCAAGATGCGGTCCGTCCTGCCGAAAAAATAGTATGTACGCTCCGGGGTTATTAATAATTTAACGGTAGTATAGCTCTTCAGCTTACGGAGGATTTTTTTTAGCACAGTTTCACGCTTTAGAAGATACTTCTCATATTGGCCAGGCAACGTTCGATACCGGACCTCGAAGCCGTGGTCAATCCAAACCCGAGCATCGATGCCGAGGTCATCCGCCAGCAGATAGCCGTGTACCACCTGAAATTGCCCTTGGACATTCTTTAAGATTATCTCATTTTTAATCTCTGTAATTTTGTGATAATAATCGTTCTTTCGATGCGCTCTTGACTTGTATTTTTCGAGAATAAACTCATCCGCCTGCCGGTCGCAAAACTCCATCTCTTCCTGATTGATAAATTCGTAAAAACTGAAAAACCTAAGTCTTTTAGAAACTTTTGATTGAAGCGATTCGATTTCCTTATCAAAAAGCTTGTGCGGAGAAAGACAAACAACACCGAAAGCGTTTTTCGAGGTATTCCCGACAGCTTCAATGAGAACTGATTCGGGTGTGTTTTGAGAGAACAATAATATATTTACTTTAGGTAACATTCTCATTAAATTCTTTTTCGCCTTTTTTATTATTGAGTCTTTTCAATACGAGATACCTGCTTGTCGCTTGCCCGTAAACTTCCACAAAACGTTTTTTTGGGAGATATGCAAAATCAAGACTGGCGATTTTGGGAACCATGCGGCCTGTAACAAAAAATGCTGGCCTTATGCCGTGCTCACTGAACATAGCCCAGGGATTTAAGTCTTTCTTTTAATTTGTCCTGTTCTTTTTTGCCTTCGAATTTGACCCGTTGGGCGGCAAGTTGAACTTTTGTTAGATTTCCTTCCCAGGATTGCAATTGTGTTTGCAAGTTTGTAAATGCCCGCTTTGACATTTTTTCTGTAGTATCAACTTCAGATTCACTGGAAGTTAAATTAAACATTGAAAGATGCAACGGCGTAAAATTGACATCTTTATATTGTAGTGTGCTTATAAGCTTAAACCGGTCCGTTTGTACGCATTCTATGCAGTAAGGGCCATAT
>Ga0315533_1002730_pt1 | contig 12064 bp, 12 predicted proteins | sample SalMarSW160130MG_FD_203081 | JGI IMG/M metagenome (GOLD analysis project Ga0315533, IMG submission 203081) | Salt marsh sediment microbial communities from the Plum Island Ecosystem LTER, Massachusetts, United States - Salt Marsh Sediment SW1601-30 ...
GAAAGTGATTATTGCTGCACCAGTGCAAATGCCGTTGAGCTGGTTCGCTCTTTGCCAGCCGCTCAGCCGATTATCTTTGTCCCCGACCAGCATTTGGGTCAATTCGTTGCCCAAAAAACCGGCAGATACATTATCCTCTGGCCCGGCTATTGTCACGTTCACGTCGCGATAACCGAAGACGATATTAAAAACGCAAAGGCAAAATATCCTGATGCCGTTGTTATGGCCCACCCGGAATGCACAGAACCCGTCAAAGAGCTTTGCGACCAGATTCTCAGTACCGGCCAGATGTTAAAGTTCGTTGCTAATACAAAAGCAAAGCAATACATCGTCGCTACAGAGGTGGGAATGATTCACGCCCTGGAAAAACAAAATCCCGATACCGAATTTTTACCCGCCAGCGACAGGGCCATTTGTCCCAATATGAAGAAGATTACTTTGGACAAGGTCGTCGGTTCATTGCAGTCCATGCAGTACAAAGTTACCGTAACAGAAGATATACGTATAAAGGCAAAAAAGTCAATTGATAGAATGATTGAGGTCTTACCGAAAAAATAATTAGGTTTCGAAATGGCAAAAGAGACTAAATATCATATAGAAACGTTGGCTCTGCACGCCGGCCAGCAGGTCGATTCCGATACTTTAAGCAGGGCTGTCCCGATTTATCAAACGACCAGCTATTTGTTCAAGGATACCGACCACGCTGCGAACCTCTTTGCTCTGAAAGAGTTCGGCAACATCTACACCCGGCTGATGAATCCGACAACGGATGTTTTGGAGAAACGGCTGGCCGCTCTGGAAGGCGGCGTCGGCGGCCTTGCCTTAAGCTCGGGTCAATCTGCTATCTACGTCAGTATCTTTAACATCTGTGGTGCCGGCGGACACATCGTCTCTTCTAATTCACTCTATGGCGGTACGGTCACGCTCTTTAGCCAGACCTTTGCCAAGCTCGGTATCGAGGTAACTTTCGTTGACCCGAAGAAACCGGAAAACTTCGCCGCCGCTATCAGGGATAATACCCGCCTGCTCTACATCGAGACCATCGGCAATCCAAAAAACGATATCCTGCAATACGACGAGGTTGCAAAAATCGCCCACGATAATGGCATGCCGGTAATTTGCGATAATACCGTTGCAACGCCGATACTATTCAGGCCGATTGAGCACGGCATCGATATTGTTGTTCATAGCTGCACAAAATTTATTGGTGGCCACGGCACAAGCATCGGCGGAGCCATTATCGACTCCGGTAAATTCGACTGGACAAACGGCCGATACCCTGAGCTTACCGAGCCCGACCCAAGCTATCATGGCGTCAAATATGTCGAAGCATTTGGCGAGCTTGCCTATATCATAAAAGCAAGGACCCAGTTCTTGCGTGATATGGGTTCCTGTATGTCACCTTTCAATGCCTTTTTGTTTTTACAGGGTCTGGAGACCTTGCACCTGCGTATGCCACGCCACAGTGAAAACGCTCTGAAGCTCGCACAGTGGCTCGAAAAAAGACCCGAAGTTACCTGGGTAAATTACCCAGGCCTCAAATCTCATTCCGATTATGAGCTTGCCAAAAAATATCTGCCGAAAGGCCAGGGTGCAATCCTCGGATTTGGCATAAAAGGCGGCAGACCAGCCGGTATCAAATTTATAAACAGCGTTAAATTAGCCAGCCATCTGGCCAATATTGGTGATAGCAAGACTTTGGTTATTCATCCTGCAAGCACCACACATCAGCAGTTGACCGAAAAAGAACAGCTTGCAGCAGGCGTTACTGATGATTATATTCGTGTATCCGTTGGAACCGAGCACATTGACGATATTATCGCCGACTTTGACCAGGCACTGAAGTTAAGTCAAAAGTAAGAATAACGGATAAAAGATATGAAATTCGAATTTCAAAGCGCGAAATACGAAACAAATTCTAAATTAGAATGTTCAAATTCTCAAAACTTACTGTTTGGGTCATTTGAATTTTGGTCATTTGATATTGTTTCGAATTTCGATATTCGGATTTCGGATTTGTAAAGAATACGAGAAAATGTGGGATTATACAGATAAAGTTAGAGACCATTTTTTCAATCCGAGAAACGTCGGCGAAATTGAAAATCCCGACGGTGTCGGTGAGGTCGGCTCTCTTGCCTGCGGCGATGCCTTGAAGCTCACATTCAAACTCGACAAAAGTGGCAAAATCGCAGATGCGAAGTTTAAGACCTTCGGCTGTGCAAGTGCCATAGCAACTTCGTCTGTACTGACTGAGATGATAAAGGGCCTGACTCTCGAAGAAGCTGCTAAGGTAACCAACAGGGATATCGCAAATTATCTCGGCGGTTTGCCTGAGCAGAAGATGCACTGTTCGGTTATGGGAAGAGAAGCACTCGAGGCCGCCATTGAAAATTACCGAACCGGCGGAAAGAAAAAGCACGAGCTCGAAGGCAACGTCGTCTGCACCTGTTTCGGCGTAACCGATAAGGAAATAGAGAGGGTAATACAGGAAAACAATCTTACGACCGTCGAGCAGGTAACGAATTACTGCAAAGCCGGCGGCGGCTGTGGCGGCTGCCAGGGCGAAATCGAAAAGCTCATCGAAAAAATCCAGGGTGACAAAATAAAACAGGCCGTCGCTCCTATACCTCGCCGGGGGGCAAAGCTTACTAATATCCAGAAGATTCAATTGATTCAGCAGACAATCAATGAGCAGATTCGCCCCGCCCTCCGCGCCCATGGCGGCAATATCGAACTCATTGACGTAGAAGGCAATAAAGTCATCGTTGCTTTCCGTGGAATGTGTGCCCAGTGTCGCCTGACAGAGTTTACTATGAAGGACGTCGTCGAAGCAAAGTTAAGGGAATTCGTTGACAAAGACCTTTTCGTTGAAGAGGATAGGGATTCTGCAAACCAGCCCCACAACCATAGAGAATAAATAATGAAGACCATATATTTTGACAATAACGCCACTACAAAGGTTGCTGAAGAAGTTCTGGAAGAGATGAAGCCTTTCATTTGCGAGCTTTACGGCAATCCTTCCAGTATGCACACCTTCGGCGGACAGGTCTCTCACAATATCCGCAAAGCCCGCGAGCAGGTCGCCGCCTTGCTTGGCTGCGACCCGACCGAGATTATTTTTACAAGTTGTGGCACCGAATCCGACAACGCCGCTATAAAAGGAACTCTTGCCGCGTACCCAAACAGGCGCAAGGTCATAACCACCAGAGTTGAGCATCCCGCCGTTCTTTCGGTTTGTCGCGATTTGGAAAACAATGGCTATACGATTGTCGAATTGGCCGTCGATAAACAAGGCCGCCTCGATTTAGCCGAGCTTGAGGATAATCTCGACGATGACACCGCCATCGTTTCGATAATGTATGCCAACAACGAGACAGGTGTCATTTTCCCCCTTGAAAAAATCGCCGAAATGGTAACCGACAAGAATGTCGTTTTTCACACCGATGCAGTACAAGTGGTGGGTAAAATCCCTTTGAATCTGTCAGAAAGCAATATCGATTTACTCAGTCTCTCAGCCCATAAATTGCACGGCCCGAAAGGAGTAGGTGTTCTTTACGTCAAAAAGGGAACTCGGCTGACGCCATTTATGTTGGGCGGCCATCAGGAGGCAGGCCGAAGGGCCGGAACCGAAAATGTCCCCTGCATCGTCGGACTCGGTAAGGCCTGCGAATTGGCAGGAAAAAATATCGAAGCCGAAAATAACAAAGTCAAATACCTCCGGGATAAATTGGAAAGAGCCATTTTGAAAACCTGCCCCGATTCTCAATTAAATGGCGACAGGGAAAATCGTCTGCCCAATACCACTAATATCAGCTTTGAGTTTATCGAGGGTGAAGCTATTTTGCTTATGCTCGATAAATACGGCATCTGTGCCTCCAGCGGCTCTGCCTGTGCCTCCGGCTCGCTCGAACCCTCTCATGTCTTGCGCGCAATGGGCGTTCCTTTCACCGCCGCTCACGGCTCCATTCGTTTCAGCTTATCCAGATACAACACCGAAGAGGAGGTCGACTTCACCATCAAAAAACTCCCACCGATTATAGAAAAACTCCGCAAGCTCTCACCATTCGTAACAAAATAAAAGTCTCTATAATTGTGGGTATCTGTCTGGACCTGTATAATCAACTGTCAGGATTTTCTAAGGAAAGGTATTGATTATGATGATGACGAGAATTTTACAATTTGTTCCTGTTTTGTTGTTCGCGATGGTCTACATTGGTGTATTTGTATGTATCATATGGTTATTTAGCCGCTTTGTCAGTGCAGTTGAGAAGATTGCTAAGAAGATTGAAAACTCCGACAAAATTTGATGCTGGCATTTGTTTAGCTCCGAAGCCTGCTTTGAGGTCTCGTTTCGAACATTTAGTAATTTGATTTTCGATATTGTTTTGAATTTTGTTCTTTGAATTTCGAGCTTTTACTCTGCCTCCTGTCATTCTGCCTGCCCTGCGAAGCCCCTCCCTGGCTGGGCACCGAGGCGACCGCTTTTTAGGGCGAAGCAGGGAGCGACCCGTTTTCCGAAGCCCTGTCCTGCGTAGCTTTAGCGAAGCAGGATAGCGAAAAAGGAAGCGAAACATCCGGCCAAAGCATCTACTCATCAATGCATAAGCATAATATTTTGAAAATTTGAACATTGGAATTTTGAATTTGTTTCGGATTTCGATATTCGAATTTCGGATTTGTTCGTATCGTTCATCATCCTTACTCCCTCGTACATCGTTTCTATCGTCCTTCAACATCCAGCAGGTGCTTTTTCTTCAGTGTAAGCAAAACAAGATATACAGATAAGCCAAAGAAGAACAATATAAGATAAAACCAGCTGATTTGCCATTTGCCTTTGTAGTAGAAATCACCGAGTATTTCCAGCGCCGTGAATGAAGCAATTATGACAAAAAACGCCGAGTACTCTCTTTTGAGCACGTTTTTCACTGAAAAGCCCAAAGCAGGTTTTTGCCAGTTCTTAAAACGCGGAAGCATAATCGGCGTCTTCTTTGCCCATTCAATAAATGGCTGCCCAAATTTCTCGCGCAGATAGTCTTCTTCCACAAAAATTATTCGCTCGTAATACAAAAAGAAAAGTAATATCGAAGCAAGGCTGAAGAAAAAAGAATATGTAAAGAAAGACATACCCATCCATATAAAAAGGTTACCCAGATATAACGGATGTCTGACCACTGAATATATCCCTGTTGTATTTAATACATCTGCTTTTTGTCTTTTTGTCCTCCTGCCGGACGTCCCTTTGGGTGTATGCCCGACCGTATAAATACGAATCCCCAGGCCCAACAAGGATACTAAAAAACAAAATATTTCCCATAGAATATTCAGTTTATGACTGTCTTTGGGGTATGTATAATTTTTCAAAGCGACCAGAAATAGGGGTATCACAAGTAAAGGCAGAAAGCTTCTCCATCTGAACAGCCAGCTTCCTGTGCGTTTGAATTCTTCTATCTGAGACATTAATGATTTTCTAAATTTTTAATTTGAACCACTATCCAGCCAGATTCTCGAAATAACGATATTATAGCTGGTTCTGAAAAAGCGCAATAGAATTTTTTACCATTTTTATTTGGATTGTCTGCTGCGTCTAATCGAAAAAACTAATAACCAAATCATTATCCCTGAAAGCAGAAGCGTTGTAGCTACTGATACGTAATTTCGAGAAATGAGGGGCCAGAGGTAAACCACAATATTACGCTCCAGAAGCTTTATGGTCTCTAAGTGTTTCTTGGTAACAACCACTGTTTCTGTAGTCATGCCATTTTGAATCGCAATTCTGACCAAATGGTGAAATCGACCGTGTTTTCCTCGCAGGCGCGCTCCACCACCACCTGTTACAATATAGGTTGTCCCGTCTTTGATGGTCTTGACATATCCATGGTGGTCACCGGTAAAGACATATTGAACGTGGTATTTTTCCACCAACCTAAAGAATCTTTCACCCCCATGCAATTTTCTGCATATAATCGACGGATTTAGTCCTGACGGAGGAACGTGCATAAAAACAAAAATCTCCCGGCTTTGCTTTGCTCGCTCACTGAGGACTTGCTCCAGGAAGTTCAGGTATCCTTCTGTCTTGTCAAAAGGGGAATTATTGTTCAGGAATATGAATAAGTTTTTACCTATCATAAAGTGAAATTGTGATGGACCGTAGGTTCTTTCGAAATCTTCCAACCGAAAAGGCCCTTCCGGATTGACTTCATGGCTCCCAACTACCAGAAGCATTGGAAACGGCAGATTATTCTTGCTCATTTCACAGGCGAAAATTTTATGACGGCTTGGCTCCGGACCACTGACAAAATCACCGAGAACCACTGCAAAAGCAGGTTTTTCTTGCATTATAATCCAAAGCAGTGATTCAAAGGTTGCGGTACCACCTTTTATGTCGCCTGCGACGATAAACGTAAAATCGTTCGGGTCAGTGGTGCTGTTTAGAAAAGCAGTGTTCTCGGTTCCATTTCCCAAAAATTTGGAGACCTTGGCAGTTTGTACTCGTAAACTAACTATCACTATAACAGCAAGTGCCCCCAATATGATGCAAGCTGTAGCTTTTATACAGCTATTCAGTAAACGTTGTAACTTATACATTGATAAATCCTTAGTAATTCTTACTCGATTTTTAGGTTTAAACAAAAATAATGATACTATATTACGGTATCCTCCAGATTACAGGCAAAATTCCTGAGTCCTGAAGCATCTCGATTAAGTGGATAAGCAAAAATATCCATATAAACCACATACAGTCCACGAAGTTTCGTGCGAAGGCCGCGGTCTTGACGGAAAATTGTTCTGGTTCTTCATACAGGGAAAATTTGGGTAAAAACCGTGGTGTCTTCTTCATATATTCGAGATACGTGTTTCCAAATTTCTTTGTTAGCTTTATCTCCTCGGTAACTATAGAGAAGGGGTAGTAAAATAAATAAAATGTAATTATGAGCGCCAGAACCAGCAGGTTTTCTGATGCCAGTCCTATTCCAACCGCTCCTATCAGGCTAAATAGATATAGGGGATGTCGAACTATCGAATATGGCCCTTCGGTAATAAGCTCACGCCTTTTATTACCGCTTATATACATTAACGCCCAAAGTCGTCCAAAGCTGCATATCGAAAGCAAAAACAGCCCTGTTATCTCTAACAGTATATCTGTTTTGCCGCCTTGTCGAAACGAATGACCGGTAAACAATAGCAGCAGCAAGACTAAAAGACCGAAAACACGTGAGACAATCACGCGTGTTTTGGCGATTTTGAATATCATCCCTTTTTTCTGCCTTATTACAGCCGACTTTTCCATCTATGTCTTTACGTGATATGACATAAGAATTTCATCCTTCATAGTTTCTACAGACAATAAATACGCACCACGCAATACGAGATACGCAAGCCTGTCCTCCGTTAGGAGTCACTAGGACTGAGCATAGTCGAAGGAACCAACGACGAAACAACTGCCGAAGGAGGGAGTCGAACCCTCACCCTGTTGCCAGGACAGGATTTTGAATCCTGCGCGTCTGCCGGTTCCGCCACTTCGGCCGAATACCTCGAAGATTATTGACTATTGAAATTGAATTGTCAACGTCAAAATCCCACCCTGGCAAATCCAGCATCGAGTATCGAGCATCAAGTATCAATGATTACTATATCTTCCGGTATGGCCACAACGTCACGGTGTTTTGGCCCTAAGATTTTGCGAATCTCTGAGCTGTGTTTACCCGCAAGGGCTTTCAACTGCGTGCTGCTTAAATTTGTTACCGCCTTTGCGTTGTCATTCAGCATAACGACCGCGCCCACCTCGAACGTCCCTTCGACGCTGGTTACGCCGCTGGGCAGCAGGCTCTTGCGATTTTTCACGGCTTTCATCGCGCCCTCATCGATGCGTATTGTCCCTGCCGGCGTGCTGTTTAGAATCCACCTTGCCCGGTTACTCAATTTTCGCTTGGGCATAAAGGCCGTGCCGATTTCTTCGCCTGCTAAAATTGCGTTGATTACGTTCTTTATTCTGCCGTTGGCCAGGACCATTCGGCATCCGGCGTTGGATGCGATTTTCGCTGACTCGATTTTTGTCTTCATCCCGCCGGTACCGCGCTCGCTGCCTTTGCCGCCCGCGGCTTTGACGATTGTCTCGGTTATCTCGAATACCGCAGGTATGGCCTTAGCATCGCTATACTTTCTTGGATTTTTGTCATACAGCGCATCGATGTCACTCAGCATAATCAAGAGGTCCGCGTCGAGCTTGCTGGCGACAAGGGCGCTGAGTTTATCGTTATCGCCGAAGGCGGTACCAATTTCATCGGTGCTCACGCTGTCATTTTCATTCAGAATCGGAACAACTCCTAACTTCAAAAGCGTCTCGATGGAGTTGCGAAGGTTAAGGTACGTCTTTCGATTATTGAGTACCTCTGCGGTAAGCAGCACCTGCGCAACGGTAACGCCGTAACGTGCAAACGCCTTTCTGTACTCAGCCATCAACAGCGGCTGGCCGATTGCCGCGCACGCCTGACGCATCTTGATATCTTTCACCCCGTTAGAAACCAGACCTCTGGTATTTGCCTTACCGGCAGCAGATTTTCTAATGGGGTAAATTTTTTTTGTTTTGTCAAGCTGGCCTTTCCCCATCCCGATGGCGCCGGAGCTGATAATAACCACTTGCCTGTCGGCTTTAAGTAGTTCCGCAATCTGCCTCGCGATTTTACCGACGTAGCCGGTATCTACCCCGCTGTCCTTTGTCAGGATATTCGTCCCAATTTTGACTACTATTCGCTTTGCATTATCGAAATTTCGCATACAGCAAAATGATAATATATTTCGCCGATTTTTCAACAGTTATTGCCATCCTGCTTGCTTTGCTTGCCGCGGCGTAGTCTTTAGACGAAGTTGGGTCGTCCTGAGCGACTGGTCTCGGTGTAGTTTTACGAAGACCGAAACGACTTGTCCTTCGTAGCCTTGGCGAAAGAGGAAGCGACAAACCGGTCGTAAGTCCTTAGCCCACAAGGGAATGTAAAAAAATCCGCCATAAGCATATGCTATACATAGACTTGCGGAAAATTGTCAATCAAATACGCAGATAGTTGCGCGCTAAAATCCCAAATTTTAAATTTTTTTTTAGTCCCTTTTTTATAAGCACTTACGCCGATTGACTCTGTAAAAAATCACCCGATTTTCGACTCATTTGTGCAGTTCCATCCAATAGTAGGGGGACTTAATAGTCCTTCGGACGCAAGACATAAGACCAAAGACAGAAGTCAGGGGGCAGATGAAAAAGTGGTTCTGCACTAATTGTTATTTTTCTCGCATCATAGCCGATACCTTGCACTGCGTTCATAATCCACCAGAGGTCGATTACGATACTGGCCAGGCCCGCTGGCCCATCGTAAGGCAGGATTATTTCTGTGGCCGATTCCGTTATATCGATGAAGATGCGCCTGAAAAAGACCGCTGGCCGAGAAGTGCTCTGCACATTTATACCGACCGTTTCGGCGATTATTGCAAAATCCCTCTTACACAAGGCCGTTCCGCAAAGGTTGACTCTGAAGACTATATCTGGCTCTCACAGTTTCGCTGGCACTGCAAGACCAATACAAATTCTATCTATGCCGTCAGGTCTGTTAGCGTAAATGGCAAATCGAAAAGAATCTATATGCACCGAATAATTGCCGATACCCCCGACAATTTAGTCTGCGACCACATCAATCACAATGGCCTGGATAATCGCAGGGCCAATCTTCGCAATTGCACATTGAAGCAAAATAACGCCAACTCTCGTTCCTCCGCATCTTCTTCATCGAAGTATAAGGGCGTCTCTTGGAGCACAGCCAGGGGCAAATGGGCTGCTTACATAAAAAAAGATAGCCGGCAATTCTTCCTCGGCCATTTCGCCTCCGAAACCTCCGCCGCTCGTGCTTATGATTCCGCCGCGAAGAAATACTTTGGCAAGTTCGCGAATTTGAATTTTGCTACAGAGCCCCAAGCGTAAGTGCGGGGTTGTTTAGCTGTCGTCGGAACGGCGACATTACAAACATGTTTCGACGCCTTAAACTTTGTGCGAGGCCCGACCCGTCCGTCGAAGCCTTGGCGAAGGCGGAATAACGCAGCGAAAAGGTATCATGGAGAATTTGCAAATCTTAATTTAAAATCGTGATTTTCGATTGTCCTTTGGGTGGCGATTATTATGTGTCTTCTTGATGTTTTTGAACATACTTGATTTTCGCTGCGAGTTCTTCCTTGTTAAAACAGAACCGCTTATCATATCCTCTCGTCCACACCTTTCCATTATATCCGGATTTCTGTAGCGCAGTTCTCCCTGCATACTTGTAGTAACCAACAAGAACACCGATTGGAACTTCAACATACTCGCAGACAATATGCAAATGATTTGAACACACCGCTATGGCCAATATCTTTTGCTTGAATCGCTTTGACGCCTTTAATATCGCTTCTCTCACGATTTCCTTCTCTTTGTGTCGAAAACGCACTGGCGAACTTTTGAGTTTCTTCCTGCAGTCTATTTTTAATGCAATGTTTTCTCCTCGGACTTTCCCTTGCTTGACGGATCCCTTCTTGCTGCCCTGCAGCCACGTTCCATACGTCGTCCATGTTAACATATATCCCACCGTTTTATTCATACTCGTATTTTACCCTTTGACCACTGGCCTTGCCAGTGGTTGTATTTAGCCCCACGTTTCACGTGGGGGTGCCCGCGCAAGGATTACTTTATATTTACCCCCCCCTCAATTTATTGGGGGGTTTATTATATTCAATAATAAATAAACTCCGAATATACTTAGCCCCTTAATTTAATTAAGGGGTTTACCTCTGACCACTGGCCTTGCCAGTGGTTGTATTTAGCCCCACGTTTCACGTGGGGGTGCCCGCGCAAGGATTGCTTTATATTTTTTACCACGTGAGATGTTATTTATCCCATGAGGTGCGATAACTACCTCATCGGGACTATCTCACGGGGGTTCGCATATTTATCCACCTTAGGCGGACTGATAAAAAATCAAATCCCGCCTGCTCTCAAGGTGTGCTTACTCGGATGCCCAAACCGAGGGTTTTTACATCCCTATCAGACATTTTTGCACCTATGCTTGCATCTCACTTTTTGGTTTGTGCCACGCCGGTGGCGGTGTCTCCTTGTCGTAAGAAAACAGTTGCACATTCCCACAGTTGGAACAGGTGAATATCTTCATCGTGCGGTTTCCAACAGAATTGAATCCGAATCTACGGATTTTTAATAGATCATCATCAGCAACCAGATTGTACTCTCCTGTCCCACACACCTTACATCTTCTCTTCACCATAAGGCCAATTGGTTCTGCGCCGCATTCAATCAGACCTATGGTTCTATCAACCTCCTGAAGTAATGCCCCTGCATCCGGTAGACAATTTTTTTCTCTTTCAACTATACGTTTATTAAACAGTTGGTTTGCGAAATTCATTCCTGGAGAATCTTGGAATATCTTCTCAACGTTAAATTCATCGTCCTTGAAATACCACAACCGTAACACGCGTCGCCCACTTGTCATTGACCATATCACCTTCCCCAAAGAGAACACATCGAACGTTGGTCTTACTTCATCGATTCGCATACCTATTGCCCATCCTGGCATCCAGTCGCGGCTACCGACATTTTGATATGTTTCGGAAATTCTCGTATGCTGTGCATTTTCAAAAAAAATAAGTCCGAAGTCTCCAAGTATTAGTTTTTCTTCCGCGCCAATGAATATGTTTTCAGGTTTTATGTCCCTGTGAACATACCTTGGTTCATGTGCGTGTAATTTTGCCACTCCCTCCACGATAGGCCTGATCGCTCTCAAAACAGATAAAAAATCTCCTTTGTATTTATCTAGTTCCTGTGCTAACGTGCCTCCGGTGTAAAACTTTGAAACAAACCATTTACCGTCACGGAATCCTCTAGGAGTCTGTCCGAGTAATAATTGAACGGTCTTTAAAGAGATGGTAGAATAGCAGCCGATATTTATAATGGAAATTCAATTCAAGGAGGCTCAAGGATGGGTAAAACATATCGGCAATGGAATCCAAATCAGCAGTATCTACTTCCGCCATCAGTTCA
>Ga0315533_1002731_pt1 | contig 12059 bp, 10 predicted proteins | sample SalMarSW160130MG_FD_203081 | JGI IMG/M metagenome (GOLD analysis project Ga0315533, IMG submission 203081) | Salt marsh sediment microbial communities from the Plum Island Ecosystem LTER, Massachusetts, United States - Salt Marsh Sediment SW1601-30 ...
CCATATAACACTGAAGCACGGCGGGCATGATTACGACCTTAGGGTTTCGTCACTGCCGGCGGTCAGCGGCGAAAAGATTGTTATAAGAATCCTCGATAAAAGCACAAATAAATGGTCGCTCGATGAGATTGCAACTTCTCGGCGGGACAATCAAAAATTCAGGTCTCTGGCCCAAAATCCCTATGGTATGATATTGCTTACCGGCCCTACGGGCTGCGGCAAGACCACCACTTTGTATTCGCTTCTTCGGCTGGTTAATGTGCCGGAAAAAAATATCGTTACGGTTGAAGACCCTGTCGAGTATCGTCTTGACGGCATCACGCAGGTTCAGGTCAGACCGGCTGCGGGGGTGACCTTTGCTTCATCGCTGCGGAGCATACTGCGACAGGACCCTGATATTATTCTCGTTGGTGAGATTCGCGATTTGGAGACGGCGGAAATAGCCATTAGCGCAGCTCTGACGGGTCATTTGGTCTTAAGCACATTGCATACAAACGATGCTGCAGGTGCGATTTCGCGATTGATTAACCTGGGGATACAACCGTTTCTCGTTGCCTCGGCGCTTCTGGGTGTAGCGGCCCAAAGACTTATACGAACGGTCTGTCCTGCGTGTAAAAAGCCGTATAAGCCGTCACCGGAGGAGCTTAAGCAACTCTTTGGGTCGTTAGGCCAGAAGAAAGACGTTCAATTATATCAGGGGCCGGGCTGCAGTGATTGCGACCATACCGGATATCACGGTCGCAAGGCAGTTTACGAGATACTGTGTGTTTCACGCGAAATGCGCAAAATGATTGTCGGCGGAGAAAGCAGCGATGCAATTAAGCAGCAGGCGATTAAAGAAGGTATGAAAACCCTTTATAAAAGTGCAATTGATGAGGTCATCAACGGGGCGACAACACTGGATGAGCTGATGCGAGTTGTTGACGTGGGGGCGCAGTGATGGCGGTTTATGCGTATACAGCAAAAGACGAGGCAGGCAATAAGTTCTCCGGCACATACAACGATGTCGACAACGTTGCCGGGCTGCGTAAAGAGTTGTCCAAGATGGGCTATGGTCTTATTAAGGCACGAAGAAATAAGACCGCCCTGCAGAAGCGCAAAAAGATAAAGCAATCCGAGGTTGTTACGTTCACTTATGAGTTTGCGGGTATGTGCTCGGCGGGGCTTTCGATTACCAGGAGTCTCGAGGCGTTTGAGCAACAGGCCGAAAACAATGCGTTCAAGTATATCCTTTCAGACATCAGGCAGAGCGTTGAGACGGGCTCGACACTAAAAGATGCCTTTGAAAAACACAGAGACATATTCTCTGATTTTTTTCTCGGGATGCTCGAGGCCGGTGAGTCCGGCGGCAATCTGTCTAAAACGCTCGAGATGAGCGCATCGTACCTCGAAAAACAGCTTGAGCTCAAGAGAAAAGTGATGTCCGCCTTTGCTTACCCAATCATAGTCGGCGTTATGTCTTTTGTGATAGTTACGGCGCTGGTAATCTTCGTTGTTCCGGTATTCTCGAAATTATACCAGCAGTTACATGTACCGTTGCCGGGCCCGACGCAGGGGCTTATCATTTTAAGCACTCTGGTTAGGCACTGGTGGTGGGCGGTATTGCTGGTTGTTGCAGGTATGGTCGTGTTGTTCAAACAACTTTCCAATGACCCGCATTTAAGGGCCAGATGGGACGCTTTTAAGTTAAACATGCCGGTTTTTGCGAAGTTGAACCGTATGGTTGCCGTTTCTCGTTTTGTACGGACGTTTGCTATGTTAGTTTCGGCGGGGGTTTCATTAGTCAAGGCGCTGGATGTTGCAAGTGCGGTTGTGCATAATTCGAGAGTTACCGAGATAACCGGCCAGTTACAGCAATCGATAGAAACAGGCAGTTCTGTTGCGGACTCTCTGAAGAATCACAGCATTTTTCCGCCTGTAATCGTCCAGTTAGCCGCTTCCGGAGAGGAAGCGGGTGCATTATCGGAGATGCTTAATAAAGGCGTCGATTTTCTTGACAAAGATATCGACCGAACAGTAAGCGCACTGTTAGTCAAGCTCGAGCCCGCTATGACAATTATTATGGGCGTATTTGTCGGTTTTCTGCTTATGGGTGTGTATCTGCCGATGTTCGACTATATGAGCCATTTGAAGTAGTCCTATCTCAAACTGACCGTCCCTAAGGGACGGGTCAGTTTGAGCGTCGTTCGTCGCTCGTATTTCGTATCTCGTGCGTTGAAGCCGACTTCGTCGGCAACTGATTGAAGTTCTTATGTGATAAACAATTAAACAAGTTGTGTATATTACTCAAACTGACCGATGGCCAGTTTGAAAATGCAAAAATCAAAGTGCAAAATGCAAAATTGCGGAACCCGCCTAACGGCGGATGGCTGTTTTATTATATTTTATGAGAAACATAATATATTGTCAGAAATCGACTTACATTTAACACCTGCTGCAAACCGGTCAGTTTGAGTAGTCCTATAATGAGTGCATAAGAGCGTAAGAGCAAAAGAAATATATGGTATGAGCTTTTGCTTCCGACGTTTTTTGAAGGATACTTTGAATAGAGAAGCAAAGTGGCCTGTATTTTATGCCGATAGGGCATTCAAGTTTTCAAACTGACTGATGGTCAGTTTGAAAATGCAAAAATCAAAGTGCAAAATGCAATCCGCCTTCGCATAAAGCTATGGCGGACAAGAATTGCGGGGTCCGCCTGACGGCGGATGTAAGTAGAAAGATGGTTTTGTTTGAAATTTATTAAAGGGGTAAGAAATGCGTTGCAGAAAAGGTGTTACACTGATTGAGCTGCTAATCGTGGTGATAATTTTAGGAGCGCTGGCAGCGATTGCGATTCCGAGGATAACTCAAAGCGCCCAGAATGCCAGGGCAAATGCCTGTGCGACCAACATCGACATAATGAACTCTCAGATTGAGATGTATGCGGCAGACAACGATGGCACTTATCCGGCCTCTCTGGCAGCGATAACCAGCGACCCTAACTATTTCCCGGATGGTCTGCCGACCTGTCCGCTGGGTGGAACGTACACGTTGGGCAGCAATAACAGGGTTTCGTGCAACCACTAAGACACAGCTGCGTCTTAACGCGGGAATGGAGTTTGGTTAAGATGAAAAACAGGGATGGCTGCAGTTGCGCTGCAGCCATCCTTGATGTATTGCTGCGAGGCACTGGGATGGTCAGGCAAAGAAGAGGGTTCACGGTTATAGAGCTGGTTCTGATTGTTATATTTATCGGTGCATTTGCAGCTATTTCCATACCGCGGCTCAATTTCGCCATCATTTCGAGAAACAAGGCCGACGTCGTGGCCAGGAAGATTGTTACCGACCTTCGCCGGGCGCGCAGAATGGCTATCTCCGATGCGGCGGACAATACCTATGGCTTCGAATTGAGGATGGTTGCGCCTGCTCCGTATACCAGCTATGAAATAGCGGACCTTACTCCACCTCCCAGCACAGTGGATACCTTGACAATCGATTCGAGCGTTAGCATTAGCTGTCCCGGCAACCACCATTTCCGGTTCGGCCCCCTGGGCAATCTAAAAGCCGGAAGCGGTACTGAGCTGACAGTAGCCGCAGAAGGCAAGAGCTTTACAATCACCATTATTCCGGCAACAGGTACGGTAAAATGCGTCGAAAACTAATTGAGTTCATAGTTGGTAGTTGGGAGTTCATAGACCACAAACTACGAACTACGAACCACGAACTACGAACTATCAAGCGTTCATCGGGGTTTACTCTCACCGAGGTTGTTGTCGCATCGGGGCTGTTAATTATCGCAATGGTTCCGATGCTAAGGGCCCTGACCAGCAGCCATCTCAACACGGTAACCATCCAACATAAAACCCGCAGCTTGACACTTGCCCAGGCCAAACTTGATGAAATAAGGGCACAGTCAATCTACCACTACACCGATTCATTTACGGAAGTGAATACATCTCTTGATGGTTCATATCTGTGCAACGTAGCAGATGTCCCCGTCAGTGGCAACCTCAGAACGATAACGGTTTCAGTCGGCTATGACCTGGACGGCAACAATATCCTCCAACCCGGCGAGATTGAGGTTATCCTGACCACTTTTGTTGCCAAAAGATGGCAGTGATACAGTGCGGCCTTATAGGACCTTTTGACCAGGGTGAAAATCTTTTTTCGCTATAATCGCTGACAGCCGATAAAAACAGGCCGGCGCTATTAAACACCCCTATTTATCGCAGCTTTTTTATTCTTACTTTTGCAGACCTATAATCCAGAACTTAGTAAAAATAGCCGTTTGCCTTATGCCGAAAGATACCAATAGCAGCGTAGATATTATGCGCTGATAAAGATAAAAATCTCAAACTGACCCCCGCTGCTTCGCTTTTGCGAAGCAAAACGGCGATGGCCAGTTTGAACCCAGCCCCTCACAGAGGGGCGGGGTGAAAATGCAAAAATTAAAGCCTGCCCCCAACGCAAGTGGGGGTGCAAAATGCAAAATTGCGGAGTCCGCCTGACGGCGGATGGCGTTGAAAATGTAAAAATCAAAGTGCAAAACGCAAAATTGCGGAATGTATTGTCAGAAATCGACTTGCACTTAACATTTGATACCTGTGGCAGAGCTATAAATCGGTCAGTTTGAATAAAAATGATGGGATACAAGAACAGTAAAACTCGGGCTTGCGGAGCTCTTACGCTCCTGGAGATGGTTATAGCTCTGGCTATGATGGCCGTTGTCTTTGCGGTGATAGTGCCGCAGATTAGAAACATACGGATCGGCTGGGATTCAAAAGAAGGTATTGCAGAGACTTTGCAGAACGGCAGGGTGCTGACGGACCATCTGAGCCGCAATCTCACCGGGGCCGTGCGAATAACAGCGGTAAGTGCACCAGACGAAACCGCCGGCTATATCGAATTTGAAAACAATGATAGCAATGCGTTGCGATACGACATTGCTGCCAATAACTACGTCGAGTTTGGCTCGGTCGGAGACCTCTACGAACTGGCCGGGCCGGTAAGTCAACTGCAGTTTACCTGCTACGACGGCAACGACTTCAGCACACCCATAGTAGATGTAAACAATGTGGCCGACATTCGCTTCGTGCAGGTGGAAACGACGCTGACCAATCCTGCAGAGCGCGGCCAGGACAAGACGTTCGCCACACAGACCTACATTCGCACAAATTATCAGGATGATGATGCCGGCTGGATACTTTCCGGGGTGTCAGAGATTGAGTTTGACACCAACAGAGGCAGGGAGCCGGCTCTGTGTAAGATAGACGATACACATTATCTTTGCGCCTATGAGGGAAACGGAAGCGATGGCTGGGCGGTTGTTCTGACGGTTGATACCGGCAACTGGAACATCAGCGGGGAGACCCCGTTCGAGTTTGACAATAAGAAGGGAGAGGAGCCCGCATTGGTCGAGATAGATAATACTCACTATCTTTGCGCTTATCGGGGAGACAGCGGCGATGGCTGGGCGGTTGTTCTGACCGTTGATACCGGCAACTGGAACATCACGGGGGAAACACCATTTGAGTTTGACATAAAAGACGGCGGAACCCCTGCGCTTTACCAGATAGATAGTACGCATTATCTTTGCGCCTATGAGGGAAACGGAAGCGATGGCTGGGCGGTTGTTCTGACGGTTGATACCGGCAACTGGTCGATAGGCAAAGGGACGGCGTTTGAGTATGACAATTCTTCCGGAAGAGAGCCGGCTTTGGCAAAGATAGACGATGAACACTATCTTTGCGCCTACAGAGGCCCCGGCAGCGACGGCTGGGCTATGGTCTTGACTGTTGACACCGGCAACTGGAGTATCAGTGAGGAAACGCCATTCGAGTTTGACAACAAAAAGGGGATGGAACCCGCTTTAGTCAAGATAGATGACAGTCATTATCTATGTGCCTACCGGGGAGACGGAGACGATGGCTGGGCGATTGTTTTAAGATTAGGGCCGCCAATATTACCGTAGGAACAGGGAAGATATGAAACATAGGTTTAGAAATAACGGCACCCCCGTTAGAAATTGTAAAGCGGCTAAGAATATGGGACAAAAACCGAACCTCTTTAGAAACACAAGTGAAACAGTCTGTAACAGGGCGAAGATTTCTAACGGGGGTACGGTGCTTTTGATGACGGTGTTTGTCATAGCGCTAATGGCGGCGCTGGTTATGGGTATAGCGCAGCTTAATACGGAGGAAGTGCAGATTGTGCGAAATCAAATTCACGCTGCGGAGGCCTTGGCTGTTGCGGAGGCGGGTCTGAATGATGCCTTTGCCGAGATACGGGAGGATAGTGGATGGGTTGACGGCTTTATTGATGAGCCGTTTAACGGCGGCGAATACGACGTTACTGTCGAAGGCACTTTTCCGGACCCCAACATTATTTCGACGGGTACCTCATCGCAGGGCTTTGTCGCCAGAGTTGCAGCCGACATAACCGTTGGCAGCGGCTACCCTTACGTAATAAGAATTGATGGTTTGAGGATAAATGAATGAAACTGGGCACCAAAATCGATAGATTTACTTCTAACAGGCGGACTGCACTTGGTATTGATATTTCTGGCGGGCAGATAAACCTGGCATTGCTCAGGAAGGCCAGAGACGGTGTGGAATTACTTAAGGCCGCCAGCGGCCCTATCCCCGATGGAGCGATACAAAATGACAGCATCGAGGACACGGCCGCTGTGGCCAAGGCGATAAAGGAGTTGAAGAGCCGCAATAAAATACGGGCAAGAAAAACGGCGGTGTCGTTGCAGGCGAAAGACGTGCTTGTGCAAATTATGGACGTTCCCAAACAGCTCCCGACGAATATAGAACAGTATGTTCAAAATGAGGTGAAACATTACGTCATTCTGCCGGGCAAAGACGTTGCGCTGGATTTTTGTGGAACCGGTTCGGCGGGACAGAAGAGAAACCGTCTCTTTGTTGCCGCTGCTGACGGGGAGAAGGTGGGCCGGCTTGTCAAGGTATGTGGTCAGGCCGGTCTTAATGTTGTGGCGATTGAACCGCCGATGCTTGCATACGTCAGGGCACTTTACGATAAGACGATAGCAGGCAGATTTGACTGCAACGTGCTTATAGCCATACTGGGCGGCGGTGTTCTAACTCTCTGCGTATTCAGAAGGCACGCTATAGACTTTGTCAGAACGAAAGACATCAGCAAAGAAAAGGCAAAGCCGAGCGAACTCTGTCAGTGGCTTGCCGAGCAGATAAATGCAATTATTCAATTTTATGATGTAGAGGTTCCCGACAGTTCCGGGAAATGGGAAGTTACCGTAGTTGCTGAAGATACCGCGCAATTGCCGGATGGTGCCGAGGAATTTCTGAAATCTAATGTCCCGGCCGGCACTTTGGGACTCAGGACCGGCGAAAACATCTATCAGGATACGCCTGTTAGTCAATCCCCGCATATCGGAGCCGGCAGGTGCTCACCGGTGGCGATTGGCCTTGCTATGGGCGTTTTAGGGGAAGATAAGACCAATTTGAGAATAAACCTGCTTCCTGCGGAGACGGCTGAGGTAAGGTCGCTGAAGAAAGATACTCTTATAACGGCTAATATTACAGCGGCGGTGCTGTTGATTATGGTATTGGCCGTCGGTGCACTGAGTATGACGATTGGAAGGGTGGAAAACAGCGCTATCCATAAGAAACAGACAGGATTGAGCCGGCACACCCATTCACTATTGATAGAACAGAAATTGACAGACGAGCGAATCGGGCAATTAACAGAGAGGTTGGAGCTGGTAAATAAGATTTTGAGCTCGCGCCGTGATTTGGAGTGGTTCGGCATCCTGAACGATATCAGAAGGGCCACGCCGAAGACCGCCTGCATAACCGGCTTGTCCAGTGAGGATGGCTCCGAAATAACCTTAGAGGGTCTGGCGCTATCATACGAGGCGGCCCACCTGTTTGTGAATATGCTGAGCAAATCAAAGCACATAAATTCGGCCTCTTTGACTGAGACGGAAAAAGATGATAAGGACGGTGGATTGGTCAGATATGAAATCAATTGTTCGCTGGTGGCGGCAGGAGAAAAGTAGGCGATGTTGGTTGATAATCTTGCAAAATTGAATCGCTCATCAAGAAACGCCGTTCTTGCGGCACTGACCGTAATTGCAACAATAGCGATGTACAACTGGATAGTCGCTCCCCACGCCGCTTATCTGTTTGCGGCACAGCAGTATGAGTCTGCTGTAGGCGAGATGGCGAAGAAAAACGAGGCCGTTGGCAGGATAGTTGAAGGCAAGAAAAAAAGGCTGAGAGAATTGCGCCAGCAGTTTGCCCAGCTTCATAACACACTGTTCAGCCCTGACAAGGCAGAAGAGTTTTTCAGTGATTTGCAGGTTATTTCTGAGGAAACGGGTTGCGTAATTTATTCACTAAACTTTATCACGAGTAGGCCGGGACTTAAACCCAAACAGCTCAAAGATACTTCAGGTATAATCGCCAAAAGTGCGATGTTAGATGTCAGCGGTGTATATGGTGACATAATCAGGTTAGTGGAAAGGTTGCAGACACGAGACCAAAAGGTCTGGATAGATTCACTTAAGATGGAAGGCCTCGACGATGGTTCATCTCGAATCAGGTGTGATATAACTATCACAATCTATACGGTCGAGGATAAGGAGGCCATAGTCAATGCATAAGCCGAAATACATAAGTATAATCTTCTGGTGGAGCATTTTAACCGTTTTTGTTTGGTATAACGTGGCAGAATCACAGCCGGCCCCGTCAAGCGCACTGGATGTGGGCAGGGACAACCCTTTCGCAGAGATTCCCAGGAAGGAAAGGCCCGTGCCGGAGGAGATGTCCCGGTCTTCGGGTTTGCAGGAAGAGCCGCCTGAGCTGCTTGTTGAGACTGTAACTCTAAAGTCTCTTGAGGCCGCAAACCTCAAAAAGGTTCTGGACAAAATGTCGTCGCAGTACGGCAGCATTACCGCCGATGCGAAAAGCAATTCCTTGATTATTTGTGACACAAAAGAATATCTTGAGAAGATTCTCGCCCAGATTCAAAGGGCCGACAAGGCGGTAATACCGCAGGAGGTGGAGACAGAGGAGGAAGAAGAAAAGACAAAGCCTGAATTGTTTGTTGAAACCGTAACCCTAAAGTTCCTTGATTCCAAAAGTCTTAAGGCGGTGATTGAGAGGATGTCTTCCGAGTACGGCGTTATTTCCGCCGATGCGAAGGGCAATTCCTTAATCATCTGCGACACAAAAGAGAACCTTGAAAGGATTCTCGCTGAAATCAGGAAGGCCGACAAGACGCCACAGCAGATTATGGTAGAAGTGGTCATTCTCGATGTTCAGCTTGATGACGATACCGAGATAGGCATCAACTGGGACATTCTCTCAGATAAGACGTATGACGTAGGATACAGGCAAAATTATACGACGAGCCGGCTTGGTTCGACCATAGAGGACGCGACTACTATAGGCAATGCTACCGCCTTTAATACCACGGGTCTGGGTGGTGAGTTCAGTGTTATCAGCGGCACCATCCGCAATGTGGTTCATTTAATCCAGCAAAAAAGAGATGTCGAGATTCTCGCCAGCCCGAGAGCTATGATGGTAAGCGGCGAATCGGCCTACATAGAGGCAGTTGACGAGGTTCCATATGAAGAGAAAAGCGACACCTCGGAAGGCGGCACATTAACTTATTATGAATTCAAACGGGTAGGTGTTAAATTGACGGTAAGCGCCACATTGACGGACGACAATGACATCCTTCTTACGGTTGAAGCTGAACAGAACGTTCAAGTGGGCACCACAACTCCCCCCAGGGTTGACACCAGAAAAGCCAAGACCTCGCTTATGTTGAGGGACGGCCAGGTCGTTATTTTAGGCGGGCTGAGACGACAGGAAAAGACCAAAGAAGTAGACCAGATTCCGATTCTCGGCGATTTGCCGATTATCGGAGTATTATTTAAAAGTACCAATACTGTCGTCAAGAATTCCGAGCTGGTTGTGTTTTTATCGCCGCACATTTATAAGGGTGAGCCGGTCGGCGACGATGAGATGACCAAATATAACGAAATCACAAGCAGACCAATGCTCTCAATACCCCGGACCGGCAAGTCGATACTTTCAACTTCAGATGAGAAGGACATAACAGCATTTTCGATTCTGGATGATACCGAGGATAGATTGCTGGAGCAGGGGGGGCAATAGCGGCTGCGTTATTCAGAAGTCAGAAGTCAGATGCCACTTTCTGTCTTCTGTCCTCTGCCCTCTGTTGATGCTCTTTCATACCCACCGACATATCAATTTTTCTTGACCGTTATGGGTTATCAGGTAAACTGTGAGCAGGTTAAGTCGTTTGTCTGCGAATAATTAACAAATGGCAAGAACACAGCCCCATTCCGTTGATATTGAAAAGTGGCTCAAATTAATCAGGGCTGACAATGTCGGCCCGGTTACTTTTGCCAGATTTATAGAGCGTTTCGGCTCGCCGGATAAGGCATTAGGTACCTCGGTTAGCGAGCTAACAAAGATTGATGGCATCGGCTTAAAAGCCGCTGAGCGAATTGCTGCAACTCGTGATAAATTCGATGCCTCCGCTGAACTGGAGCTGGCGGACAAATTCGGTGTCTGGATAATTCATCTTGACAATGAGCGTTATCCGCCCGTGTTGAAGCGGATTTATGACCCTCCGCCGGTTCTTTACGTTAAAGGCAGCTTAACCAGCGCCGACAATCTGGCTATTTCCATAGTTGGTTCGCGGCGCTGCAGTATATACGGGCGGGAGCAATCCTCTCGATTTGCACATTTATTAAGTTCCGCCGGTTTTACTATCTGTTCCGGGATGGCTGAGGGCATAGACAGTGCCGCCCATCAGGGTGCGCTGTCAGCGGGCGGCCGCACAATCGCAGTACAGGGCTGCGGCTTAGCGAATGTTTACCCGCCGGAGAACAAGAAGCTGTTTGAGCTTATAGCCGAATCCGGCGCCTGTATCAGTGAGCTGCCGTTGCGCTATGAGCCGCTGGCGGAGAACTTTCCGCCGCGCAACAGGATAATAGCGGGGCTGTCGCTTGGGACGATTGTTATCGAGGCCGGCCTTAATTCGGGGGCGTTGATTACCGCCAGAGCGGCGCTGGAGAATAATCGAGAGGTGATGGCGGTGCCGGGGAAGATTGACTCGCCGTTGAGCAAGGGGTCGAATCGGTTGATAAAAGATGGTGCCAAGCTGATAGAATCAGTCGAAGATGTGATGGAGACCCTCGGCTATATCGGTGAGCAACTGGCGGGTCACGTAACAGCAGCGGCGGCAAAGACGTCCGAAAGGATAGAGGCACCCTTGTTTGATGCGAGCCAGTTGAATCTGAGCGTCCCTGAAAGAACGATTTACGATTGTCTGGGTTATGAGCCGCTGCACGTAGAGCAGATAATAGCGGCGGCGGATTTGGCGCCGGGTAGTATTAATGCGGGCCTGGTATCGCTGCAGCTTAAGGGGCTTGTGAAACAGTTGCCGGGCGGTTTGTTCCTGAGAAAATAGCACTGTTGCCCTGGCTGCAAGACGTATGTGTTTAGTGTGCTTTTAGTATTGGCATGGCAGTTTTTTGGGGGTAATACCGCAGCTATTTAAGCTACCTTGAGTAAGTTTTTGGATAACCACAACTCAAACAAGATACGTCGCCGTGCCGGCGACGGCTAAACGAACAGAGTAATCTCTAAAATCTTTTTACAGGTAGTTTAAAACACCGGTAAGGTTGGGTTATCAGTGTCAAAAACGCCGATAAAATTATGTTTAGAGTGAGTGTTTATTAGAAAAGGCGATAAAAAAGAGCAAAAAAAATTAACGAGCAGGAAAGAAGTTGTCCGATAAGACAGGCGGATATGGCTCATAGTAAGGTGTGAGTTGCCTTTTCGTGCAGGATTAAGGCCTGTAAGTTGAAGGCACAGCCGAAGTTGCTCTCTTTAGAGAGCGGTTTTGGGCTGTGCCTTTTTTTGTTCAAGTGGTGTTATGTAACAACGATTAGAAAAGTAATTTGGGGGATATCAGGTGCAAAAGTTATGCAGAAGCGTTTGGTATTGGAAAACTGTTTTTGTATGTACCCCGGTATTTTGCCTGCTGGTTTTGGG
>Ga0315533_1002732_pt1 | contig 12059 bp, 9 predicted proteins | sample SalMarSW160130MG_FD_203081 | JGI IMG/M metagenome (GOLD analysis project Ga0315533, IMG submission 203081) | Salt marsh sediment microbial communities from the Plum Island Ecosystem LTER, Massachusetts, United States - Salt Marsh Sediment SW1601-30 ...
ATGGTGTGGGGTATTCGATTGGTGTTATCTACTATGATTTTCCGAGTAGTGCCGCCGATGGTACCAGGACTCCGGATACAACGGAAGTGTATTGGGGTCTTAATTTCGATGTACCTTTAAGTCCTTCGGTGACAATCTATCATGATGTTGACGAGGCGGAAGGCTCGTATGTGTCACTATGTGCAGGGCATGATATTGAAAAGATTGTAGAGCTTGGACCGGATATACCTGTCGGCATGGAAATCAATGCGAGCTTAGGCTGGGGCAGCGGCTCTTACAATAAGTATTACTGGGGCACCGACCAAAGCAAGCTAAATGACCTGGCGTTTTCTGTTTCTTTCCCGGTGGAAATTGCAGGCTGGATGGTAAAACCAAGCTTTAGTTATGTCACGTTACTAAGTGATGATATACGTGATACAGATGCTTACGGGACGGACAGCGATTTTTTTGTTGCCGGTGTTAGTTTATCAAAGGCTTTTTAAGAATGGAAATAGATATGGGCTGTAGAAAAATGAAACAATTATCTATCTATTTTGGATTAATAGTAACGTTAACTGTGTGTGCACCTGCATTTGCCGAGTCTGTCGGTTCGGGTGACACGGCTTTGGAAACTATCAATGTAGCTAATCTCAAACAGGGACTGGACACAATGTGGGTATTAGTGGCGGCTTTCCTGGTTTTTTTCATGCAGGCTGGATTTGGAATGGTAGAAGCGGGATTTATTCGCGCAAAAAACACGTGCAATATTTTAACGAAAAACTTCCTCGATTTCTGCATGGCTTCGCTGGGTTTTTTCTTAGTGGGTTACGCATTTATGTTCGGTGATGGAAACGGCTTTATAGGCACAAAAGGCTGGTGTCTGCTCGGCCTTGAGCCGATAGCTAACGGTGTCCCTCTCTATGCTTTTTGGCTTTTCCAGGCGGCATTTTGTGGTGCAGCCGCTACTATTGTTGCCGGTGGTATGGCTGAGCGAATGAAATTTATCGGATACCTTATTTATTCTTTTACTATTTCTGCTCTTATTTATCCTATTGTCGGACACTGGATTTGGGGTGGCGGTTGGCTCGCGAGAATGGGTTTTGCCGATTTTGCCGGCTCGACCGTCGTTCATACGGTCGGTGGTTTTGCTGCCTTAGCTGGTACCAGCATACTTGGTCCGCGGGAAGGAAAGTACAACATAGACGGAACGCCAAACGTTCTTGCAGGTCATAGCATTCCGCTGGCCTCGCTTGGTGTATTTATCCTGTGGTTCGCGTGGTTTGGCTTTAATTCAGGCTCAACGCTAAGTGTCGGTGATGGTATGATGATTGGACGTGTAGCGCTGAACACCAACATGGCAGCAGCTCTCGGTGGTATCGTTGCAATGTTCACCGTATGGAAAAGGTTCGGAAAGCCGGATCTGTCGATGGCTATGAACGGCGCATTGGCAGGGCTGGTCGCAATCACTGCTCCATGTGCGTATGTGGATCCCTGGGCATCAATTGTGATTGGAGGCATCGCAGGTTATATTGTCGTAAGAGGTGTTGAGCTGCTCGACAAATTGAAAATAGATGACCCCGTCGGTGCCATTCCGGTACACGGTATATGTGGAGTATGGGGCACAATCTGTACAGGAATATTCGGCAAAAAAGCTCTCGGTTTGGCAAACGAAGGCTTCATATATAGTGCTAATCCGATGCAGCTTGGCATACAGATTGTCGGCTCTGTTACAACAATTGCATTTGTTATCATAACAATGGGACTGTTATTCAAGCTAATAGACATGACTATCGGCCTGAGAGTCTCACGCGAAGAAGAACTTCGCGGCCTCGATATAGGCGAACACGGGATGGAAGCGTACGGTGGCTTCCAGATATTCAGTACAAGCTAACTCTTGATAAAGGAAAGCTAAAATGAAGCTGATAATCGCATATATTCAACCACACAAATTACAGGATGTCAAAAAGGCCTTGTATAAAAATGAAGTCTTTAAAATGTCCGTGACTAACGCTCTTGGCTGTGGTGAACAGCAGGGTTATACCGAAAGCTATCGAGGTATAAAATTCGAGGTCAATCTGCTTAAAAAAGTCAGGCTCGAAATAACGGTCAACGAGGGCTTCGTCGAAAAGACTGTCGAAGCAATTGTTGAAGGTGCAAAGACAGGCCGGATTGGCGATGGCAAGATATTTGTTCTGGACCTGCAAGAGTGCATCCGCATTCGGACCGGCGAAAGAGGAGGTGCGGCAATAGGCTGAAAATAAAAAGTAATAGACAATGATATTGTATCTGTAGTAAGGTTTATCCGGATTTAAATGTGAAAATAAAATTTCTCTCTGAAAGGAACCAAATAATGACTCCAAAAGACTTTTTTGACTTTGCCAAAAAACACAGCGCAGAAATGGTTGATTTGAAATTCACGGATCTGCTGGGCACATGGCAGCACTGCAGCTTCCCTATCGATACATGGGATGAATCGACATTCAAGGATGGCGTCGGATTTGATGGTTCGTCCATCCGCGGCTGGCAGGGAATACACGTCTCTGACATGCTGGCTATACCTGATCCTGATACTACGGTCATCGACCCATTTTTTGCCAAACCAACGGTGAGTATTATTGCTAATATTGTTGACCCGGTCACAAGAAAGGACTATAGCCGCGACCCGCGTCACGTGGCGCGCAAAGGAGCAGAGTATTTAAAGAAAACCGGAATCGCGGATACCTGCTATATTGGGCCTGAGCCGGAGTTCTTTATATTTGACGAGGTGCGCTACGAGCAAAATCAGTACACGGGTATGTACAGGATAGATTCGGTCGAAGGAGCCTGGAATACCGCTCGTTTTGAGGAGCCGAACCTCGGATATAAGCCGAGCTTTAAAGGCGGTTACTTCCCGGTCAGCCCCACCGATACGTACCACGACCTGCGCGGCGAGATGGTCTATGGAATGCGAAAGGTCGGGATTGTCGTTGAAGCACACCACCATGAAGTGGCAACAGCCGGTCAAAGCGAGATCGATATGCAGTTTGCTGAGCTTGTAAAAATGGCAGATCAGTTTATGTGGTATAAGTACATCATCAAGAACATTGCCAGGCGAAATGGAAAAACCGTTACTTTCATGGCCAAACCCATCTTCCAGGATAATGGCAGCGGAATGCACTCACACTTCTCGCTATGGAAAGGCGGCAAGCCGTTGTTTGCAGGCAACGGGTATGCAGGATTGAGCGATATTGGATTGTTTTCATGTGGCGGTTTGTTGAAGCACGCACCTGCGATCCTGGCATTTGCGGCACCGACGACGAACTCTTATCGTCGGCTGGTTCCGGGCTTTGAGGCTCCGGTGAATCTTGTTATGAGCGCCCGGAATCGCTCAGCAGGTGTTCGCATCCCGATGTATTCAGACCGCCCAAAGGCAAAACGCCTTGAGTTTCGCTGTCCCGACCCAAGCTGCAACGGCTATATAACCTGGACGGCTATGCTTATGGCGGCGATAGATGGAGTTCAAAATAAAATCGATCCAGGCGAGCCGCTGGATCGGGATATCTACGAAATGACGCCGGAAGAATTGGCCAAATATCCCAAAACTCCCGGCTCACTGGCTGAAGCAATTGATGCTCTGGAAAAAGACCATAAGTTCCTATTGGCGGGTGGAGTATTCACCGAGGATTTAATAGAGACATGGATTAAATGGAAAAAGGAAAAAGAGCTTAATGAGATGGCCCTGAGACCGCACCCGTATGAGTTTCATCTGTATTATGATAGTTAGGAACTATTAATTGGTAATTGGTGACTGGTAATTAATCCCCTGTGGTGGATTTAACCATTTAACCAATCACCATTTAACCATTTTTAATTACTTTAAGAATTGGGTTGCGGGCGAGGCTTGCCCAAAGTATGCCGCATTGGCAAGATCGGCTGAAAGAGCTCGTCTCGGCGTAGGCCGGGCCGTAGCGGGGCAAGCCTTGCCCAAATATGGTTCTTAAGCATTGATCATAATATAACAGAAATCAAATATAGAAAAAGTGTGATTTTGCATATTCTTTAATACCTCCGGATTTTGTTGAGGAGCATCGGAAGATGCTTTTTTTACGCCAGCTTTTCATTATTAGAATGTCTACTTAGATTATTTATTATTCTAATACTGTTTATTAAAGCAATTTGCTCTCTAAGGTCTGAGAGTCAGAGTATAATATTTATAGTAAAGCTTTATCTTTTGAAGCGGTTGAATTATTAGCCCCTATATTGGGGGCGCTTTTATGGCATAAACCAGTATTATGATGCACCCGAACAAGGAAATCGACAAATATGCAGACCTGCTGCCACAGAGGCAGGGTTTATATGAATCTCGATATGAACATGATTCATGCGGGATTGGTGCTGTCGTAGATATTTTGGGGAAACGCGGCCATTCAATTATTGAATGCGGCAAGCAGATCCTGGTGAACATGCATCATCGTGGAGCGGCTGGAGCTGATGGGATTACAGGCGATGGGGCGGGGATCCTTTTCCAGATACCACATGAGTTTTTCTTTGTTGAATGTGAAGAAAAACTGGGCTTTTCCCTGCCGCAGCCCGGGCAGTACGGCGTAGGTATGGTGTTCGGCTCGCAGGAGACCAAACTTCGCGAGCAGTGTGACAAAATCCTGGAGTCTGTAATTGCATACTATGGATTGGCTGTGCTTGGCTGGCGAGAGGTGTCCACGACCAACGATTGTCTTGGGCAAATAGCATTGTCGGCTGAACCTTCTATCAAACAGATTTTCATAGATGGGGCAGGTTTTGGAGAGGAGAATCTCGAGCGGCGCCTGTACTTGGCACGCAGACGGATGGAGATGTTGGTGAAGAAGAAGTTCGGTGAGCAGGGCCAGGATTTTTATATAGCTTCGCTGTCGTGTAGAACAATTTGTTACAAAGGCATGTTTATGGCCTGGCAATTGTTCTCTTATTATCCGGATTTGTCTGATGAGCTCGTTAAATCGGCTTTGGCAATAGTCCATCAGCGCTACAGTACAAATACGTTTCCGAACTGGCGTCTTGCTCAGCCGTTTCGCTGCATAGCTCATAACGGCGAGATAAACACGCTCAGTGGCAACCGCAACTGGATGCGGGCCCGCCAGAAGCAAATGACCAGTGAGTTATTCGGGGATAACATTAGCGATTTGTTTCCGGTTCTAACGCCTGAGATGAGTGACTCCGCATGTTTTGACAGTACGCTTGAGCTTCTCGTTCAGGCCGGCAGAAGTATGCCCCATGCAATGATGATGATGATTCCCGAAGCATTCGGCTCGAAATATCATATTAGTACTGATAAACGCGCTTTCTATGAGTATCACTCCTCAGTAATGGAGCCTTGGGACGGGCCAGCGGCGATGGTATTTACAGATGGTCGGATAATCGGCGGAACGCTGGACCGCAATGGCTTAAGACCCTGCCGGTATTTGGTTACAACCGATGGCTTAGCCGTTATTGCCAGTGAAGCGGGAGTGGTGCAATTTCCATCCGAAAAGATACAACGAAAGGGGTGTCTTCAGCCGGGTCGAATGTTTCTTGTGGATACTGTTGAGGGAAGGATAATTACCGATAACGAGATAAAAAGCAAGATCGCCCGGCAAAAACCTTATCGCAGATGGCTGACGGAGAATAGGATTGAGCTTAGAGGATTATTTGATGCGCCCAAACTTGTCACAAGCGATCCACAAACCCTGAGCCAAAGGATGCGGCTATTCGGCTATACCAGCGAAGAGCTCAAGATGATTTTAACGCCCATGGCCCTGCATGGTCAGGAACCCGTTGGGTCGATGGGTAACGATACACCGCTTGCGGTGCTTTCTGATAAGCCAAAGCTATTATTTAATTATTTCAAACAGCTATTCGCACAGGTGACCAATCCTCCGATTGACCCACTGCGGGAAGGGCTCGTGATGAGCCTGATGACGTTTATGGGCAAAAAAAGGAACATCCTGGACGAGACGCCACAGCATTGCAGACAGCTTAAGCTGCCACATCCGATTTTGACTAATGAGGATATTGAGCGGCTGAAGACAATCAACCGAGACGATTTCAAGGTCGCTGCAATCAACGCTGTTTTCCAGCCTGATACTACCAATGCCGGTGCCGGTCTTGCTCGCGCGCTGGATGTATTGGTCGATGCTGCGGTGCAGGCAATTGCAGACGGGTCGTCACTTATTATTATTAGTGATAGTAGCACCTCTGAAACGATGATACCGATACCGTCACTATTGGCGACCGCGGCAGTTCATCATGGCTTGCTTAATCGCGGCCTTCGGGGCGAAGCGGGCCTGATCGTCGAGAGCGGAGAGCCAAGAGAGGTTATGCACTTCTGCATCTTGTGTGGGTACGGCGCCAATGCAGTCAATCCATACCTGGCGTTTGAATGTCTCGATGAATTACACCGCCGAGATGATCTACCAACTGATATGGAACCGACACAGATAGCAGATAATTATATAGCAGCTTTGAAAAAAGGCATCCTCAAGACTATGAGCAAGATGGGTATCTCTACGCTGCGAAGCTATACGGGTGCCCAGTTGTTTGAAGCTATTGGATTGAACAGTGAGGTTGTTGATAAATATTTTACCGGTACCAGCTCGCGAATCGGTGGAATCGGATTGAATGAAATCGCTGCGGAAGTCCTTGCCCGCCATGTCTCGGCATTTGAACAGCGCCCGGAAGGGGCGCTTGAATTGGATTTCGGAGGCGAATACCATTATAGACGCACCGCAGAACACCATCTATGGAATCCTACTACGGTATCTCGGCTGCAGCATGCCGTAATGAATAACGATGCAAACGCTTACGCTGATTACGCTAAAGCAGTCAACGATCAATCAACGAAGCTTTGCACGCTGCGCGGACTATTTGAATTTACCCCAGGTGAGCCGATCAATATCAATGAGGTAGAGCCAGCCAGCGAGATTATAAAGAGATTCTGTACAGGTGCGATGAGCCACGGCTCGATAAGCAAAGAGGCACATGAGTGCCTTGCTATTGCGATGAATCGCCTGGGTGCTATGAGTAATACCGGCGAAGGTGGCGAAGATCCATCACGTTATACGCCTGAACCTAATGGAGATTCGAAAAATTGTGCCGTCAAACAGGTAGCCAGCGGCAGATTTGGTGTCACCATCAACTACCTTGCGCATGCCAAAGAGCTGCAGATCAAAATGGCTCAGGGTGCTAAGCCGGGTGAAGGAGGTCAACTGCCGGGGCATAAGGTGACAGAGGGAATTGCAAAGCTGCGGTACTCTACTCCTGGCGTGACACTTATATCACCGCCGCCGCATCACGATATATATTCTATCGAGGATTTGGCGCAGCTTATATATGACCTTAAATGCAGTAATCCCGGCGTAAAAGTATCGGTCAAGCTTGTGGCGGAAGTTGGTGTAGGCACGATTGCAGCCGGCGTTGCCAAAGGTAATGCCGACGAAGTTCTTATTAGCGGCCACGATGGTGGAACCGGTGCAAGCCCGCTTTCTTCAATCAAGCACACTGGTTGTCCCTGGGAGCTCGGTCTTGCTGAGACACAACAGGTTCTTGTGATGAATGGATTGCGCGATCGAATCAGAGTGCAGGCTGATGGTCAGATGAAGACCGGCAGAGATGTGGTCGTGGCGGCAATGCTGGGAGCCGAGCAGTTCGGTTTCGGAACCGCGGCTCTGGTCACGATTGGCTGCACACTCTTACGCAAATGCCATGAAGGTGCCTGTCCGTTTGGGATCGGTACGCAGGACCCGGAACTACGAAAACGATTCGCAGGCAAGCCGGAGTATATTGAAAGATTCATGCACTTTGTGGCTGAGGAAGTCCGCCAGATTATGGCTGAGCTGGGCTACAGAAGATTTGAGGATATAGTCGGGGCGGTTCACAGATTGAGCGTCCGCAAGGCGATTGACCACTATAAGGCCAAAGGCTTGGATTTTTCTGCCATTTTCCATAGGCCGGATACTTGCGATGGTAGGGCGATACGATTAACCAGTGCCCAGCCGGTCAAAATCAACGACAATCTTGATTGGCAGATTCTGGAAAGAGCAAAAGATGCAATTGAGAACAAAAAAAAGACTGTGTTCGAAATGGCAATTGCCAATGTTAATCGAACTGTAGGTGCGATTCTCAGTAATCATATAGTTCGCAAATATGGCCCAAAGGGTTTGCCTGATGAGACGCTGGAAATTATATTTTACGGTTCGGCTGGGCAGAGCTTCGGTGCCTTTTTGGCTCCAGGCGTGACACTGAGACTTATCGGCGAAAGCAATGATTATCTCGGCAAAGGTCTTTCCGGCGGACGAATCGTTGTCCAGACGCCGCAAAATAGCCCGTTTATAGCCCATGAGAATATCATTGTCGGAAATACTCTTCTTTATGGTGCAACTGCTGGTGAAGTCTTCATCAACGGTATGGCGGGTGAACGATTTGCCGTACGCAGCAGCGGCGCAACAGCGGTTGTTGAAGGCCTCGGCGACCATGGCTGTGAGTATATGACCGGCGGTGTGGTCGTGGTACTGGGGCAGACCGGTTGTAATTTTGCCGCCGGCATGAGTGGTGGTATAGCGTATGTCCTTGATGAGATGCAATTGTTTGATACGCTTTGTAATCTGGATATGGTGGAGCTGGAGAGTGTCTGGCAGAACGATGATAAAGAGTTACTGTATGATTTGGTTAAGCAACATCTGAAGTGGACTAATAGTCAGCGTGCAAAATATATTTTGAATGCTTGGCCGGATATGGTGGGAAAGTTTGTGAAAGTTATGCCCATAGATTATCGGCTGTCTTTGGAGAAGATGCGGGCAGCCGAGCAGCGTGACACAGAAACCACACCGGCTACAGAGGAAGTTTTTCATTGAGAGAATTAGAGATTAGAGAATCTAAAATTCCAATTTGCCAATTAACTAATCAGCTAATTCACTAATAAACTTAACAGTTATGGGTGAAATAAAAGGTTTTATAAAGTATAAAAGACAGAATGTCGGTCACCGTCCGGTTGAGGAGCGGATACACGACTTCCGGGAGTTGGACTTACCGCTTACGCCGGACGAAATCCGCCAGCAGGCAGCCAGATGTATGGACTGTGGAATACCGTTCTGTCATGGTGCCGGCTGTCCCCTGGGAAACTCTGTTCCCGATTTCAATGAGTTGGTTTACAAAGGCCGGTGGGAACGCGCCTGCCGGCTGCTTCACGCTACTAACAACTTTCCTGAGATCACCGGTAGGGTCTGTCCTGCTCCCTGTGAAGCTGCGTGTACTCTTGCGATCAACGATGAGCCTGTGGCTATCAGGCAGATTGAGCAGGCGATTGTTGAGCGAGGTTTCGAGGAGGAATGGATAAGACCTTTAGCTGCCGAAAAGAAAACCGACAAGCGTATGGCGATAGTAGGCTCCGGTCCCGCGGGTCTTGCTGCTGCCCAGCAGCTTGCAAGGGCCGGTCACTCCGTCGTGGTTTTTGAAAAAGACGAACGTCCCGGCGGTATGCTTCGATACGGTATACCGGATTTTAAACTGGGAAAGTGGGTCATCGACCGAAGACTGGAACAGTTGGTCGCTGAAGGTATTGAGTTTCAAACTGGTGTGAGTGTGGGAGATGATATTTCCGTGCAGTATTTGCTCAAGATGTTTGATTGCGTTTTGCTGGCAATGGGGTCAAGGCAGCCACGGTCCCTCAATGTTACGGGCGCGGATTTGCAAAACGTTGTATATGCGATGGATTTTTTAACGGCCCAGAATCAGCCATGGCGGGCCAGAGATAAAGTCGTGGTCGTGATAGGTGGAGGTGACACTGGCAGTGATTGTGTAGGCACTGCTCGTCGTCAGGGTGCCCAAAAGATATACCAGCTTGAAATTCTCCCCAAGCCTCCGGATACTCGCCCACCAGATACACCATGGCCAATGTGGCCTCGGATAATGCGAACAAGCTCTTCTCACGAAGAAGGCTGTGAGGGTCCACGCTTTGCGGGAATCCAAAGGATGTGGTCCGTAATGACGAAAAGGTTCCTTCCATCCGCGGCAGGCGAGACACGCGTCGGAGAACTACACGGCTGCAAAGTAGAATGGAAAAAGGAAAACGGCAATTGGCAGGTGCAGGAAGTTGCGGGAACTGATTTTGTACTCAAGGTGGACCTTGTGATTTTAGCAATGGGATTTTTGCACGTGGTTCACAAAGGTTTGATCGAGAACCTTGGCTTGCAGTTCGACAATCGAGGCAACGTGGCAGTAAATGACTTTCAGGCAAGCGAGCCGGGGATTTTTGCTGCAGGTGATATCGTCAATGGGTCTTCATTGGTAGTAACTGCAATTAAAAGTGGTCGCGAATCTGCGGCTGCGATAGACCACATGCTCAGACGCGAAATCTGAGAAGTGACAAGTCTCAACGTCTTTCTAAGACAGTGCGGCTCGCAAACTCAATCTAAACACTACAGTTCCGCTTGGCTCTCAGCAGGTCAAGTGTAATGCGGCTGCGATATTGGCACCTTGTGCAGATAATTCATTGAATTGTTCGACCGCTTTATAGGTGTCGTAAGCTTCAAGTTTTATATTGTTGGCTTGAAGGACGCCGCGAGCCATTTCTGATACTTTCATCATTGCCGATGCACCACAGCCTGCCACAAGGATCGAAGGCTTAGCTGCAATAATATCCTTTAAGTCTTCCGCCGACACCAAATGTCCCTGCTTTCGCCACCAATTTGACCTGGTACTACCCAAAATAATTAGGCAATCGCTGTCGTACGTTATGCCATCTATGACAATTTCGCCGAACTGGTATGAATCAATGTGCATAAGCTCAGGCCGTTTTACAGAAGTGACTAAAATTTAGAGTGACTAAAGTTTTTATATTTTACTCGGCTTGTCAAACTTTTTTTATGGATTTCGATGAATCTGAACGATATCTTGATAAAAACGGGTAATCTCTGCGACAAAAATTTTTGCAAAACAAATTATCGAAAGGAGATTGCCAATATGTTTAAAATCGTCCGTTTTCTGCTAAAGCCGAAATCTTTTTTCAATTCCTTGGAAAATCGGCTCCGCTTTAAGCACTTCGAATATTTTCAAACACATGTTCTACTTGGAGTAATAATCTTGCAAAATGGTTATGTTTTGTGTAGAGTAAGCGGGAATTTGCTGAAATGAATGTTTCATAAAGCAAATTATTGGGGAATAGTGTAATGGTAGCACAAATGACTCTGGATCATTTAGTCAAGGTTCGAATCCTTGTTCCCCAGTGGTTCGACGCGGCAGATGGTTTTTTAGCCATCTGCCTTGCTCACCATGTGTCGAACCATCCCGAGCAAGTGAGCCCGAAGGGCGAACGCGTCGAGGGATAATGATGTGGTATGTTTATATTTTGGAATGCCGGAATAAAGCCCTCTACACAAGCGTAACCAATAACATAGAACACCGGTTCGAGGACCATCAAGCAGGCAATGGGGGTCATTACACAAGTTATAACAGGCCCAGGAGAGTTTTATATAAGGAGGGATTCAAAAATCTATCAGAAGCAAAAACCCGAGAGCAGCAAATCAAACGCTGGAGTAAATCCAAGAAATTAGCTTTAATAAAAGACAACATAGAGGAATTGATAAATCTGAGTAAGTCGAGAGATTAAAAATCAGCCAGTATAGACAATCAGTCAAAGATTTCTGCTTCCCAAAAAACATTCAGGATTCCTTTATAAAGTAGTAATATCTACATAACATTAACCAGGAAACATCAGGAAAATACGTTTAGTGATAGGCAGAATTGCATATCGAACAAAAACTTTACTATTGGTTTCATGTATAATCTTCGCGTGGGCAATGGCCTGTCCCTTTTGCTTTGGGGCTGAAGATGCCACCAGAACTATCATCACGGCAAAAACGCAGGGTGAAGCAGTAGATCAAGCGACTATGCAGCGAATTTATGACGAGGTAAAAACACCCTTTAAATACGGCGTGGTACTTCGTGGGCAAGAGGGTAAAAAGGTCGATTGCCCCAATGTCTTTCGCATGAACGATGCCTGTGGCAGAGCTAAATGGTTCATGCTTTACGTCTGCATGAACGAGGTTGGCTACGAAACCCATCTGGCGGAAAGT
>Ga0315533_1002735_pt1 | contig 12056 bp, 6 predicted proteins | sample SalMarSW160130MG_FD_203081 | JGI IMG/M metagenome (GOLD analysis project Ga0315533, IMG submission 203081) | Salt marsh sediment microbial communities from the Plum Island Ecosystem LTER, Massachusetts, United States - Salt Marsh Sediment SW1601-30 ...
TTATCTATTTCTTTAATCGAAGGTAAAAAAAGATGAACAAAATTGAAAGATTAATGAACACCATTATTATTCTAAAGACCCATCCCGGCATAGGTGTAGAAAGTTTAGCCCGGATACTCGGTATCTCTTGCCGTACCGTCTATCGGGACTTTAATACCTTAGCCCTTGCCGGACTACCGGTACACTCCTCCACCGGACCTCACGGCGGCTACTATATCGATGAACACTACTTCCTTCCCCCCTTAAGATTTACCGGTGAAGAAGCTGCTTCCTTATTCCTGGCTGGAAACTTTCTCCTTCAGCAGAAAGGATTTCCTTACCAGAAAAATATGCACCTGGCTCTGCTTAAAATCGAAAACCTCCTGGAGAAAGACAACAAAAAATACATCCGTGAAGTAAAAGATTCTATTTCTTTTAATATCCAGAAACTAAAAGACTATGAAGACTACAGTGAAACCTTCGCTCTGTTAAATGAAGCCATCCTCAACAAAAAACAAGTTCACCTTAAATACTACACCATCAGTCGGGATGAAATAACTACCCGTACCGTAAACCCCTGCCATCTGATGTTCCGCAAGGGGGCCTGGTATCTTATCGCCTATTGTCACTGGCGCAAAAAGACCAAGATATTCAGAATAGATCGAATTAAAGAGCTTCATCTTACCGAAGATACCTTTACTGTCTCTTCTAAATTTTCACTTTCTGATTATATGGGTAAAAGCTGGCAGGTAATAAGAGGAGAAGACCAGAAGATTAGAGTAAAAATATTTCCTCCCGCTTCCCGCTGGGCCAAAGAAGAGCTAAGGCATCCTACCCAGAAAATAAGAAAACAATCCGATGGCTCTATCATCTTCTCTGCCGAAGTAAGTGGTATAACCGAAGTTAAAAAATGGATTCTGGGGGTGGGCAGCTATGCCGAAGTCCTTGCCCCCAAAAGCCTTCGTCGGGAAATAGAGGAAGAAATTTCCGGAATGAAGAAAAGATATAACCAAAAATAATAATTTACTGTTAACATATTGTATTTAGAAAAAAGGGGGACATTCTTCTTTTATATTCCCGCATTTAATGCATGGTGAAAAGTAAAGTGTGTCCCCCTTGTGATACTAACGACTAATTTATCCGGAGGAGGATTTTATTATTATGCAATCACAAGTCTATCCCTGGAGAAGATACTGGGCAAGAATATTTGACATTACCTTTATAATGCCCATCTACATATTTATAATTGCCTTATTTTCCCCCGGGCTCAATTACACAATAACCCGAATGGACAATTTTATCGGCGGTATACTGCTCTTACTATTTTATCTAATATTTTTCGAGCCGATGATGCTCTCCTCATTCGGCACTACCCCCGGAAAGGCCTTACTGGGAATAAAGATACGCGCTCTATCCGGAAAAAAAATTTCCTATACCACTGGAATGAAAAGGGGATCCCTTCTCTGGTTAAATGGAATGGGGATGGGAATTCCCTTTATCGCGCTTTTCACTATGATATTTGCTTACAATAAATTAAAGAGAAACGGAATAACCAGCTGGGATGAAAGATGTGGAATCAGCGTAATACACGACCGGCTAAGCATTTTCAGAGTCATTTTATTTATCACCATATTTATTTTCTGTTTATCTATATGGGCTGGATTTATGAGTAATTTTTAGAACAACAATTTATCAGGATGTTGTGTAAGGTTAATAATTCAGTAATTTTTAACTGAAAACCTCTGCAGGATCTGAAGAGTTTCTTGATATGTCCTTATTTTCTAAATTTTAATAGTTTGAGGTATAAAAATATGGCATTGAATTTACAAAAAATTGCATCTAACACTTATCTTATTCCTTCTCCAGCAAATATTGGTGTATATGTCCTGGATGAGCAAGCTATTCTAATTGATAGCGGGAATGACAAGGAAGCAGGCAGACAAATTCTAAAATTATTGAATGGAAAAAATTGGAAAGTAAAACTTATTATTAATACTCACTCCAATGCTGACCACATTGGGGGGAATGCTTTTATTCAAAACAAGACAGATTGCCGGATTGCTGCTACCCGAATTGAAGCCGCCTTCATTCAAGACCCTATTCTCGAACCTTCCTTTCTTTATGGGGGATTCCCCAATGCCAGACTTACTAATAAATTCTTAATGGCCCATCCCTCAAGAGTGACTGATATCATCCCCTCATCGGGAAATATATTGAATACCAATTTAGAGGCAATTTCATTGCCCGGACATTTTTTCGATATGATTGGCATAAAAACACCGGATAATATTATATTTATCGCCGATAGTCTCATTTCAGAGGAGATCATCAACAAATACCATCTCTTTTTCCTTTATGATGTCAAAACACATCTGGAAACTTTACAGAAACTAAAGACCGTAAAAGCAGAAGTATTTATTCCGAGTCATGGTACTCCCACCCTCTCTATCGAGAAGCTTATTACTATAAATGAAAATAAAGTTAAAGAGATCATCTCTACAATTTTATCATATTGTGAAAAGCCTGCAGCATTTGATGAAATACTTTCTCGGATGTGCAAGAAATATAAAATAGATTTAAATGCCAATCAATACGTACTTATTTCCAACACCATAAAATCCTATCTATCCTTTCTTTATGATGAAGGGAAATTAGGGATATCTTTTTCTGAAGGAAGTGTCTTTTGGAAGAAGAAAGATTTTGAAGTAGTCTAAATAAATAGAATGTGCCCTTATTTAAATTAATAATATTTGGGATGAAAAGGCGACAAAGAACAGTCCTCTGTCACCCATAAAAGTAATTTCTCCCGAGAGCTTTTACTTATGGGCAATAGTTACTAATTTAATATAGTAAAAGTTTCGTTAAAAATGATAGCAATAGTTTCCGTTTTGATTTTTTTAGAATTAAATTAGAAAAGAGCAAAAAGATATAATTTATTTGCATAAAACAAAATAAAAAGTACAATTAAACTAAGGAGAGTAATTATATTTAAATAATTTAGTCAGTTAGGAGAATATAAAATATGCAACCACAATCACAATCCCAATCTCAAGATTTAACTTTTATAACCAACGAAAAAAAGCAAACCCTTACAAATAGATTTAGGACCCTTATTAAAGATACCCAATTTTTTGATGTTCTAGTAGGATATTTTTACACCAGCGGTTTTTACGAAATTTATAAATCTCTCGAAAAAACAGAAAGAATTAGAATTCTTGTCGGTATAAATACCAACGTCTCTAATCTCCCCGCACCCACCTTAGACGAAGGTTCAATTAATTCCCCGCAACAGCAATCTTTACAATTTTCTCACTCAGAAACAAAAAAGCAATTCTCTGAAGAAGTCACCAATGAAATGGAAAATTCTCCAGACAACAAAGAAGTGGAAGAAGGGGTTAATATTTTCCTGAAATGGCTAAAAAGCGGAAAATTAGAAATAAAAGCATATCCTACTGCAAATATCCATGCCAAACTTTATATTATGACTTTTTCTGAAAGCGACCGAGATACAGGCCGAGTAATTACCGGCTCAAGCAATTTTACAAAATCCGGACTCCTTGATAATTTAGAATTGAATGTTGAGTTAAAGAATAGAAATGATTATGAATTTGCCCTTAGTAAATTTAATGAATTATGGGAAGATGCAGTTGATTTAAAAGATAGATACCAAGAAACCATTCAAACCAAAACATGGTTAAATAATAACATTACTCCTTATGAACTATATTTAAAATTTTTATACGAATACTTTCAGGATGACCTCAAGCAGGCTGAAGAGATATTTTACAAATATGTGCCCAAAGATTTCATGAAACTCGAATATCAGGAACAAGCGGTTTTAAATGCCAAAAAAATTCTCCAGGAATACGGTGGTGTTTTTCTCTCTGATGTAGTAGGACTTGGAAAAACCTACATCTCTGCCCTCTTAGCCCAGCAATTAGATGGTCGCCATTTAGTTATTGCCCCTCCCATGCTTTTAGATAAAGACAGCCCCGGTTCCTGGCTCAATATTTTTTCTGGTTTTAAAGAACAGGCAGATTTTGAATCATTAGGCAAATTAGACAAACTGCTCAAAAGAGGTACCGACAAATATAAAAATGTCTTTATTGATGAAGCCCATCGTTTTCGCAATGAATCAAATACTACTTACGAAATGCTCGCACGGATTTGCCGGGGTAAAAGAGTTATCCTGGTAACCGCCACTCCCTACAACAATTATCCCAAAGATATCTTAAGTCAACTAAAGTTATTTCAAAAATCCAAAAAAAGCACAATTCCCAATCTGCCCAATTTAGAGAGATTTTTCTCCCATTTAGAAAAGAAATTAAAAAAATTAGACCGAAAACGAGATTATCCGGAATATATTAGAACTGTAAAAGAGAATTCCCGAGAGATTAGAGAAAAAGTCCTAAAATATCTGATGGTACGCCGAACTAGAACCGAAGTAATTAAATATTTTACGCGAGAATTAGAAAAACAAAAATTGAAATTTCCTGAGGTTGCCATACCCGAACCGGCATTTTATCAACTAAACGATCAAGAGGACAAGATTTTTACTAAGACTATCAGAATGATTGCTCTTGATTTTAACTATAGCCGTTATACTCCACTTCTTTATTATCGAGGAGAAGTTACTCAACCGGAAAAATTAGCTCAAACAAATATGAGAAAATTTATGAAAATTCTTTTAGTGAAAAGGTTAGAGAGCAGTTTTTATGCCTTCAGACAAAGCATCAATCGCTTTATTTATTCTTATGAAAAATTCTTAGAAGAATTTGATAAAGGGAATGTATATGTTAGTAAAAAATATATTAATAAAATATTTGAATTCCTGGAAAATGATAATGATGAAGCAATCCAAAAGTTAATTGAAGAAGATAAAGCTGTAAAATATTTATCCAAAGAGTTTGATCCAAAATATAGAGGGCTCTTAGAAAAAGATTTAAAGACTTTAAGAGAAATTCAAAAAATATGGAGTGCAGTAGACCGTGACCCTAAATTGCTCCAGTTTTTAGATATCCTTTCTTCTCATCCTATTCTAAAGAAAAATAAATTAATAGTGTTTACTGAATCTAAAGAGACCGCAGATTATTTAAATGAAAATTTGCAAAAATATAAAGTAATGGAATTTACCGGGGGTTCAAGTGAATACACCCGGAGAAAAGTAATTGATAATTTTGACCCCAAAGCCCACTCTCCCCGGGATGATTTTAGAATATTAATCTCAACTGAGGTTTTATCAGAGGGAGTGAATCTTCACAAATCTAATGTAGTCATAAATTATGATATCCCCTGGAATCCTACCCGTATGATGCAAAGAGTAGGAAGAATCAACAGGGTAGATACTGAATTTGATAAAATTTACACCTTTAATTTTTTCCCCAGCAAACAATCCAATGATGTTATAAAATTAAAAGAAGCAGCAGCAGCCAAAATACACGCCTTTATAACTTTATTAGGGAATGATGCCCGACTACTTACTGAAAATGAAGAAATAGAATCCCACGAATTGTTTAACCGCTTAACTTCCAAAGAAACTATCATCGGTGAAGATGAAGGACAAGAAAGTGATTTAAAATATTTAAAAATAATTAAAGATATCCGGGAAGATAATCCGGATTTATTTGCCAGAATTAAGTCCTTACCCAAAAAGGCGAGAACTGCCAGAAAATATAAACAAAAAACCAATACCCTTTTAACTTATTTCCGCAAAGGAAAACTCCAGAAATTTTTCATGGGGACCCAGCATCAGGAATCTCAAGAATTAGATTTCATCACCACTGCTAAAACTTTAGAAGCAAAAGAAAATACTAAGAGAGAAAAATTGAATCCTGCTTTTTATCCTTTATTAGATAAAAACAAAGAAGCCTTCGAATTCGCCACTCAAGGAGAACCGGAAATAAAATTAACCGGCGGTAGGGATTCTGCTACTCAAGTTTTAAAAATACTAAAAGCCATCTCTAAAGACACCAGAAAATTTACCGAAGAACAAGAAGATTACTTAAAAAAAATAATTCAAAAGATTACAGAAGGAGCTCTGCCGAAACAGACTACCAAAACACTTCTCAAAGAATTGAATAATGAATTAAAAAAGACCATAAATCCTTTAACAATATTAGCAGTATTGCAAAAAAATATTGCCCCGGAATTTTTAAAAGAACATTTATCGGAAAGTGCTGCCCAAACTTCCGGACCAAGGGAAGTAATTTTATCTGAATATTTGATCGGAGAATAAAATATGGATAAAGAACAAGCAAAAAGAATTATTAAAGATACCTTTGAAACCTCCTTTAATGAAGAAAAATTTATTTCTTTCATTATGAATCTGCTTAACCTTAAACAAAGTGATATCGAAAATACATCATTTGGTATTCGCCAGGGATATAATATTCCTGAAATGTTTAGACCTTATATTAGTAGATTTAAAAGAATAGCAAAATATCTAAAAGATGACAATAGAATTGATGTTTTAATTGTCTATCTTAAAAAAGAAACTTCTATAGAACGCGCACGAAGCAGGCAAAGAAATTTTATTGCCGGATATCTCAAAGGTAATTATGGTAGTGATAAATCAAAAGATGCTGCCCTGGTAGCTTTTGTTTCCCCCAATAAAGCAGATTGGCGTTTCTCACTGGTAAAAATGGATTACCGTTTTGAGGAGGGGAAAAGCGGTAAAATAAAAGTCAGAGAAGAATTTACACCTGTCAGACGGTGGTCTTTTCTGGTCGGTAAAAATGAATCCAGCCACACTGCTCAGAGTCGGCTTGTTCATATCCTTTCTGATGACCAATATAATCCTACTCTTACTCAACTGGAAGAGGCATTTAATATCGAAAAAGTTACCAAAGAATTCTTTTTAAAGTACCGTAATCTATTCCTTCGCATCAAAGAAGGACTGGATAAAGTGGTAGAAGATGATCCAAAATTGAAAAAAGATTTTGCAGAAAAAGGTGTTGACACTGTAAATTTTACTAAAAAATTTTTAGGACAGATTGTATTTTTATATTTCTTACAAAAGAAAGGTTGGTTTGGAGTTGAAAGAGATGGTGAATGGGGAACAGGCCCAAAAGATTTCCTGCGTCAGCTTTTTAATAAAAAATATGGAAATTATAAAAACTTTTTTAACGATATTTTAGAACCTTTATTTTATGAAGCACTTGCCCGAGAGCGTGATGATGATTTTTACTCAAGATTTAACTGCAAAATTCCTTTCTTAAATGGTGGACTTTTTGAACCAATAGGTGGTTATGATTGGGTGCATACAGATATAAATCTTTCCAATAAACTCTTTTCGAATAGAAATGACAATTATGAGGGCAATGGTGTTCTTGATATCTTTGATCTCTTTAATTTCACCGTAAAAGAAGATGAACCGCTGGAAAAGGAAGTGGCTATAGATCCAGAACTTTTAGGTAAGACCTATGAAAAGTTTAATGCTATAAGACCAGATAATTACGAGGAATATAAAAAGGCATTAAAGAGTGGGAAAAAAGGCGAGGAGAACAAATTTAACAAAAAATTCGGCGTCTATTATACACCCCGTGAAATTGTCCACTATATGTGTCAGGAAAGTTTGGTTAACTATCTTCACACAGTTGTTAATCAGGAATTAATGAAACAGCCAGTAAGAGCACCGAGGCAGATTAAACTTATTGGTCCGGAAGAGTCTGAGCAACTTGGATTTCATACAGAAGAAGAAATCGTAGACAAAAAAGCTATTGAAGAACTTATTAAATATGGTGAGCAATTTACCGAAAACGAGCAAGTTGTCGAAGAAAAAAAGAAAGAAACCAACACTTACAAATACCAACTTCTTCCAGGCATAAGAAAAAATGCAAAAGTTATAGATGAAAAATTAAAGGCCATTAGAATTTGCGACCCTGCAGTAGGAAGTGGCGCATTTTCTGTAGGCATGATGGCTGAAATTGTAAAGGCGAGAAATGTTTTATCAGTATATATTAAGGAGCAGAATAGAACACCTTACAATTTTAAGCGTGAATGCATTGAAAAATCCCTTTATGGAGTGGACATTGATCCTGGTGCAGTAGAAATCGCCAAACTTCGCTTATGGCTTTCGCTGATAGTTGACGAAGAGGATATAAAAAATATCAAACCTTTACCAAATTTGGATTATAAAATTGTATGCGGAAATTCATTACTTGGTTTTCCAGAGACTTGGGGTTCACCTATTGAAAAAGAGATCGAATCCTTAATGGATGGATATTTTAGTATAACAAATCCCGAAAAAAAGCGAGCATTAAAGACTAAAATTGATAAAAAAATAAAATTACGATATACAACTTCAGAAAAAATATTTGGTTATAAAATTAACTTTGATTTTAAAACTGTATTTTCAAAAGTTTTCAGGGGAAAAGGCGGATTTGATATAGTAATTGCCAATCCGCCGTATGTGAGACAGGAAAAAATAAAAGACCAAAAACCGTTTTTACGAAAGGCAGGATTTAAAACTTTTAATTCTACTTCTGATCTTTATACATACTTTTATGAAAAAAGTTATCAAATATTGAAGTCAGAGGGTTTTTCCTTTTTTATATCCAGCAATAAATGGATGAGGGCAAAATATGGTAAAAAATTACGCAGGTTCTTTAAGGGGGAAACCACCTTAAAGCAGATTATTGATTTTAATGGCTATCAAGTTTTCGAGGCCACCGTAGATACCGATATACTACTTTTCCAGAAAACAAAACTATCAGGAAATATCGTCCATATTTTAAATATTCAAGCGGATTTTACTCCAGCAACAGATATTACTAACTATTTCAATTCCCATAAATTAGAAATGAAACAATCAGATTTTGATAGTAATTGTTTTACTTTTGCAGATGAAACAACAATGAATCTTAAAAAGAAGATAGAAAAAAAAGGGACACCATTAAAAAATTGGGATATAAAAATTTGTTTTGGAATAAAAACAGGTTTTAATGAAGCATTTATCATTGATACAGAAACAAAAGAAAGATTATGCCGTGAAGACCAAAAAAGTGCCGAAATTATTAAACCAATTTTAAGAGGTAGAGATATCTATCGCTACGGTTATAAATGGGCTGGATTGTGGTTAATAAATTCTCATAATGGTTTAAGAAGCAAAGGAATTGAAAGAATTAATGTTGTAAAAGATTATCTTGTTATTTATAAACATTTACAACATTATCAGGAAAATTTAGAAATAAGACAAGATAAAGGAGATCATTGGACCAACCTAAGAAATTGTGCTTATTTAGATGAATTTGAAAAAGAAAAAATTGCGTGGCAGGAAATAGTTAGAGAACCAAGTTTCGCTTATGATATTAAAAAAATTTATTGTGAAGCGACAACTTTCTTAATGACAGGAAAAAGCTTGAAATATTTAATTGCAATACTAAACTCAAAACCTGCAGCATTTTTCTTTAAGCAATTTTATGCAGGTGGTGGTCTTGGAGAAAGTGGTTATAGATATAAAAAAGCATTTTTAGAGCAACTTCCAATCCCAAAAATCTCTGAACCTGAACAAGAACCCTTTATTGAATTAGTTGACTGCATCCTTACCATCACCAAAGACAACGATTATTTAGAAAATCCTGCCAAGCAAGCCAGAGTCCACGAATACGAACGCCAGATTGACCAGATGGTTTACAAACTTTATGGGCTGACTGAAGAGGAGATAAAAATTATAGAAAAATCTGTCAAATAAAAAATAGGAAAGAAAATAATTTTTATAATAGGGTAATTAATTAATGAAAAAAATAATAGAAATAAACTGGAATATATTTAAAGCAAAATTTAACGGAAAAGAGCCAAAATCTTTTGAATGGCTTTGCTACCTTTTGTTTTGTAAAGAATTCAAACAGAATATTGGTATTCTGGGTTATAAAAATCATGCAGGAATAGAGACAGATCCAATCGAAATAAACGGTGAGAAAATTGGATGGCAAGCAAAATTCTATGACACAAGGTTATCGGAGCATAAAAAAGATTTTATAGAATCTATAAACACAACAAAAGCCAGACATCCAGAGATCAGTAAAATAATTTTTTATACCAATCAAAATTTTGGACAGGGGAAAACAAAAAATAACCCTAAGTACAAAACAGAAATTGAAAAACATGCGAAATCTAAAAATGTAGAAATAGAATGGAGAACCGATAATTATTTCAGGTCGCCCTTTGTTTGTAAAGAAAATGCTGATATAGCAAAACACTTTTTTAGTTTTGATAAAAGTATAATTGATTTTACTGGTGAATTAATTCAACATACCGAATCAATCCTTATACCTATAAATTCAGACATAAAATTTAAAAATGACGAAATCAAAATTGATAGGTCGCAAGTTATTGAAAACCTCAAAGTTATTTTAAATGAATCCTCAATGGTAATTTTAAGCGGGGAAGCTGGCGTCGGGAAAACTGCTGTTGTAAAAGATTTTTATGAGCAGATTAAAGAAGTAACACCGTTTTTTGTTTTCAAAGCTACCGAATTTAATATTTCTAACATCAATCAACTATTTACCAATTATAGGCATTTCACATTATTGGATTTCATTAAAGAACATCAAGATATTGATGAGAAATACATAGTCATTGATTCTGCTGAAAAATTGAGTGATGTTAAATATCAAGAAGTTTTTCTAGAATTTTTATCTACTTTACTCAAATATAATTGGAAAATAATTTTTACGACAAGATACAGCTATTTGGATGATCTTAAATTTCAGTTTATTGAGGTCTATCGCCTTAACTTTCAACTAATAAATATCGAAAAACTAGATATTTCAGAAGTTACCGAATTTTCGGAAAAATATGATTTTAATCTTCCAACAAATGAAAGGTTACTGGGTCTATTAAAAATACCTTTCTATCTAAATGAATACCTACAAAATTATCAAAGTATCAATAAAACAATAGATTATTCTACCTTCAGAGATCTTCTGTGGAATAAACAAATATTAAAAACGTCTTATCGTAAAAATAATATTCATATTAAAAGGGAAGAATGTTTTTTAAAAATTGCAAAAAAAAGAGCCGATGAAGGACAGCTCTTCGTGAAAATAGATGATTGTGATGGTTTAGTACTTCAGGCTCTTGAATTGGATGAAATTATACAATATGATTCTAATGCTGGTGGTTACTTTATTACACATGATGTTTATGAAGAATGGGCTTTAGAAAAAATTATTGAAAGAGAATTTTCTAAATCAGAAGATTATAAAAGTTTTTTTGATGCTATTGGAAGTTCTTTGCCTATTCGTAGGGCTTTTAGAAGTTGGTTATCTGAAAAACTTTTCGATAATCAAAATGAGGTAAAATTTTTAATAGAAGAATCTGTTTCTGATAATGAAATTAAGAATTTCTGGAAAGATGAAATGTTGGTTTCAGTATTATTATCAGACTATTCCGAAACATTTTTTTACTTATTTGAGAATAAACTTTTAGAGGAAAACCAGCAACTCTTAATGAGGATTATTTTTCTTCTCCGGATAGCTTGTAAAGAAATTGACGAAGATTTTTTAAAACTTCTTGGTATAAAAAAAATAGAAGGTATTATATTAAAAACTCTTTTTACAAAACCAAAAGGTAATGGCTGGAATTGTACAATAGATTTTATACACAAACATAAAAATACTTTTGGATTACAAAATATAAATATCATTCTTCCATTACTTGGTGATTGGAATAATAAAAATAAAAATGGCGAGACAACCAAAAAAGCAAGCCAGATAGCGTTGTATTTTTATGATGAAATCATAAAAAATGGAGGCTTTGGGTATAGTTATCGTGATGAGAAAAAAGAGCAATTAATAAGAGTAATTTTACAAGGGGCATCAGAAATAAAAGATGAACTGAAAGCTATTTTTGATGAAGTTATCGCTCAAAAACAGACAAACTATAGAGATAAATATTATGAATTAATTAAAACAATTTTAACATCAATTACAGATAACTTTGAAGTTATAAAATGCCTTCGTTGGTGTCAAGAACTTGTGGGGACTTTTCTTACCTCAAAGAAATTATTCGATTTTAATTCACGAAAAGAAAAACAGATTCTTATGAAATTTAATATAAAATAAATAATAATCCTA
>Ga0315533_1002738_pt1 | contig 12045 bp, 17 predicted proteins | sample SalMarSW160130MG_FD_203081 | JGI IMG/M metagenome (GOLD analysis project Ga0315533, IMG submission 203081) | Salt marsh sediment microbial communities from the Plum Island Ecosystem LTER, Massachusetts, United States - Salt Marsh Sediment SW1601-30 ...
ATATACATAATCTTCCGGATAAAACACCAAACCTTCTTCCACAGGATTATTATGTATGTAACTTATCTTTTCATCAATTACTTTATTGCTCCATAATTCTATAGGCTTATTATTGTGCCTCCAGAATTGATACTTATTTACGTTCGAAGTTTTTATTCCCGCTTTTAAAAACTGTTCCATCAGCCACTCTTTTCTGCTTTCTTTAGGATTATCCTGGATAGCTTTTACAATTGCTTTGCTTGTAAAACGTTTAAAATCACCCAAAAGTAATTCCGGCTTTTGATCTTTTGTACTTCTAAAAACCAAATGAATATGATTGGTCATTATACACCAGGCATAAATCTCCATACCTTTCTCTTTCTGGCAATATTGCAAACTATCAATAATAATATCCTTATATTCATTTCTCGTAAATACATCTAACCAACCTACTACTGCAAAACTCACAAAATATACACCTTCGGGATTATGAAATTTATAGTTTCGGCTCATAAAAACAAATATAAAAAATTATTAAGCAGTCATTTAATGAGAAAGTAGTATTTGTTGGTCTCTAAGTATACTTTACCACACGATGCAACCGAATCCCGATTTATCGGGATGAGCTCGACGAAGTCAATCGTGCGGTAGCGGGGGGGAGTAGGCTCTTCTGCCTGTATAATGCATGCCTTTTATTAAAAATAAATCTTTGTGATCAGTCATAAAATAATCAACAAAAGTGTCTATAAGCCTAACATAATGCCTTTCATTGACTAAATCATCAAGTTTATTCATGAGAATAAACTGATCTCTGCATAATGGTTGTATAAAGTGCATATATCTTGTTTTTTATTCAAGTTATATGACATAAATACAATTCGCAAACAATTGTAGATCAACTTATTAACGTTTTTACACAGCCTCAGAAAACGCGCGCGAGCAGGGGGGCAAGGGCAATTTTATTTATACATAGAGAGTTCATTATAAAGTTGAATGATATGCTTTCTATTCCAATCACAAATTTGATATTGTGTAAAAATTATTTTCTGTTTAGAAAGTAATTTTAATCTATAAAGCCCACTGATAGATAATGTTTTTTCTAATACAAGACTAAAGTCTTTTTTTTGAATATTTAATTCAATTATTTTGCTCTTATCATAAAGTTTAAAGCAAAGTTCTCTGTTTGTTTCAGTAATTTCAATCAAATAATACCTTGCCCAAGAATAATATTTAATTACTGCAAATACAAATATCAAAATAGGAATACCAATACCATAAATATTAATTTCTTGATTATAAAAATAGCTAAAAGCAAATAAAACAAGAGAAATTAAAAGATAAAATTTGAGGCAAAAAAATAATCTTTCTAAATAACTGATTTTTTTAATCTTTATATCAATACTCATCCTTGTTATACAATTATTCAATATTCAAGTTTAAAAAATTATATGAAGTACTATTCATTTGTTTTTGTTCCTCATCATTAGGTAGTTCAACATAATTTCTATTTGAATTATCTGTATTAGCATTTGAACTTGATTTATTATTATTTGTGTCGCTATTCTGTTTAGATTTATCCTCAAATTCATTCATTAAAGCAACACCTGATTCTAAAACTGAAGAATAACCTATCGCATCAGTTATAGGATTATCTGAAGGAACAGCAGCTGTTGAAATATTTTGGATCAAATCTAAGGATTTTTCAACTACTTTCTTATCATTTCCTAATGCCTTATCGACTGGTTTTCCAGCATTACCCAAAAGAGTATTAGATATTTCATCTGCTGCTTCAGATCGATTAACGGCATTACAAACTGTCTTAGCAGTACCTCCTACCATTGCGTATGTTCCGAACATTATTCCAATAGCTTGTCCAAGTGCTGGAGCTGTTGATCCACCTGAAGCTATTGTAAGTATAGCACCTCCAGTAATCATTAAAAGGTTACCAGCCATTCTTGTGTTAGCTTTATTAGAAGCTTTAAATGCTCGATCATCTGCCAGAATATGATTAAGTGGAACAAATTGTAATCCCCATAAATCAATACCGCTTGTAGGATTATTCTCAGCATAATTATAAGGACTTACCCAATAAAATTCATCTGCTTTGGGATCTAAGCAAACAAATCTACCTAACGTAGGATCATAAAAGCGGAAGCCGTAATCATACCAACTTACGCAAAAAAAACAGCTTTATTCAAAGAACATAACTGCCTCTAAAGTACAGTTTTTTATTTTCAATTGAAAAAGAATAAAATCTAATATACATCTGTGTACCTAAAATCATTATAATCTAATTTTGTTCTACCTAACAGATCTTTTCTCATATGTAATATTATATTTCCAACTACTATACGCCCCTTCTCTGGATCCGGAGCTTTACCCTTCTCGTTAATTAAAAGCATAGTTAGCTCGTTTATTGCTTTGACTACACTATCCGAACTGTATAACCATGATTTGTATTGTTCTTCATAAAACTTTTCTTTTAGTTCTTTAGAGGCTGTAGTACCTAAAAATCCCTTTAACAAAAGAATTAAGTTTGAGTATTTTTCTTCCTTAAACTTTTGTATAGCTTCTATTTTCTTAGATTTAATAGTAAAAAAATACGTAAGATAACTTCCTAAAATACCAGTAATAATTGGAAGGATAATGATTAAAATATCTATCTGCATCTTAATTGAGTTTGGTTATAAGGAGAGCCGCCACAAATGAGACAGGCACTCCCGCATACGGGATTACAGGTTTCTGATGTTTTCCTAATCTTGATGCCCCAGGATAATAGTCTCTTGCCTGGTACTTAGATCGGTGGTCGAACTCTCCGATAACAAATTTAAGTAAACTATAAATTAGATCATTATTCCAAAGCTATCTTTACATAACATGTAGTTATAAGAACAGCCACGGGCTGGATCAGCAGCCCTAACACCTGTCTTATAACCTAATTATGTAAAATAGCCGCGCTGGTCTCACGCACCCTTTTAACTAGCTTTCCGTTTATAATTAACTCCCAAGGGTGACGAAAAAGGAATTCAAACCTCTTTTGGGTTAAATTTTACTTAAAATTGGATAGTAATTCGATTACGGTTTGAAAGTCTGTCGTTAATAGTCCATATAACAAAACCAACACTATAACAATCTCCCACCACCTTAATTCCACTTTTATCCCTTTAATCTTCAATTTCATAAGAGTGTTTTTATTGTATATATCAATGATCGGTGGTCAAAAACGGTGTTTTTTAGTTAAATTTTTGTTAAAAGTATTGCCTTAAAACAGGGCTAACCTTAACACCGGATTAGGCAACTAATCAAGCCGTGGGATGGGAAGTGTCAAGGTTTGCGGCAAAAAAGTTTTACAGCTTAAATCAATTGAAAGAATAAACTTTTTTGATGGAACCCGAAGGGCTTGACCTTGACTGTGGGCTGGTGCTGGCTTATCTTCGGCTAATACGGTTTTAAGGTGGTGGTTTATCCGGGATGCAGAAGTATATGCCGCATTTTTTAAATATAAAACATTGATAATCAAATAGATTTTTTGAGAATGCAGCATTTTCCCGGAAAAGAGCAACATCCTGTTTTTTAAAGTCGCTAAAAATCAGCTATAAAACCCAGTCGTATCGGGGGTTGCCCGATTCCATCTTGCTTACTCTTTTTTGGATATTTTTTAGGCCCTGAAAAACATTTTTTATTCCTATCAATATTCGTTGGGCGCGTTCGGCGCAGGGACTATTTAACATAATAACCCTTATAACTGACAGCTTGGCATTGTTCACCGTAGCCTTGGCGAAGGTGAAGAGCGGTGGATCTGTGCGGCTGTTTTATAAGGTTTATTATGTTACTTAGCTTGGGGTGGGATTGTCTGTGTGGTTGGACTTTTACAGCTCTTTGCTTTTGGCTTTTTACCAATTAAAGTTCAACTAAAATAAAAAACAAAAGCAATGTGCTGTAAATGGCGCTGGAAGAGCAAGACCACACCTGCCTGACGGCAGTCAGGGAAGAGCTGGCGCGGGGAGCAGGTAAAATTTGGCGTTGGCAGCCGGAGCTGGTAAATTTTGTCTGCGGGGCTATTTGAGTTTCTTTAGGTTCTGAGGATCTCTGCTTGTATGAAAAACATCGAGGATTATTATTTCCTTTTTGGTTACCTCGTACACAAGCTTGTAACTCCAGATTACTTTAAAACGATTGTCTCCTGGTTCATCTTTCAGGAATGGATCTTCTGCATATTTATGAGGCATAAAACCAAGACTTTTAGCTAAGTCCTTAATTTCATCCCTTACCTTTCTGGCCTGATCGATGGATTCTCTTTTCTTGATGTAGTTGTAAATGCTGCGTAGTGAAGCTTTGGCTTCATCATCCCAGATTACAGTGTAATTCTTTTTTACCACTGCTCCATCTCCTTTTCAATGTCCTCCTGGGTTGTATAATAACCAGCCTTTACTCTTTCCTTGGCATTCCGGATTCTGGTCTTATAGGTTTCTTCATCCATAGGAGAACCTGGAAGGGTGTAATCTTCATCACTTTCATAGTTTGTCGCTATGGCATGTACAAGCCGTAAAAAACGCTCATCGCCTTTATCTATGTACCGGTGAAGTTCTTGTCGTATCTGTACTGTGTTCATAATTTCTAAGATCATTGTCTCTACAAATTTAACGATTAATACATACTTAAGTTTTGTTTTGACTAAACAAAAGTTTAGTCCGAAAGAGGATGATACTTTTCTACCTCGGTTTTCAGTTCTTCCAGGTTGTTCATTGCATACCGCTCTGTACTGCTTACATGCTTATGTCCGGCCATGTATTGCACCTGCCGCAGGTTGTGGTTATTCAACCAGTGAACGATCACGCTGCTGCGGATTTGCCGGGCATCCCTTACGGCAGGATTTATCCTCCTTAATGCCCTGAACAGATGGTGTATGCTATTTTTAAGGTTTGCATTCCCTTCCATGCTGATAAACAGTTGATCCACCTTCGCTGAAGCTTCGGTGGACAAAGTCGTGTTCTTTATAAGTTCCGGTCTGATCTGGTTTAGGTATTCATGCAGGTCGAGGATCTGAAAGGGCTGTAAGTTTAATTTCCGGCTGTTGCTGCGTTTGCTGCCCGGTATATGGATTTTACCTGCCTGCAGGTTGATATGACGGGTTTGCAGTTTTCTGAGTTCATCGGTTGTTACTCCCTGGTAAATGTAAATACCCAGCATGATTTTATTCCGCTTTGTCCTGGTATCAATAACCGGGTAAGCATTGTATATTTCTTCCAGTGTTTCAAAAGCTAAAAGATCATGAGGGAGTTTTTGTTTTATGCCTTTCAGGTAAAGATTTGCTGCCGGGTTGATCAGATCCTCATTACTTTGTTTCAGATGCTCGTAATAGTTTCGTACTGCCCGCAAAATGGAGTTAATGTGTTTCTTGCTCTTTCCGGTTTGCTTGCAATGATCAATAAATGCTAACAGATCATTATAGTTTGTCTCTGTTACTTTTTCCGTTTCCAGCCACTTTAAAAAACAGCCTGCATAATTCGATTTCTGTCGGATAGTGCCGGCTTCATTTCCCAACTCCTGCAGGTAACGTTTAAAGGGGATCAGCTTAACCTGTATCTCTTTGTTAAAGCTGTATTCGGTTTTTCTATTCATTGGCTATATGTGTGTAGATTTGTGTTGATTCTAAACTTCTATGCCCCAGGAAGCGGCTTACGCTTTCCAGGCTCATGCCAGATTGCAACAGGTGAGTTGCTATCGAGTGACGAAGGGTATGAAGTCCGGTTTCCAGTGGCAGTCCGGCAGTCTTTACCAGTTTTTGAAGCCTTGTTATAATGCTGTTGCCATGCATTCTTTTTACCCGGATGCTTAGTAATAGTGCTGTTTCTTTGCGATCCGGCTTAAAGCTTTTCAGATGCTCCCTGGCCACACAGATATAATTTTGCAGGTCTTCTTTTACCGTTTCGCTCATGGGGACATAGCGCTCTTTGTATCCTTTGCCTTTTTGCACATACACCAGCCTTTCTTTTAGCAGGATATCGCTCATATCGAGGCTTAACCCTTCATTGCGTCTTAGGCCACAACCGTAGTAAATACTTAACATGGCCCGATCCCGGATACCCAGAATATCATTATCGCAAGCTTTATACAGGCCTTTGATTTCTCTTTGGGTAAGTATTACCCGGCTGTTTTCCTGGATAACAGGAACCTGTAGATCGATTTCCAGAACTTGCTTGCCGCTAATTTGTAAATACTTGCTGAACCTGCGAAGGGCGTTAATATTGCTGATTATGTAGTTTTGCGAAAGGCCCCCGGATTGCTTTTTATTCTTTCTTTCCTGCAAGTATTCGTAGTAAACCTTTATGATCTGTTTATTGATGCTTTGTACTTTCAGGATACCCTGGCCAGTAAGGTAAATGAAAAAATCCCGTAAATAATTGGTTGAAGCATACACGGTACTATCAGCATATTCCAGGGTTTTTAACCATTTTTCAAAGCCTTGCAGCAATAGCATGTATTCCGGGGCCATCGAAGGGTATATACTATGCATTTTGAAGTATAACAGTTATACTTAAGTTTCCTTAATTGACAGTACTTACCGGGGCATTAAGTATAACATCGCTGGTTGTTACACTTCCGTTATACTTACTTTTTATCTTCTGGAGGATCTCATCAAGCACGTTCATGTTTCGCTGCAGGTCTCCGTATTCATTCCAGTTCAGTACTTCATACTCATAGCCTGATTTACGGTTTCCACCTACCTTTCGGATATATCCCCGGTTTTCCAGATCACGCAGGTAGCGGTTTACAGTCATAGGATTTAAGCGCAGTTTGCTTCTGATTTCCTTGGCGTAAAAGCTTTCTTTTTGCGTAGACTTTATATGGTATTTTAAGCCTTCGAAGAATTCACGCACCTGCCGGGGCAGTTCGTCGCTTTTGGCCAGCAGTACATCTTTTAAAAGCCGGTTTGCCCAGGCAATGTCTTCTAAAGTTGTTTCTATAAATCGCTCTCCGGTAAGATTATCCGTTTTTACTTCCCGCTGATACTGGTGGTAAAAAGTAATGGTTTCTATAAAGGCCAGGTAGTGGCTGTTTGTGCGTAGCGGCTTAAAAACATAATCGGGGATCTTCAGTTGCTCGGCATAAGAGTTCCGGACACGGATAGGTTTTAACACTTGCTGCATTTGCCGGAAAAACTCTTTTAACTGGTGTTCGTAGCGGTTGTCTATCTTCCCTGCCGATAGTTTTCTTTGGTAGTCCATGATCCCTTCTTTATGCTCTGATTTATTGTCCAGGTAGATCAGTAAACTGCGGTTGGCATTGTCCTCGTAAAGTCTTTCCCTTGTGGTAGTGCCTGCCAGACAGATCGGCCCTTCTACTTTCAGGGTAATGGTTTTCAGGTTGCCCTTGCTGTCTTTTATGGGGATGGTTTTACTTATTTTCTTTTTGCTCTGCAACTCTCTTAGCGGATATAGTACCTGTTCTGCCCCATCCATATCCTCGATCAGTACCAGTTTATTTCTTAACTCCCTCTGATCAAAGTAGTAAAAAGCATTTTCTGATAAGATGGTAATTTCCAGTTTGTCATACTCTGGTATTAGTTCGGATATCTTTTCCTGCAGGTAGGTTTTACCTGTACCACTTGCTCCCAGGCTGATAATATGCAAAGGCTGTTCCCTCAGTCTCGAAGTAAATACCAGGTACATCAGCAAGCGGTTGTTTTCCTCTCCAATCACACCTGTTTTGCCGATGTCCTCGCCTGTTCGCTCCATAAGTTTTGGAGATTTTAAGTAGTTGATTGCCTTTTGTCGTTGTTGCTCTGTGAGTTCTTTTCTTTTGGGTTTTTGCTCTTTCTGGCTCTCAATCCTGCTTAACCGGTAGCGTTCTATTTCATCGATCAGTTGGGCCAGGATTCGGTTGAGTTGGGTAGTGCCGGTCTCCAGTCTTTCAGAAGCTCTGCTGATTAGTTTTTCTAAATAATCGGAGTTGTACAGGTCAAGGGTGTGGCGTATGGAGTGCAAAGGATCCTGCGTATCCACCCGGCTGATCTTTAGCGTGACTCGCAGCCGGTCCAGTTGGTGCAGGCTGATACCGCCCAGCAAAACGATCTGCAGACTATCGACCGTAAAGGTGATGTATTCAGGATTTTTGGTGTTTAGCGTTCCGGTGATAAGTGGGTGTTTTTCTTTTTCAATTGAAAGAAAAAAATCCTTCCTGGCTTGCAGTAGGTGGGTGAAGACCTCCGAATCGTGGCTAATGGATAGGCTGTTTATGTCTTCGCCCTCCGGAGTTTCTACGTAGGTGATCTTGATCCCTGATTTTAACTCGTGTAAAGTTTCAGCCTGTTTGGCTATCGCTTCTATTCCGGCTTCATCTCCGTCAAAAAACAAAATGATTTCTTTTAACTGGTTTAGGTCTTTTATTGTTTGCCGGTGTTCTTCGGTCAGGCCGTTGGTACCATACAGGGAAAGAACTGCGCATTCCTCCATAATCTCCTTAACCTGTAACAGGGTGGCTGCATCGATCACGGCTTCGGTTAAGATCAATTTGGTTGTGCCTGGTTTCGGATAACCCGGATAAAGCCCTGTGCGATTGCCTGTGTAAAAGTGTTTGGCATTTTCTTTCTCAAAGATCGATCTTCCGTATAGACTACTTACCTTGTTCTTATTGTCCCGAAGTGGAAAGACAATGCAGTATTTCAGCTTATCGTATTTGTTGCCGGTATTGTAGCCTACATCGTTTAGTGAGAGGTTTCGGCTTTTTAAGTACACTTTGGCCTTGCTGCTGCGTTGCAAGGCATACTTAAAGCCTTCAAACAGTTTTACATAGTCTTCCGGTTTTGTTTCCGGTTGCACATAGCCCAAAAACTCTTTGGCTTTCATAATCGCATCATGCTTAGAGATATTCTCCTGTTTCATGATAAAATCTATCTGGTCACCGTTACCGGCGGAGCAATTTGAGCTAAAGCAATTCCATGTGCCTGTCTTAGGGTACACCTGAAAGCTGGGTGTTTTGTCATCATGGAAGGGGCATTTCAGGCGATTGTTCCTGTCCGGTACCAGGTTGTAGTGTGCCAGGACTTTCAGTATGGAAAGGTTTTGTTTGATGTGGCGTATGTCCATGTTAATAACTTTTTGTTTTGCGTATCTGATATATTTAATTACAAATGTGCTATATTTTATCCAGTCAGACTATATCAAGTTTTTAACAATATGCTATATTAAAAGTCCAAACACCCTGCATATTTGCTATCTTTGTTGTTGATAATTTACTGATCAGCTATAAAATGACAGAACTAGGAAAAAGGATTCAACAGCTCAGAAAGCAGCAAAATCTTTCACAAACCGATCTTGCAAAACTTATCGGTGTTTCTTACGCTCAACTTAGCCGCTACGAAATTAAAGGGGCACAGCCCCCGGCCGAAGTGCTTAAAAAGATTGCTGATGCCCTGGGTACTACGATTGATTTCTTAGTGAGTGGAGACTCCGATCAAAAAGCTCGTTCTATGCTTACCGATAACGAACTCCTGCAGCAGTTCAAAGCCGTGGAGCAAATGGATGATGATGACAAACGAACCGTTAAAAGGCTGATCGATGCGTTTATTACTAAAAGGAAGATTCAGCAATTAGCTCTTTAATGCCCGATGAAGAATACATAAAACAAAAGTACCAGGCACTGTCCTACGGTAACGAGCAGTTTGATAAAAACGTGCTTTTTATTGCTTCCGGTGCTCTGGGTATTTCTTTTGGCTTTATAGAAAAGCTTGTGCCTGACCTTTCAACTACTCAACACAAGTGTTACTTAATCGATTCCTGGTATTGTTTTGCCGGGGTTATTTTTATCAGCCTGTTGGCGCATTTTATCTCTGTAATGGCCAACCGTTGGGCGATTGTTAATGACAAAATGGAAGCTGACAGATACAATAAGATCTCACGCCGCTGGAACTATCTTGTACGTTTTTTTAACGTGCTGATGATTGTAGGGCTGCTGGTGGGTATTCTACTGCTTATAACATTCGTTAACCAAAATATATAGTAATGGCAAAAAAAATCCAAACACCTAAAACAACACCTCAGGTAAAACCTAGCAAGAGGTCCGTTCCCGGAACTTCAAAACCTGTTAAAGCCATGGAAATTCCACCTAAAACAAAGACCGGGTTAAGTAAGAAAAAATAAAATAAATATGCGTTTTATTGGTAATAGGATACTCTAGCAAAGTTGAGAACTTGGCAAGCACCGGGGATGACTTAAATTTGTTTATATGTTTTAGCTCTGAATACGCACTCGTTCCAAACAAGCACGAGGAAATTTTTCAATCAAACTAAAACAGTTATACATTTTATAATATGAATAAAATAAAAACTGATAATTACAAATGTATTTACTGTAAAAAAACAATAACGAATGTAAAAGGATTTTGCTCTTTAAAATGTTTTATCAAGTATATAATATTCGAGTTACTTTATTTTCTGTTCCCAAAATATTAATTCGCCATGCACTCTTCTTTATAAATCTTTTCGGATCCTTCGATACCATTCTCAACAGCTTTTAATATATTCTCACATCCAAGATCATAATTTTTGTTCTCAATGTATATTAATCCAATATATTTATATGCCACCTTGTATGTGCTATCCAATTCAAGAGATTTCTTAAAATCAGCTAGTGCATTATCAAAATGTTTTAGTTTATAAAACGCAAATGCTCTATTGATCATAGATAATGAATGGTTTGGCATTATTTCAAGAGCTTTGTTGTAGTATTTGATTGCTTCAGAGAATTCATTTATCTCAGATTTAAGTATGCCCAAATTATAGTAAGCATCAATATAATCATCTTTTAAATGAATGGCTTTAAGATAGTTTGTTTGAGCTTCTTTGTATTTTTTTATCTCGTGATAGATAAGACCTTTGTTATAATAAGCTATTGCAGATACATTATCTATCTGTGCAAGATAATTATTAATATCTGCTAAAGCTAAATCATATTCTTTTGCCTTATAATAGGCTATTCCGCGATATAAAAATGCTTCAAAATAAAGTGAATCAATTTCTAATGCTTTTCCATAATTAATAATTGCTTCATTCAGCTTATTTTCTAAGACTTTTAAATCTGCCATAGCTTTATAGGCGTATGCATTATTGGGATCTTCAGTTAATAATTTGGCCAAAACAGTTGTCAAACTATCATAATCTTGTGAAATTGCCGGTAATTCAATAGAAAAGAGGGTTGTCATAAAGACACATATCACACCAGCTTTTAAGATTCTATTTCTATTGGTTTTCAATATCATAAAGTCTTTGTAAATATTTTTCGGTTTCATTTTCTGTTGCTTGAATAATTTCGTTTCGAACTCCCTCATTATTTAGTCCAGCCTCTATTGTTTTTCCTGCTTCATAATCAACCATGTCCGCAGGTGTGGATTCGTCTCCCAATTCTGTTGATTTCATCACTTTTGTGACAACACCAAGAGATCTCCCAAGTACTTTTTTAGTGCTCTGAGAAATGATTTTCTTTTTTACTGCTTTGTCTAATGCTTTATCTGTAGCTTTCCCCTTTGCATAATCCTTTGTTTTTGATTTCAAAACATCTTTAATTGTTTTCTGCTCAATTTCCTTTGGTTTTGCATCAAAGGTGACATCAATAGAATTTTCAGAAAAGCTGACGTCAATTCTACTATAAATTGCACCGGCTACTTGTAACATATCGTTTCGCGAGACTCCTTCGTAATTGCCTCCATAATGAACAGCAACTAATTTCTTAGTAGCAGCTATTTTTATATTTGCTGAAGTTTGTGCTTGAGCTACTGTTTTTTGTATAACTTTTGAGGAAGGATTTGTGGATAATTTTTGACCAATTGGATTTTGATCTTGTGGTGCCTTCCCATCAGGGTCAATAAATCTAATGGGATTGTTTAATGCGTAATTGTAAGGTGTCCAATCAAAGTATTCTTCAGCTTTTGGATCCGGTACATGCCACCTCCCTAACGCCGGATCATACATCCTTGCCCCGTAATCATACCAACTTACGCAAAAAAAACAGCTTTATTCAAAGAACATAACTGCCTCTAAAGTACAGTTTTTTATTTTCAATTGAAAAA
>Ga0315533_1002740_pt1 | contig 12037 bp, 5 predicted proteins | sample SalMarSW160130MG_FD_203081 | JGI IMG/M metagenome (GOLD analysis project Ga0315533, IMG submission 203081) | Salt marsh sediment microbial communities from the Plum Island Ecosystem LTER, Massachusetts, United States - Salt Marsh Sediment SW1601-30 ...
GGGACAGGATATAACAGGCCCGATTTAAATAGCGGGCCACCTGTGGAAATTCTTCGGTAGCCAGCCATCCCCTCATACCGCTGAGACCTTTGGATGACGCCGGCACGAACATCACCTCTACCATGTTAATGCCGCGGACGAGCTGATGGTTCAAAATCCATTTGGCCTGCTCGATGCTCGGGGCAGGTTTATATGCTGCAAAACTTTCCGTGAATGCACGAGGCTTGCCGAAAAGATGAGCCGCAGATGATGCATATTTGGGGTAGTCCGATACTTTGCCCGGCCAAATCTGATCCCAGATTGCATCGATCCCCGGCATCTGTACATGCCGCATACACCTGAAAAAGTCTCCCTCGGAGCGAACCAGGCCCAGCATTTTATCTTCATGGTTGAGATGAACCAGGTACTGGAGGTTATGTCCAGCGCACCACTTGGCCTGCACACCGAAGAAGTTTTCTCCGAACAGGTCTGACCAGACGTCCCAATAATCCGCCTTTGCTCTCTTTTGCTGTTCCGTCAAATCGCTCCGCGAAAAGAAAGAAGCTACATACGGTCTTACATCGTAGCCCTTGCGCTGCTCGAATTCTGCAAAGATTTTAGGCGTCCACGGAATACCACGAATGCTATAATCCGGCTCGTCGCCTCTAAAGCCTAAAACCGTCTTGCCGAATTCTTTGCCGACGTATTTTTTGTATTGTTCATGTGTGAACTCGATGAACTGCTTTGTCGCTGAAGGGTCCAGATAATCGCCGAGTGAATTGCTGGTATCTTTGCCTCGTTTGGGATTATTAACGGCTCGTGTGGGTGAGGAGCGGAACTGGTGCTCGACAAGAAGCACCTGCCAATCGCCCTGCGGCGCTGTCCAATTAAGTTCGCCTGAGCTTATATCGAGAACCTGATGGGAATTATCAGCCCTGTTTACCGCAATGGCACTGACCGTTTCGGGCGATAATTTGCGAGTAAGTGTCTCGCCGGAAGCAACCTCGATGCGCTCTGCGAGAACCAAGGCCTGCATCCGCAAATCGGGACGTTCTTTAGAGAATTTTCCTCCGGCAAATCCACTTGGATATTTGCCTTCGTCAACCAGCCAGACTCTCATTTCGCGGATACGGGCCTGCTCCACCGCGACTTTCACCATCTCGAACCATCCTGTGGTCAGATACTCCATATCATAGCCCGGCTCAAGCGTGACAGCCCTAACGCCCTTTGCCTTAAACGTATCTAAATCACGATTAATAACTTCTTCGGTAATGGGACCATCCCAGCCCCAATAAAAAGTCATACTGTATTCAGCCGGAGGTTCCTTAAAATTGGAAGCCACCTCTGCAACAGCCGGATTAGAGATTGATTGCCAGGGTCTCTCAGCAGATGTCACTGACTTGATTGAAAGTATGTCTAAAATAAAAATCAAAAATAAAACTTTCAAACATTTTTTCATTTGTTTACTCCTATCTACAAATCGATTTCTTTTAACTAACTACATGATTTCAGTTCATACTTTTTATTTCAACCGATGTCTCCTTAAGCCCATCCGAACGCGCTGTCAGCCGTATCCTTCCCGGCTTATGAGTAGACTGCAGGATCGCAAGGCACAGCCCGTTAAATGCTTTGCGTCTATCGGCCTTGAACAAGTCATGGTCAACAGGATTGCCGTTATCAACGCTGATGAGACGTCCTTCACCTTCGATTTTAAAATGCACGAGGTTATCAGCAGCGGGGACAACTATACCAGTGGCATCAATAATCTCAACCATTATGTGGGCAACGTCCTGTTTGTCAGCGGTAATTATGTCTCGATCGACACTCAATCGGATCGCGGCAGGCTCGCCTGCGGTTTGAACTTCCTTAACGCAGACTTCTTTGCCACCTTTTCTTCCGACTGCTTTCAGAACGCCCTGTTCATAGGGGACATCCCACGACAGGTGCAGGTCAGCGGTTGTACCATTCACCGGAGGCTTGGCGTATTGATACCAGCTACCAGCATTGCCAGGCCGAGGGAATTCAAGACGTTTCTCGCCATAGGACTTACCGTTAATAAATAGCTCCACAGCGTCGCAGTTGCTATAGCAGAGAACAGGAATGACCTGTCCCTCTCTGCCGGGCCAGTTCCAATGCGGAAACAGATGTATCATCGGCTCATCTGTCCATTGGCTCTGGTAGAAGTAGAAGCTATCCTTAGGGAATCCGCAAAGGTCGAGCACACCAGAGCTGGCATTTTTGCCGGGCCAGCGTGACTCGCCGAGGTAGTCGATACCGGTCCACATAAAATCGCCGATGACGTAATCGCGTGTTGAAACAAACTTCCAAAGCTGCTCGGCGCGTATCATGCCTGTAGTATAGTTAGCTCTGACAACATTTGGATCTCTTCCCAGCGAGTATCCACCACGTCTGCCCCATACCGAGATGCTCTCTGTGCCGACAAATTTCCAGTTCGGATGTGCATGACGGTCAATACTATAATATAGCTCACGCCGTTCGTGCCAGCGGTCAACGTAATTGTAACCGACTATATCGAGCAGCTCAAGAAACTCAAGGGTTGTGGAGCCGCCGTCGGCAGCGATGTTATCGCAACCCTGCGTGACCGGACGTGTAGGATCCTTGCGGTGACATATCTCAACAAGCTTCCGCAAAACCTCGTGACCACCCTGGCGGGGTTGCTCTCTGACTTCGTTACCAACGCTCCACATCACTACTGATGGGTGGTTTCGGTCACGGTGAAGCATCGCAATTAAGTCACGCTCTGCCCACTCGTTGAAATACTTATTATAGCCGTTGGTTATCTTACCTATCTGCCATTCGTCGAAGGCCTCATCCATGACGAGAAAACCCATACGGTCGCATAAATCAAGAAATTCGGGCGCCGGGGGATTATGCGCGGTACGGATGGCATTACAACCCATCTTCTTGAGTATTCGCAGCCGACGCTCCCAGACTCCAACCGGCACGGCTGCGCCCACACAACCGCCGTCGTGGTGCAGACAAACACCGTTCATCTTGACCCGCTCTCCGTTGAGCAGGAATCCACGGTCAACCCCGTATTCAATATTACGAATCCCGAAGGCAGTGTTGACCTCGTCCAGAGGTTTCCCATCCCCGAGAACTACCGAGCGCAGCTTATAAAGCACGGGCTTTTCAATCGACCAAAGGTTGGGTGAGTTGACCTGCATCTGTTGTTGAAGTTCGGTTTGCTCTCCGGCGTTCAGCTCAAAGTCTGATTCAGTGCTAATTAACTCTTTACCATCGATATCTATAATAATCGAGCGCAATATCCCCTTCATTAAGGTTGTTCCCTCGTTTTCGACGCGCGTACAGATGGCTACGGTTGCCGATTCAGCACTAACCTGTGGTGTGGTGACATAGACTCCCCAATGGCTCACATGAATCGGGTTCGTGACAACCAGCCGAACATGGCGATAAATGCCGGAACCAGTGTACCAGCGAGAGTTTGGCTGATGGGAATTATCCACGCGTACAGCAAGGACATTTTCGCCATCTACCAAATAAGGCGTTAGGTCGTAATGAAAGCTTATGTAGCCGAAAGGCCGCTTGCCGAGAAACCGTCCATTTATCCAGACGGTGCTGTTTTCGTAGATGCCGTCGAACTCGATCCAGACGCGTCCGGACGCTGATTCACCAGGGTGAGTGAAATGCTTTCGGTACCAGCCGATGCCGGTGGGTACATATCCGCCTGCGCCTCCAGTCGGGGCCTCCCGGCGGAAACCGCCGGACTCAGGCTCAACGCTCCAATCATGCGGCAGGTCCAATTCACGCCACCCACTATCATCGAAGGCCACCTGCTCAGCGTCTTGCACATCACCCAACTTGAACTTCCAACCAAAATCCATTGATAGCACCCGCCGACTTTGCCCATTTACCAAAGCCGAGGGCCATGAACAACATGCCAGGGTGATAATTATTAGGCCGGTTAAAATGGGCTTGCTCATTTCAATTTACTCCTTCCTAATCTGCTCAAACTGACCATCTCGTCTTGTCATGCCTCCTGCTCCCTGTCTTCGTAGGAGCAAACTTGTCTCTGCTTATTCCGTGAATCCTAAAAAACAAAACCATAAACCACGAATTAATATAGAGGGCCCTATGGAAAAACGGCAGGAAAAGAACACGGCTGAGCTTCGATTTCAATCGACGCTTTCTCAAGTCCCTCCGTATGTGCTGTTAGCCGAATTCTGCCCGACTCGCGCGCCGACTGGAGGATGGCCAAGCACCGGCCGTGATATACTTTGTGTACCCTATCTTTGTAATCCTCAAGACTGTTGAGGTCACCATTTTCTATGCCAAGAATCTCACCCGGACCATCAAGCTCGAATGTCAGTTCGTGCTGAGCGTCCGGCACACGTACGCCCTGCTCGTCTACAATCTGAACTTCTATGTGGCAGATATCCTTACCGTCTCCACGAAGCCGAGTCACATCGGGCAACAATTTAATTCTGCTTGCAATTCCAGCCGTCTTCAATACGTACTCGCAAACGGCTGTATTGTTTCCTTCGACACGGCTCAGGACAGGTTTACGACCCACAGCCTTAAGAACTCCTGCCTCGTATGGGACTTTCCAGCTCAACAGACCCTGGACTGCATCCGAAAGGTGTTTGGTTGCAATGGGCCTGTCGTTGAGCGTCAGTAACACTTCGGGACAGTTTGTATAACAAAGAACTGTGACCGTTGCATTCTCCGGCCAGTTCCAGTGCTCCTCTCCTCTCATGCCACGAAATCTCATCCCGCCTCGACCGCTGGAGACGCAGATATAGACCATCTGTTCATCGCTCCACAGGCTCTGACGGAACCAGCCGATGGGCTTTTTGAATCCACACAAGTCAAGCAGACCTGAGCCGCTGGCTTTGTTCGGCCATTGCCTTGCCTCACCCAGGTAGTCAATACCTGTCCATAGAAACTGTCCGGCAACATAATCATTGTCCCGTACCACAGTCCAGGCACTATATCGGTGGCTGTTTTCACTGCCGAAGATAAACCGATTCGGATACGTTTTATGGTCGGCTTCGTAATACTCTTCCTGGTAGTTATACCCCACAATGTCCAGCATTTGTGCAAGGCCAACAGCATTCGACATTGAAATACTCGCCAATCCTGCTGTCACTGGACGCGTTCGGTCCCACTTTTTTGTAATTTCTATAAGCGGTTTGGCATACCTGACTAAGTTCTCGGCAGACGGCTGCTCAGGTTGGTACTCGTCATCCAGCACCGGGTGAGAGAACGGATCATTAGGATAATCAATCTCATTGCCGATACTCCACATAAACACGCTCGGGTGATTTCTATCTCTGCGCACCATGTCCTGCATATCGATTATAGACCACTGGGCAAATACCTCACCGTAGCCAAATCGACTCGGCATACCCATATTCCAGCCGCTTACCCATTTGTTCTTCGGTGGCGTAAATTCATCGAAGGCTTCCACCTTGACCAGCAAACCAAGCCGGTCACAGAGATCCAGCAACTCTGGCGCCGGTGGATTGTGGCTGGTCCGAACAGCATTTACACCCAGCTCTTTAAGCAGGCGCAAACGACGCTCGAGTACCTTTTTCGGCACAGCAGCACCAAGGCAGCCCGCATCGTGATGCAGACAAACACCCTTGATCTTGACCTGCTTACCATTCAACAAAAATCCCTTATTAGGATCGAACCGGATAGTACGAATCCCAAACACTGTGTTTGCGTCGTCAATAACTTTTTCATCAACCTTCATACTGCTTTTTAGCGTATAAAGATTGGGTGATTCAAGCAACCAAAGCTGCGGACGGTCAATGGCAATCTTTTGAACAATTGTTTGCTCTGCTTTGGGACCCACGGTTTCTGGCGTGGCCAGACTCCCTACTATATGTCCCTCTGACGAGATAATATCCGATTGAAGCGTAAAGCTCTGGGCACGGTCGTAACCATTTTTAACGGTGGTTTCGATTTGGATAACAGCAGAATCTTCTTTTACCTCCGGTGTAGTGACGAATGTAGCCCAGTGACCTATCCGAAGCTTGTCGGTGATGCGAAGACGCACATGCCGGTATATACCGGAACCGGTATACCATCTTGAATCGGCAAATTTGGAATGGTCCACACGAACCACAATGATGTTTTCATCGGTGCCAAATTCATCCTTCGTAGTTCCAGCTTCATCCTTCGTAGTACTACGGAGAATGGACTTCGCAGCCGCTTCGGCGGAGTAGGCACTACGGAGAACGGGTTTCAAATAAGGTGTTAGGTCATACTGAAAACTCGAATACCCGTAAGGTCGCCTGCCAACAAAGATTCCGTTGATCCAGACCGACGAGTTGTTGTATACACCGTCGAATTCTATTGCAATGATTTTGTCTATGTGGGCCGGGTCAAGTTTAAAATGTTTGCGATACCAGCCGATACCGCCGGGCACATATCCATTGCCGCTGGAAAATTCGGCACTGTATGGGCCTTCAATACTCCAATCGTGGGGCAGATTTACTTTACGCCAGTCAGAATCATCAAATGCAGGCGAAACTGCTGTAGGAAAATCTCCTCTGCTGAAGCGCCAATCGAAATCAAAATCCACACAGGTCCGGGCCGATGAAGTAACAGCCGTTACAAAGATAATAAGGCAAGTTAATAATTTCACTTTCATCCTTCGTCGTTCCAGCTTCATCCTTCGTAGTCCTAAGGACTCCTTACGGAGTACTACGGAGAATGGACTTCGTAGTCCCTTAGGGAAGTAAGCACTACAGAGAATGGATCTCTCTTCTCTATGTGGCCTTACCGCCCCACTCCCAACGTGGATTGACCGCTGATAAATCCTGCAAGGGCATAGACCAAAGCACCCTGCCAGTTAATGGCGATCTCATTAGTTCTGTAATCGTCCTGAACATCATTCCAGCCCCTTGCGGAATGTCCGCCACCCACGATATAGCCCGGCCAAGGCTCAACTATACCGTCGGCGCCGCTGCGTCTGTCATGCGGATTCATTGGCGGCTGATGCCCCAGGCCAGTGACATAAGAACGACCGTAATAATTTCTTCCGAACAAGTGAGCTATTGCATCCAAGGCCGTGTTCACATAGTCCTGCTTTGGAGATACCCTATTGGCTACTTGTAAATTCAATACCTGTCTGGCGACTGTTCCGTTACAGCCCCAATAATACCTGCCACCAAAAGGTCTGCCATATACATCCTTCTTGCCTTTCTCAACGATGGCATCTGCAACCGCGAGCAAATCCCGGCGCACGTCCTCCAGGATCTCTGTATTTCTTCCTTGCTTTTTTGACAGAACATAAGTGAACATTGCGAGATCATTCACATCTGCCCAGTCCCAGTTCTCGTCAATTTTGTTATCGCTTTTTGCAGCTCTTTCTTCGAAGTCCTTGAGGTACTGTGCCTCGCCAGTGGTTTCCCACATCTCCGCTGCTGCCCACAAACGGTCGTCGGTGTCGGAAGTTTGATAAGCACCTGTTCTAAAGTCTCCCTGCTGGAACCTTTTGTCATTCGGATTATCTTGTAAAAACTCATAGCTGACCTTTGCAGCATCCAGGCAGGTCTGGGCGTATCCGGCATCGTACGGCTTAAAATACCTTGCCGCCATAGCGAGCATTGCGACGAAATCAGCCGTGGCTGCCGAGCTCCAGTCTGTAAAATATCTTTTCTCCAGGTCTTTTTCCGGCATAATAAAGCCTGAGAAGTTCAGGCGCGTCAGCTTATGTGAGACTCTTCCCGAGCCATCTGGATATTGCATTTTAAAGAGCCAGTCAATTTCCCATTTCAGCTCTTTTAGGAAATCGGGCCAGCCTGTTGCAGTGTTTGGTATATTTAAGGAAACGTTTTTGAGGTTATCCTTGAAGTGGTCCCAGGCCATAAACATCGCCCCCACGGTTACACCGGCATTGACGGTGTATTTGCCATAATCGCCGGCATCGTGCCAGCCACCCGTACCATCCCGCCGCGAGGTGTCGGAAATACCCATATAATCCTGATATGCGTCCTCCAGATGACACGCGGCTTGTGAGTAAGTTATACCGTTGTGCTTGCCTTCGACTGCAGTGCCGCAACGCCAGAGATAAAAGCCCCTCATAGCAGTGTAATAAGCAAAATCATAAACCGTATCCCCGATTTCAAAATCGATCGAGCGCCCAACACCCGGCACCTCCAGATAGAATTTGCCTTTTTCAGTTACCTGGGAAAAATCAGCAATCCAGACGACCTGATTCACATCTTGCTGGGTAAACGGCCCTGTTACTGTACCTGAATAAGCTGCCTGGCTGTCCGAGGCTTTTTTCACAACAAAATCGGAACACTCGGAGATAACTGTAGCTTTCTTCTGCATTGCGGGAAGGAAACCTAAAGAATTCAAGCGTATATCCGAATCTGCACCCAAAGTACAATTTGCAGCAGATAGGAAAAAGATTGTAGTAACTAACAAACATATTTTCATGTTCTCACCAACCTTTCAGAAAGTGAAATTTAATTTGACTCTTTAACAAAAGACACAATCTTACCAATAATGGTGCACTAATTCGCGGATGTGGCTATTGTAAATGTCACGCACGTCGCTCATCGTTTTCTTGGATAAGGCGGGTAGGTCTGCCGCTGCAAAATTCTCATCTGCCTGCGATGGACGCTTGGCCCCTGGGATGGTGCATGTCACTGCATCAAACATCAAAATCCAGCGCAGAGCAAACTGTACCATACTCATTTCAGCCGGACAAATTGCTTTTAGTTCCTTAACCGCTTTTAGGCCAACTTCATAATCAACACCGGAGAAGGTTTCACCTCTGTCAAATTGCTCACCATGCCGGTTAAAATGTCGATGGTCGTCCGGCGCAAAAGTGCTGTTGGATTTTAATTTGCCGGTCAGCATCCCGGAGGCTAACGGAACACGAGCCAATATACCCACCTTGCGTTTCTTGGCCTGCTCGAAAAATAGCTCTGCAGGCCTATACCGGAACATATTGAAAATAAGCTGCACACTCTGCACGTTCGGGAACTCAATCGCCTTGAGTGCCTCCTCCACCTTTTCAACGCTCACACCGTAATAGCGGATTTTGCCCGACTTGACAAGGTCATCGAGCACGCCAAAAACTTCAGGCCTATAGTAAACCTCAACGGGTGGACAATGCAACTGAAGAAGGTCAATGATTTCTGTATTAAGATTTTTTAGACTTCTTTCGACAAAGGCTGTGAGGTTTTTGCGATTATAGCCCTCTGCGGTATGCGGATTCAACCTTCGGCCCGCTTTGGTGGTGATATATATTTGTCCTTTGTGCTCGTGGCGAAGTTGGGCCACCAGCCGTTCGCTGCGCCCATCGCCGTAAACATCGGCTGTGTCGAAGAAATTGACACCAAGCTCCGCTGCTCGGTGTAGAGCAGCAAGCGATTCAGTATCCTCGACCTGTCCCCAGGCTCCGCCAATCGCCCATGCGCCAAAGCTGACTGCAGAGACCTTCCAGCCTGTACGTCCCAATTCTCTGTATTGCATTTATTCACCTCTTGTTGAACTATTGCTCTATATGGAACACTTCTTTCAATTCAATCGATTTCGGACTATTGTCCGGATTTGATGGCATCAAAGGGCCCATATACTTCCACCACTTTTGGCAAATGTCGGTTTCTGCAACTTTATCCCACTTTTCCTTCGATTTGATTTCTGCATAGGCAAAAAGCTCATTCGTTGTTTTGTCTAAAAATATGGAATAAGTAATAACACCATGTTTTTTCAAAGTATCCTCCAGCTCTTTCCATATCGGGTTGTGCCTTTTTTTATATTCCTCTTCCATACCCTTGTTAACCGACATTTTGAATGCTATTCGCATTTGTTACCTCTTTCTTGTAAACACTTTGTTTAGCCGTCGCCGGCATTTATCCTGCGTAGTACTACTACGGAGAAGGACGGCGACGATTTTAACTATCGGCACTGTACAGTAACTTCCGCCGATTTTAAACCATCGCTTTCGGCAGTAACTTTCACCTGGCCGTTCTTCCCTCCAATCGTTCGCAGAATCAGCATCGCCTTGCCGTAGAAGAGCTTTCGTTGGTTTACCTGAAACGACTCAAGTGAAAGAGGATTGCCGTTGCCTACGCCGGCAATCTCCGCAGGTCCATCTACTTTGAATCGAATCAGGTTTTCCGCCAGCGGACAAAGTATTCCCTTCTCGTCAATAGCTTCAACCAGTATATAGCATAGGTCTTCGCCTGTGGCAGCCAGCTCTTTTCTGTCGGGTGTTAACCGAATGGTCACAGACTCACCCGCTGTGCGCATAACCGCCCGGCCGATTTCTTTGCCGTCTTTATAAGCAAACGCTTTTAGCTCACCAGGCTCATACACAACGTCATTCCAGCGCAACCGGTACTTATACGTCACCGTATAATAGTCCGATTCTACCTTCTCAGGATAAACTGCGAATTCTCGAATGCTGGCCCATGCTCCATCCTGCAAATCGGTAAATTCTATACGCAGGTACCTGGCTTGTGTATCAACTTCGTGGAACTGTTGGGATGGGCCGCCCCATCTGGGCTGCCTGCTTGTTCTCTTGGTTACGACAGTCTGCCAGGTTACAGCATCTCTCGAGGCATTGATCTGGTACCCATAGTTCTTTTCCTCTCGCTCAAAGTTGATAGCCAGATACTTAATAGATTGTACCTCACCCAGATCGACCTGCCACCACTGGCCTGTGGTACCATCTGCTGCGCACCAGCGCGTGTCCCTATCAGCATCAACAGCATTGGTGACGATGTGACCCTTGCTTGACTCGATTGAGCTTGCAGTGGCAGATTTACCCTGTGCGAAGTTGGCTGGCCTTTCCAGCAGTACTCCCTTTTTTCGCTTGCCGAGCGATTTTTTATTTAAAAAGAGTTCCGCTGAATCGCCATTGGTATAGACAAATACAGGCATATTCTGGCCGACTCGGTCGGGCCAATTCCAGTGCGGCAGGATATGAATGGTTGTTGTATCAGGTCTCCAATAGCTGCGGTACAGATAGAATCTATCTTTGGGTATCCCGCATAGGTCTACAATGCCAAAGTACGAGCTTCGTGCTTCTTGCGAGAAAGGCGTCGGCTCGCCTAAATAATCAAAACCGGTCCATACGAACTCGCCGGCAACGAAGCTGTCATCCTCCATCAGTTTAAACTCGGCATCCAAAATATCCGACCATGCCGCAGCATTCAAATCATAAGAGTCCACCTGATGTTGTTTTTGTGAAAAATCTGTTTTCCTCGCAGGAAACGGCAATTCATAGAATCCTCGTGTGCTCAACGTCGAGGCCGACTCGCTGTAGATTATAGGTTTGTCGGGATAGCTCTCTCTATATCGGGCATATCTTCGGCCGTAATTCCAGCCGGTAAAATCCAACGCATCAAGGATCGGCTCATCCACTGTATTTGGGATATGACAGGCCATCCCCACAGGACGAGTCGGATCGTATTTACGCACAAAGTCGCTCATAAATTTCACCCTTTCGGGTGACTTACCCTCCTTATCGTAAGGCTGGTTTCCAATCTCGTTGCCGATTGACCACATAACAACACAGGGATGATTGCGGTCGCGCATCACGAAGTTGCGAATCTGCTTTTCGCTGTACTCTTCCAATGGCGGCTCACCGCCGACCCGGCTAGCCTTGTCGTCCCATTTATCAAAACATTCATCCCATACAACGAATCCCATCCGGTCGCACAAATCGAGAAGCTCTGATGCAGGAGGATTATGGCTGGTACGGATGGCATTGACGCCCATTTCACGCATGATTTCAAGCTGCCTTTCCATTGCACGGGTATAAAAGGCTGCTCCGAGCGGCCCGTGGTCATGATGTAGGTTCACACCGTAGAGCTGCACTCTACGATTATTGAGATGAAATCCGTCGTCTGCTGTTAAACAAAATGTGCGGATGCCGAAGGTTGTGCTTTCTATATCTACGACTTTATTGCCCATACGAACGATTGTTTTGGCGGTGTAAAGCTTTGGACTTGTAATATCCCATCGCACAGGATTTGTCACCTTCAGTGACAGGTCAAATTCTCGTGAGTCGAGAGCCGGCACCGTATCGGCCTTTCCACTC
>Ga0315533_1002743_pt1 | contig 12027 bp, 4 predicted proteins | sample SalMarSW160130MG_FD_203081 | JGI IMG/M metagenome (GOLD analysis project Ga0315533, IMG submission 203081) | Salt marsh sediment microbial communities from the Plum Island Ecosystem LTER, Massachusetts, United States - Salt Marsh Sediment SW1601-30 ...
GTCCTTCCCGATGACTGGTGGCTGCTGGCTGGTACCGAAGACGTCTCAATGCGACCTAACTGGGACTTGATGGATATGGCTCACCTTGATGACATCGTCAGTCCCCCTGACGCTAATCTGGATTACGTTGAGGAGCTTGGTCCTTACGACGATGATGTATGGACCACAGACCCACCGGGTGAGGCTGAGCTACCCTGCATTGGTCCCTTCAATACCTTGCAGCCGTGGAGCGCTGCGGACAAGTGGATTGCTACAGCCAGCGTGCCTACCAGCCATCCGCTTTACTGGCTGCGCAACACTGTGGTACCCGACGGCAAGGACCTGAACTGGCTTGACTGTCCTATGCCACAGGCTCTGGTTATCTTCGACATTGTAGATTCCAGCGAACCTGCTACCCTTGCCGCCCTGAACAAGGGCGACCTTTTGGGCTATGGATATAAGCTGGTGAACACGGACAAGGTCTACCAGTCCCCATTCTACCAGGTGGAGATTCCATCCCATTGGTGGATACCAATGGGTTATAACTGGGATAGCTGGGGCTGGGGTGCAGACCCAGCTAAGTGGTTTCCTTATGACTACTGGTGGGACATACAAATAGACTCCATCATTGGCGATACCACGGAAGCCCCTGTTGACACTCAGGATGTGGAGGTGTACTGCGACAACCATGGCATTGCTGCTATGCAGATCCCCGCACTGACCGAGTCGGGTCATGTGACCATGACCGCCACGGCTGAGTTTCCCTACACCCCCAAGAAGGGCAAGTACGGTCCCAGGGTTTCCGACGACATAACTGCCACCTGGGGTCCTTTGGACCTCAACCCTCACTTCACGGTGGACGATGCCACTCCAGCCGTCGGCCAAGTAGTGACCTTTAACCCAACCACGACGCTTGGCGGCAAACTACCCTACATCCGGGCCAGATGGGACTGGGAAGGCGATGGTATCTGGGATGAGGACAGTGATATTACCGGTAAACTCCCCCTGGACTTCGTTACCCACGCCTATCTTACAGATGGGTTATCTTGGCCCTGCCTGGAGATAACTGATAACAGTACTCCAGCGGTGGTACGGCACGAGTGCCGAGGAGCAGAGGACCCCATCGTTGTGGGTACTGGCGTGGTTCCTGGAGACATCCTGGATTACTACCGAGACCTGGATGGTCTCTCTGGCGTTAGCACTAGCGACCTGTTAGCAGCTATCGGTGACTGGGCAGATGGAACAATTCCGTCGGGATTCACGGCGGCATTGACTACCGCACAACTGCTCGATATCATTACCGAATGGGCGAGCTAAGAAGTAATTATCGGGGCGGAGCTGGGGGTTTTCCTCAGCTCCCACCCCGAAGAAAATATGAATAGTGAAAGGAAATTTTGAGGAAGGAGGGAAAATATGAAGAGTAAATGGCGAGTAATGCTCTCAGTAGTCGCAGCAGTGTTTCTCCTGTCCCTGCTAGCGGTACCGGTGCTAGCTGCTACCACTGCCACTAGGGCCATTGGAGACACAAGCCTCGAAGTGGGGCAGAGCACCACAGTTACCGTGACCATAACTACCACCGATGAGTTCGCGGTCGTGCTGACCGAGGATGTCCCCGCTGGCCTGACAATGAGCAATGTTGTCACTGACGGCGCTTATAATGCTGCCGAAAGCCAGGTTGTCTGGCTCGACATAGGTCAGAATCCCTTGGGCACGGTAACCGTCAGTTATACCCTCACTGCCACCGCCATCGGGAGTTATATCATCGCTGGCACCGTAATAGATATCGGTGAAAACGTTGTTGCCACGGTTAATTCCAGCGTAGTGGTGAGTGGAGGAGTGGCAGGCACTACTGCCACCAGGGGCATTGTAGACACAACCCTCACAGTGGGGCAGAACACCACAGTTACCGTAAGCATAACCACTGATGAGTTCGCGGTCGTGCTGACCGAGGATGTCCCCGCTGGCCTGACAATGAGCAATGTTGTCACTGACGGCACTTATAATGCTGCCGAAAGCCAGGTTGTCTGGCTCGATGTGGGTCAGAATCCCTTGGGCACGGTAACCGTCAGTTATACCCTCACTGCCACCGCCGTCGGGAGTTATATCATCAGTGGCACCGTAATAGATATTGACGAAAACGTTGTTGCCACCGTTGATTCCAGCGTAACAGTGTATGAAGAAGCACCACCAGCAGCCGAATATCCTTCGTTCACGGGTTGGCTGGATTGGTGGATATAGCCTGAGATTATGGATGTGAGAGATAATGACCTTTGATATATTTGAGATAAGGGAAATGAGAGAAGGGTGCCCTCGCCCACCCATCCCTTTATCTGGCGAGGTAGAGGAGGTGATGCCTATGGGAAAGTCCCAAGGGATTGGTCATTGCGGTGAGCCGAAGCTCTGCGTGAAGCAAAGAGGCGGCGAAGCACAATCAGCACAATATCGGAGGGGAACGTAAAGCCCTGGCCCGGGGCCTAAGGAAACTTGGTGCGAGGCTAAAATCTTGTGCCAGCAAAATGGGCAGCCTGTAATTACTACGGGCTTTAAACAAGTTAAGAAACGAACTTTAAGAACCTGAAATTGAGGAGGTCGACCTTAAATTAAGGTTGGGATAAAATTCTAAAAAGGAGAAAAATATGAGTAAAACAATGAGTTGGCCAAGTAGGGTGATTTATTTAGCTATCGCCTTGGCATTGGTTATTAGTTTGGGAGCTCTTGTAATAGCGCCGAAGACCAGTGCCGACCCTGGGCTCACTAAGTGGACCAAGGTAACCACGCCAAGCGAAAAGAACAAGACCATCTTCCCTGCCTCCAATCTCTATGACTTCGCTGTGGGTCCTGATGGCGAGACCATCTATGCCATTGGCGAAGCTGTAGATAAGGATGACGTGGATGCCGATCTCGACAAAGCTGAGATATTGCCCCACTTGTGGAAGTCTACCGATGGCGGCGCCACGTGGACAAATAACTCCAGCAAGCTGTTGAAGAAGAATGTCAAGCTTGGCCTTCCGGCTGAGTTTGGGAAGCTTACCCAGGTAGCTGTGGCTCCTGACAAGGCTGACTTCGTCACCATTGCTGGAACCCTTACCACCGGTGTGCCAGCAGTAGTGGGCTCTACCAACGGTTCCACCACGTTCTATTACACTGGAGCTCTTCCTGCTGTAGTGGGCGCCACAGCCAAGATTGTATCCCTGGATGTCTCTCGAGAAGTAGACGGGATTTACAACCTGGCTATTGGCACCGATGATGGATACGTTTGCCGCTATGTGGCAGGCACTTACTGGGGTGGTTCATGGGCAGATGCCACCGATGTTGTTGACTATCCCGGCTGGGTAGTAGCATCTACTGCCGTCACCTCTGTAGCTTTCTCCACCAGTTGGTCTGCTGACAGGACGGTGTTGGCTATCAGCACCGATAGTGTTACAGGAAAAACCTGGCTACAGACAGCCATGTGGGGAACCCACACGGGCTGGGGTGCTGTGGTAGAGCGTGCCGGAGCGGTGGAGTTTAAGGTAAATACTATATCCATTGCGCCAGTAGCTATCTTTCCTGGTGTTACCGGTATCGCTTTGCCCTCGGACTACAATGGCTATGATGCAGGTATGCGCCGTGTCTACACCTATGTGGATACAGACGATGTAACGCCAAATGGTGGCTATCTCTTCCGCATAGATAGTACAACTCTAAGCATCCCCTGTGGTCCTGGAGGGAATCCCTGGTTTGCCAGCATTGCCTACCATGGCACCCATGATGATGGTGATGCTATGCTTGGTGAGCTAGCTGACGGAGCGGCGAATGCTGCGCCTAACTGGCCGCCTAGGTCCACAGCTTTTGACTGCTGCGCAGGTGTCAATGTTTGGCGCAGCCCTAATATAGACCTCTGTTGCCCTGAGTGGCATGGTGCTATCAAGCCACCTTCAGGACAGGCTTACGCCATAGTGGCTTTCACCCCCGATGGTAAAAAGGCTTACGCCACTACTCAAGGCGAAGGCTTAACAGATGAGAGCGCCTTCTCCGTGAGTCTAGATGTCGGCGCGTGCTGGAACCAATTGGGCTTGATTGACACCGATATAGATTACCTATCCGATGTTGCTGTTTCACGCGATTGCAGCGTCACTTACCTATCTACCGTTAACACGTTGGGTTGTGACTGCGACAGCGTCTGGATGAAGGATGCCAACGCTGACGATTACGCTGACGTGTGGCAGAGAGTTTACCACAAAGCGCTTGTGGGTGCAGACGAAATGGGTCTTCTCCGCTTGTCTCCAGAATACGATGATGGAGATGTAGTTTACTGGGGTGACTCTGCCTCCAAGAACCTCTACTGGGCAAGTGCCAAGGGCATTTGTGGCTGGAGCTCACGGAAGACTACCCTTGACATCCAGGACTTCGGTCTAGCCGATGACAATACCGTGTATGTGGTGGATGTTGGTGGCGATGTCTCCAAGTATATTGGGGGCGTTCACGATTGGTCTACAGCAGTAGATAGCAAGGTTGCCCTTGGTCACAGCATCGCTGTGCTGGGTGACAATATCCTCGTGGGTGGTACTGATAGCAAGGTAGGTTATTCCGACGATGCCGCTGGGAGCTTTACGGCTCTAGACGACGCCATTATGGGCGATGTTCACATTGCCTTTGACAGCTACTTTAGTGCTAACAGCACCATTTACGCTGCTGTGGCTGGCGCTGATGCTGGCATTTACCGCTGGGTCATTGGCGACAGCACCGAATGGACAGACCTCAATGCTGAGCCCTACGACTACTACGGCATAGTCCTGGACAACGCCGAGGGCAATCCTAAGACTGACGCTGCACATGGCGGTGTCCTCTACGCTGCTACTGATGAGATTGTGGATGGAACTGCAACTTATAGCGGCGTAGCTCGCTGCCTCACCCCGGCTGAAACTGGATGCTGTGGCAGTGAGGAATGGGATTACCTGCATGCCGGACTGGGAGCCGGACCTGCCGAATCGTTCAATCTTGAGCCCATCAGCTTGCGAATCTGCGGTTGCATGACGCCGTCCAGCAACAGCAACCTGTTTGCCATTGATAACGACAGCTATGCGATTGCTGATGGCAGCGATGGCGCTCTGTGGGGCTACGAGGACTGCTTTGCCAAGGCCGCTCCTGAGCTTAGCGCACCTCGTAGTGGTGCCATGATTCCCTCTGACCCCTGCGTTTGTGAGAACGAGGAAGTCGTCCTCAAGTGGGACCGACAGTGCAATGCTTGCTCTTATGACTGGGCTATAGCATTTGACGATGCCTTCACCGAAGTGGTACTCAGCGACACAGAGTACCCGCCACCGTCCGGGGCTCACCCCGCCGTGGTGATTGCTGAGGGCGCACTTGACTGCAACGAGACCTATTACTGGCATGTCAGGTCTGCCGACGCCGAAACGGGTGAGATAATCCACAGTCCCTGGTCTGAAACCTGGCTGTTTACCGTTGAGGCTGGTCCTGGCGGCGGTGTTAGTTTGACCGCTCCCGATGATGGTGCCAGCAATGTGCCCATAAGCAATATTGGTTTCACCTGGACAGCCGTTGCTGAGGCTAACACCTATGAGTGGGTGTTATCACCCAATGCAGACCTCAGCAGTCCTGTGGAAAGCAAGACGGCACTGGCAGGCACGGCCTATACCTACACCGGAACTTTGGATAATCATAGTGCTTACTTCTGGCAGGTAAAGGCCATGAAGGGTGCCAATGTGATGAGCACCAGCTCAGTGTCTACCTTCACCACGGCACCTGTGCCAGTGACACCGCCGGAGCCGGTGAAAGTGATAACCTATCCACCTGCACCACCACCATCAACTCCTGCTTGGGTATGGGTGGTTATCGGTATTGGCGCTGTTCTGGTGATTGTGGTCATAGTACTTATCTTCAGAACACGAAGGGTGTAATAGCCCGAGCTAATAGCCCGAGCTTCTTGAAAGGGGCGGCTTCCAAGCCGCCCCTTTTCTTTTCGCCAGACCCTCACTTGAGCTCTCCCTTGAAGGGAGATTCCCTCTCCACTTGAAGGAGAGGGGTGAGGGTGAGGTAAAGTGAGGGTGATTTTCCAAAATCGACTTGTCAAGGGGCAAGATAAAGGGATTGCCCGCCCAGCACCTCCCCTTATTTGTCAAGGGGCAAACTAAAGGGATTGCCTGCCCAGCACCTCCCCTTATTTGTCAAGGGGCAAGCTAAAGGGATTGCCCGCCCAACACCTCCCTTTATTTGTCAAGGGGCGTGTCATTGCGAGGCTTGTCCCGAGCGCAGCGAGGGAACTCGACGAAGCAATCTCGGAGCGGTGAGATTCTTCGCTTCCCTCAGAATGACAGGGGGAGCGAAGGGCTCAAGGCTTTGTCCCACCGCTCAGAATGACAACCCTCCTTTGTCACCCTGACCCTGAACGAAGTGAAGGGGAAGGGTCTCTGCCGCTCCTTGCCTTGAGATTCTTCGGTCGCTTCGGGGCTCCCTCAGAGTGACAAGAAGCGAAGGGCTCAGGGATTGGACTCACCGCAATGACAATTAGGGCAGCAAAACATCAACAAAATCATGCCAGAGCTATTGACAAGTCAGCGTTTGATGCTTAAGCTTGTGTTATTACTGAAGTACCGGGTTCCCATCTCAAAAAACGTCAGGGGGCATAATAATGATGATAGTAAGAAAAACAGCAATAATCGCAATTAGCTTGTTGGCAGTGCTTGTGCTTTCCCTGGTATCTCCCATGCCAGGCCTGACTGATGAGCCTGATTACTGGACTAAGAACGAGATTAGACCGCTTCTGACTGAGGGAACAGCAAGCTTTGAAGATGACGAAGCTAGCGAGTTTGTTCACGCGATTCAATGGGATAAAATACCTTTGCTGGACGAGGCTACCTGGAGAAGCCAGGCGGATGGTATCCTCGACGGTAGCAACGGTACCATCGAAGTTGCAGAGGCACTTGAGTGGGTCAATGAAAACATAAACTACGTGGAAGATGAGGATAACTATGGCTTTGCCGAGGCCTGGGCCAACCCAGAGCAAACGTTGAATCAGGACAGTGGAGATGGCGAGGACCTGGCTTTTTTGCTCGCCTCTCTACTGAAGTGGCATACAGACGAGGTAGATACCGATGGTGGAGACCTGGTCTACGTTGAGTGCGGCTTTTTAGTGCCCCCCGACCAGGATTTACGCTTTTGGGTCTTCTGGGAGGATGCTTCTTCAGAGCTTGGGTGGCAGCAACTTGACCCCGCCACTGGCAAGATGGGCATTATGCTTTACCTCGGCGTAAGTACTTTATGGCTTAATGATGACTATGTTTTTGGCTTTCTTCCTGGATATTATCCCCAGCCTGCAGCACCCGTAGGAGGTTTTGATAAGGAGGATTTCGCCAAAATTTCCGACCCTCCCGGGGGTGGATTCGGTGACGACAGGAACAATTATGCCTGGTCCATGACGGAGTCCAATGGCGACCTCTATGTGGGGACAGGGCGAAACACCGGCTATATCATGCTAAGCCTGTTCTGGCCTGGCGTCGTGCCGGAAGGCATCGTAACGCAGATCACTGACCCCACCACAGGAGGCTTGCAGGACTATTTGCAGTTTCTTGACGATATGCAGGCAGAAATCTGGCGGTATCGTAACGGTGACTGGGAATGTGTACACCAGGCAGGCACAGTAGTGATACCCAACCCGCAGCCGCCACCCGAGAATATTCCTTTTCCGGAAGGGGTGGGATATAGAACTATGACTACTTTCAACGGGGCTATCTATGCTGGCGTTTGTGGCTTTGGTGATATCCTTGGCTTCGGTTCGGTGCCTAACCCCCTCATCCTGACATCGCCCAGCGGTGACCCGGGGACCTGGGAACCAGTGAACCACACCGGATTAGAGGGGACAAATACCAGAGGCATGACAGTGCACCATGGCAAGTTATACGTGGGCACATCAATTGGAGACCCTGCCAGGGCTGCCATCTTTGCCAGCGCTGATCCGGCCAATGACGGCTGGAGCAAGGTAGCTGACTTTTCGGGCACGACCAATACAGAGGTAATAGGCCTGAAAAGGTTCAACGACTATCTCTACGTCAGTACGCAAGGGACGTTGGATTTGAATACAGGTACGATCCACGGTTTCGAGGTCTGGAGGAGCACAGTGGAAGACCCAGCTAACCCAGATGTGCTTACAGGTGGTGACTGGACGCAGGTTGTCAAAGATGGAGCAGGCGATTCGCGGAATTATTGGGGTGCGTCTATGGAGGTATTGGATGACCATCTCTATGTCGGCAGTATCTCCCTACCCCTATTTGATGGGCACCTTGCGCAAACTTTCAAGGGTTTTGAGCTCATCCGCATGGACAAAGATGACAACTGGGAACTGGTGATTGGAAGCTATCCCGAGTTCGTTGGTATACCAAACGCGACCACCCCGGAGCGGGGTATCCCGATAAGTGGCCTGCCTGCCGGCTTTGGAGCCCCCCTGAACTTCTATGGCTGGTCACTGGAGGAACACGATGGTGTTCTGTACCTGGGAACACTTGACCTCAGCGCATTGCTATCATGCTTGCCTGTAGACCTGCTCGCCGAGACGTTTGGTCTGCCCGAGGAGCAGATGGCGCAGATGCAGGAGATGATTGCCCCGTTTGCTGGGTCGGACTTGTGGAAGACCAGCGATGGTATCACCTGGGAGCCAGTGTCTCTAGATGGCTTCGATAACCCGCACAATTATGGCTTCAGGACCATGGTGAGTGGAAGTTTCTATGTTGGCACGGCAAACCCCTTTGCGGGGCAAGGTTGCGAGGTATGGAAAGCACTTCGAGCTTCGCTTAAGGCTCAATTCTCAGCATCCCCAACTGAAGGCGAGGCACCATTAGCTGTTGAGTTCAGGGACCAGTCAGCAGGAGGCTGGCCTCCTTACACCTACAAATGGGACTTCGATGGCAATGGGACGGTGGATAGCAGCGAAGCAAATCCCGGCTATACTTACAGGCGCGCGGGAACTTATGACGTTACTCTTACGGTGGAGGACAACACCGGTGAAAAGGACTATGCGGAAGCAACTATTATTGTCGCTCTATCACGGAAGGGAGAGAAGACTATGCTGCTGCCGGAGCCAGCAGACTTTTCCGCTTCCTACTTATATATCTCGCCTCAGCAGGTAATGCCCAACCAGCAGGTGGAAATATCCATAAATATAGCTAACCACGGTGGCGAAAAGGGAAGCCATAGCGCTGTTCTATACATAAATGGCTATCCGGAGCAGAGCCAGGCGGTGGGCGTTTCGCCAGGCTCCACCAAGACTGTGGTCTTTCGCGTGACCAAGCCAGCTCCGGGGACTTATGAGGTATCCGTGGAAGGGCAGCAGGGGCAGTTCACCGTGCTAGCTCCAGCAGCGGTAGTGGAAAGGCCAGTTGCACCAGGCTACTTTGCTGGCGGACTGGGCACGGCTGGCATTATAGCTATCGTGGTTGTTGCCGTAGCACTCATCTTGGGGATAGTATTGGTGTTTGCCAGGCGGGAATAGATTTAGCACTTAATATGAAGCCAAGGGGGCGGCAGCTAAAAGCCGCCCCCTTGGCTTTCTCTCCAACCTTCATTTATCCTCTCCCTTGAAGAGAGGGATAAAGTGAGGGTGATAGAGGGATTTAATCGTAGCACCAGGGGACATCCGCCCTTTTAGTCCTCCACCGGAATTGGCCCCCATGCGAATGAAGCTGGACATGCACGGCGCGCCCCGGTTGATGAAAAGAGCGCTGCGCGCCGACACAGCGCCAGAGCAGTTGGGTTGCGGGGCGTACCAGGGGAAGCCCTTGTGACAGGCGCGCCTGTGAACTAGGACGCAAAAGCTGGCGGGCACATAGTTGTTTGCTGTAAAATGGCAAGCCAGACGGCATGCTGCCGCGGTGCTTAATCCGCGCTGGGAACAGCCAGTAATTTCCACGCTGTAGAAGGAGGCGTGCTTTATTGGAAAGCTCGTATCAGAAATTTGCCAGGGATGTCTTGATTATCGGGATTGCCAGTATCCTCACATCTCTAAGCGGAATCATCTTGCTACCTCTTATCACAAAAACGCTGGGGGCTCATGATTACGGGATATGGGCTCAATTCAGCGTTACTCTTTCCCTTATCGGGGCTTTTACTAGCCTTGGCTTGCCTTACGCTATGACCAGGTTCCTGCCTGCCAAGACGAACAAAGAGGAAATACAGGAAGAGTTTTATTCAGTATTTTGTCTGGTTCCTTTGGTCACGCTGGTTGCCTCAATCATCTTGATTGTATTTGCCGATTTCATTGCTGGAGCTCTTTTTGAGGGTGCCACTAATATAGTTAGAATAACGGCGCTCGTTATTTTAGCGTCTGCGTTCATTTCACCCTGCTACGGTTTCTTGAGAAGCTTCCGTCAGATGAAGAAATATTCCATTTTCACCATTGCCCATACCTATGGGCAAATAGGGCTAATTGCCTATCTGGTCTTAAATGGATATGGAATATTGAGCATGGTCCTTGCTGTTCTGGCAATAGCACTAATAACGTTCTTGGCTCTATTTTTCTTAATCAAGCGGCAGATTGGAATCAAGAGGCCTCATTTTTCCAGGATAAGAGAATATCTCAGTTTTAGTGTGCCAACTATTCCCGGGCGTCTCTCCTCCTGGATAGTTGGTTCCAGCGACAGATATGTCATTGGGTATTTTGTGGGAGCAGCCTCGGTAGGAGTCTACTCCGCTGGCTATTCTTTAGGTACTGTTCCTCTCATGGCTGCCGGAGTATTAGGTTTTGTACTGCCTCCGACCTTATCCAAGCTTTACGATGAAGGCAGGATGGATGAAGTAAAAACTCACTTGAGCTACTCGCTAAAATACTTGTTGGCACTGGCTATACCCTTTGTCTTCGGAGCTGCTATCCTTGCTGAGCCTGTATTAAGGCTCTTTTCCACCCCTGAGATAGCCAGCAGGGGGTATTTTGTCATGCCCCTGGTTGCCTTAAGCACCCTATTCTCCGCTGCTCGGGTGCCCATAGGTCATATCATAATTTTGGTAAAGAAGACAAAAATAACTGCAGCCATTTGGATAGCTTGTGCATTGGTGAATCTTGGACTAAATATAGTGCTTGTGCCCCGCCTGGGAATTTTGGGTGCCGCTGTTACTACTGTGATTGCATATGGGTTAGGATTGGGGTTGATAGCTCATTATGCCTTCAAAGAATTCAAGTTTCCTATTGACTGGCGTTTCATCATTAAATGTCTGATTGCTTCAGCAGTAATGTCTTTAGTGATTTGGCGAATATCTCCACAGGGAAATGTGGCTACGATACTCACAATCGTGGTTGGAGCTGCTATTTATGGGGCTGCCCTGCTCTTGCTAAAGGGATTCAAGAAGGAGGAGTTCAAATTTTTCAAGGGGCTATTTCAGAGAGCTTGAGGCAGGTTTTCTTTCTTACAATAGCCAATCTACTTCCAAATCTATGAGAAAAAATGTTTTATCTTCTCGGCCATATAGTCCATTTCGCCTTTGGTTAATTCTGGATACATTGGTAGAGTTAAAACTTGTTGCGATATCCTTTCAGTCACAGGCAAGTCCCCTTCCTTATATCCAAACTTTCGGCGATAAAACAAGCTTAAGTGAATTGGGTCGAAGTAAATCTTCGCTCCAATATCATTCTCATTCAGGAAATGTTTTAGACTGTCTCTCGTGTTGTCTCCATCACGAAGCCTTATAGTGTACATCTGATAAACGCTGAAATAGCCCTCAGGCACCCTGGGTGTTTCGATTTCCTCTATGTTCGACAACACTTCCGTAAGATAAACGGCATTTTCCCTCCTCATACTTATGACCCTGTCTATCTTACTCATCTGAGCTACCCCCAGAGCGGCAGTCATAGTAGACATCCTGAAATTATAACCTAGAGTTACATACTGCATCTGTTCTGTTGAAGAGAAGTAATCGGTAGCTTCTACTCTGCCATGGTTATAGACCAATCTTGCCTTCTCATAAACATCTCTGGAGGTTGTAAACATCAAGCCGCCTTCACCGGTAGTAATAACCTTGGGAGAGCACAAACTCAGTATGGCAGAATCCCCAAAGCCTCCTACT
>Ga0315533_1002747_pt1 | contig 12007 bp, 15 predicted proteins | sample SalMarSW160130MG_FD_203081 | JGI IMG/M metagenome (GOLD analysis project Ga0315533, IMG submission 203081) | Salt marsh sediment microbial communities from the Plum Island Ecosystem LTER, Massachusetts, United States - Salt Marsh Sediment SW1601-30 ...
CTCCAGAAATGCAAAGATAATTTGTCCTGCAATTCAGAGGTCCTGCTACAGCTCCTGCCCGCCCCTTCAAAACAACAGAATTATGACAAATCTCCTTATTTGACGTTTCACCTAAATTCAATCTGAAAAGCAGGAACAAGATAACAATAAAACTCACTACAAGAACAATAATTGTAACTAATTGTTTTGTTGTCAGCTCTCCTCTTTTTCCAACATTCTTTTCTTTTATCTTTTTGATTTCCATTAGATTAAAAACCAATCAGCCCAAATTTTTTTAGCATGAAATAAAGTCCTGCAAGTGCTACTGCAAAAAACGCAATCCATATTAAATATTTTATCAAAACTTCTATGTCCATTTTAATTTATTTTTTAGTTATCAGGATTTCATCACCATAATTTACATTTAATATTAAAGGAGGATCTGCAATTTTTATAGGGAATTGTTTGCCTTCTATAGAAGAGACAATTACTTTTTTTGAAACTTCCTTGCAAACACCATTATTACTATCATCTGCATAAGCAGAGGGTGTTCTTGCAAGAATTCCTTTTGGAAAAATGCATAAACAATTTTCCCAATCCAAGTTAGAGCAAAAGTTAGGCATTATTCCCTGATAAGGCCAGGAAGCAATCCACCATCCACTAGGATTATAAATCTCAATCTCTGTTTTTTCATTGTTCATCTCTGTCATCAAAAAGTCAATAGAAGAAGTTGCAAATTCCAACTCCCTTGATTCTTTTCTTACAGAATAAATAGAAAAAAGCAGATATGCCAAGAAACCAATTGCAATCACTGCCAGTATAATTTTCAAAGTCTCTTCTGCAAGCAAAAAACCTCTCTTGTCCATTTTAATTTACCAGACTCAAAAAAATACCTGCTGCCGGATCCCCCTCCTTAAAAAATTCAATAACATAATTCTTGAAAAAAAAGTAAACTCCCACAATTACAATTACAAAAACCAGAACACCAAGGATTATTTTTATCAGATTTCCTATAGTTAGTTCCATTTTATCTTAACAGGTTTTTTAAATTGTCTACAAGCGAGATGCCTCTTCCTTTCAAAATAAAGATTGTAATCATCAAGATAACAAGAACTGCGACAGCAATCAAAATCCATGGAAGATATTCTGAAATAATTCCTCCTTTTTCTTTTTTAACAAGATATCTAAAACACCTCATAAAAGAAAAAGCAAATCCTATTTAATAAATTTAACTAAATTAAGCCTCCAATAACAACGCTTGTTAATATGAACAAAGCAATTGTTGCAAAGAGAGCTGTTATAAAATAAAGAATTATTCCTGAAGTAAAGTTCCTCCCAAGAGCATTTGTTGTCTGAAGCTTGTCATCACCTGAATCCACTATTACAAGAGTTCTTGTTAAGATAAAGATTATCTGAATTAGGTAAATACCAATAATAATCTGAAGGAAATATGGAGGAATCATCTGAGTAACTTCAAATATATCCATTAAGCCCCCAAGACCTCCTAACGAAGCTTCTGCACCTTGTTCCTGAAGTCCTGTTATTCTTAATTTTGACAAAATTTCAGTAATCATCGCAGCTAGGCCAACAACAACACCTGCAAGCAACGGCGCAAGGAAATTCATATTAGACTTCATGTCAGATATGACCTCTGCAAGCATATCCCTGAGCCTTGCAGTAATCTTGTGAATATTTTTAACATATTCTGAAATGCTCATCATGCTAACTGCTGCAATCTTTAATCCTTTCTTTGCAGACTCAACAAGGATTTTCATGCTTATAGAAATCAACTCAGAAGGATAATGAATTATAGCCCCTCTTCTCTTATCAAAAATCGCTTTTTCAACACCCATGCCCATTTGTCTTATATTGTAATTAACTTTTCTGAAAAAATCCTCTGTCCGCAATCCTTTGGAAGATTCTGCAACTTTTCCAAAAACAAGCTCTGGCGGCACACCATTTCCAATTCTGTTCCCTATCTGGAATAGAGAATTATTAAACTCACGTTCAAGCTGCTTAGTTTTCTCTCTTTCCACAATCAGTTCTTTTGTCTTTGCTTTAAACGCTGTTGAAAAAAACATCGCAATACCAAGGGGAATAAACATGCTTAGAATTAGTGCTCCTGCTCCAAAAGGTCCTTTAGCTCCTGTAGCCGTATCTATAAAACCAAAAAAGTTGCCTTCACCAAAAAATCCAAGCCCGATTTCTGAAAAAGCAAAATCCTTCTGCAAACCAATCATATCAGGAAAAGGCGTGTACTGAAATATCAAAGGCAAAAATCCAAGAATAAAAAAAGGCAGTGTGATTAAAAGAGCCTTGACATAAGGTGTCTTACTTTTATATTTATAATATAAAGGATTTCTTTCAAGCAACGAAGACTCGCCATGCCCTCCTGGCCTTAAAAAAACAACTTTATCAGTAAGATAAAAAACAAAAAAAGGAATAATCAGATTGAAAAGTATAAGAACATGAATCCATGTTAAAAGTCCTCCAAGCATTGCAGTTGCTAAAGGCAAAAGAGCGAGACCAAGTGTTGGCAAAACAATCCCAAGCATGTAAATGCTGGTCAAAGGGCTTTTCACATTATGAGTGAACCTTAACATCTTATCATAAACACCGTCAAGAACAACTTTCAGAGCTTTCTCCAGAGTCTGAATCCTTCTGGTTTCATCTGGTTCATACAAGCTGCTTTCTATAAGATGAAATGATTCAATAAATTCAACAGAATAACCTCTCCATCTCTCAAGATAATTATCAAGGCTTTCTTTTATAGTAGAATATTTCCCGACCTGAACATCATAAAAAACTTTCTTCAAATCCAATGCCAGAGGATATTGCAGATGTTCTGCTGCAAAAGCAATAGCTCTTTCTAGATTAGGCGTGTGTCTCATATAAACAACTACATACAAAATAGCAGGAACCATCTGGCTTGAAGCTTTCAAACGCCATTTGTTCGCAAGCCTTGCAGGATAACCTTTCATAAAATAAAAAATAAATAATGAAAAAATAATTGTGAGGAAGAAAAATAAAAGGGGAAATGCTATGAAACTTCCTTTAATAAAAACAACTGCAACAGAAATTAAAAGCCCCAGAAGAAAGAGGCTTATGAAAGCCATTACACTCAAATTCAAAGGCTGCCATGGCTCAAGATCAAGATGAGCTGCCTCAATATTTTTCTTTGCCTCTGAAGTATCTTTCTCAGAAAACTTTAACTTGATCATGCTGCCAAGACTTTTGCACCACTTCTCGTATTTCGAAATCTCAGGAATCATCTCTTCCCTAAATCTCACATATTCCTGGCTATAATCTTTCTTTGCCGCACCAGAAGCAGAAGTTGTTGAAATTCTTTCCTCTATCTTTCTCCCATATTTTTTCAGAATATCTTTAACCTCTTTATCAGATGCAGGCATTTTCTCCTCTTTTTTATTTGCAAATAATTATTTACTTAAAAGAAATAGTCAAATTTAGTTAATAAATTTTGGGATTAAGACAAGGGGGTTGATCGAATTCTTCTTCTCCGAGCATTATCCTCTTCAGGGGTATAGAAAAACCCCTTAAATCCTCTGGCGCCAACACCATACTTTTGAGAATACTCACACTTCTTCCTTACTTCTTCTGTAACTTCAATATCAGGCAAATCAAAATCTAAAATCTCTCTTACTCTTCTTTTGTCAAGTTTAACAGAACCTTCCAAATTTTTCGAAGAATCTTGAAGCATATTAATATCAATCTTTTCTAGTTTATAACTTTTATTCTTTTTTAATTTCACAACTTCCTTTTCTTAATTTCCTGATTCAGCCATTTTTGCCATGCAGGGAAAACTTTGTCGCTAACAGGCAGGCCGACTTCTTTCCTAACTTCGTCAGAAATTCTGTGAAAAGCCTGATTTGATTGAGTACTAAACTCTGACTCAAGAATCTGGAAATTTTTCATCCTTTCAGCTGTTTTCACAAGTTCTTCTTTTATCTTTGCCCTCAACAAAACATTGTCCCAGACAGCGTCCCAGTCCCCAGCCCAGCCTTTAACATTTGACGCAACATCTTTGATAATCTCACTGTCGCCGTTAATTAGATCCTCTGTTGGCTCCAGCTGGTCAGTTTCAACATTATATTTCATTAAATCAACAAAACCCTTTTCTTCCAGAGGATCTTTTTGCCAGTGTTTCCTAACTTCTGAAATCTGGACAAGCCTCTTAAAAGAATGCAAACCATCAGGCGTTTTTATTGGATTTGCAACTGCTATAATGTCTGTAGCTTTGAAACTTGTGGCAGGCACATCAAGATCATTAACAACACGGTCAAAAACACCATAAGGAGAAGCGCCGTGAATTGTTCCTGCAACAACATTTGCAAGCGCGCCAACCCTCATCGCTTCGTAAAGAGCCTGAGCTTCAACACTTCGCACCTCACCAATAATTAAACAGCTATCCCCAAGTCTTAAGCTTGTTCTTATTCCATCGTCTGCAGATACCTCTGTTGTTGTCTTAAGAAGAGCAGAACGAACTTTCATTCTCAGAATATCATACTTCAACTTTCTCAGGGACTCAATTGGCAACTCCAAAGAATCTTCAATAACAATTATTCTGTATTTTGGGAGTATCTCAAGCATCAGACTTCCAAGCAAGCTGGTTTTACCAGAGCTCCTTGTTCCTGCGATAAGCATTGTCCTTGACCCGTCAGCCAAAAAACTCATAAGACCTGCAGCAAGAGGATTTATCATTTTGTTTTGGATAAAAAGAGGAAAAGTCCATGGCTCTTCCCTGTGTCTTCTAACAGCATAAGCCAAGCCATCAGGGCTTAAAGGTCTCTGAATAATGGCAATTCTTGCGCGAATTTTTCCGATTTCAAGCTGAGTATCAAGAATAGGATTTGCCTCATCAAGAGGTCTTCCAGAAACAAGCCTGAATTTTGCAGCCCAGGAATCTACATCTTCCTGGCTTGGGAGTATATTTGTTATGCACTCATCAAACTCCTGATGCCTTACAAAAACAGGAATCATTGAAATTGGAGCATTCATAGAAATGTCCTGTAGATTTTTGTCCTGTAAAAGAACCTCAAGAAGCCCAAAACCAATCGTGTGCCGAACAAGGATTATTGCAAGTTTGTTGATCTCAGAATAACTAATCTTAATTCTTTTACTTTGTGCAAGGTCCTGCAAAAGGTCTTTTGAAATGTTGAAAAAAACCTGTCTTGTCCTTTCAGTATCTGTGAACTCTTCTGCCTCTGGCTGATGCTCAACCAAAACCCCTCTAGCCAGATTCAATAGCATATTATGATCCTCACTCAGAGAGTTCTCAGGTGGAACAATATGATACAAAAACTTAGAATCATTCTTTCTCTTTAGGATTGTCACAACAGAAGCATCATTTTTATCCTCGTCGCCAAAGATCTCATACTGATCAATTATTTCTGCTTCTTCAGGAATATCTGAAACAAGCCTGGTAAAAGTAAAATTAGGTATAACATCTGGCTTGAAAAGTTTATTGTAAATTTCCCTGTCTCCCTTTCTGTAATTATCAAGATAAGGAGTAGAATCTCTAATAAGACTTATTTTGTTAACTATTCCAAGAATTTTTTCAAGAACACTAATATATGCCAACTGAGCAGATTTATAAGATTCACCAAGTTTTTCAAAAAGTATCTTTGCCTGAACAAGAAGTTTCCTTAACTCAAAATAAGCTGCAAGAGGATCTCTCTTTAGGAGAAAAAGAAAAGAAAAAAGCTCGTTGTACCTTTTTGTAAAAAACCTTTCATCACCATGTGCCAGTTTTTCCCTTGATAAAATTTTTTCCTGATGCATCAGATAAGTGTAAAGATGTGCCATCTCTAGGAGATAAGTTGTTTCCTTAAGGTCATAATTATAATTTTTCTGCTGCACAAAAATAATTCTTGAAACATTTGGGTTTTCAATTAAAGCATCAACTGCCCTCTCCATTACTTCTGGAGAATCTGCCAAGCTAGGAACAAAAGGAGCCCCAAGATAATTCATGTAAAGAGTATCTTCACCGCCTTCTCTTTTTATTTCATAAGAATACAAGGCTTTCCCTTCTTGCTGGGCCTGCCCCTCTTCAATTCTTCCACCTCTCTCTTTTCCAGCTTCTACCATTTTAATGATAAATATAAAGCATAAAAAGGTTTGAAGTTTAAAGAGTTTTGTGTGAAAAAACAAATAAATCTTTTAATTTAGTTCATTAACACAAACAAATTTAAACCGCCCTGACTTTAGTCTTCCATGGCAAAAGAGATTGGAGGATACGAAAACCAGTATCTCCCAGACGTTAACACAAAAATAAGGGATCTTGAAGAAAAAAACAGGATGTTAAAAGACCGTTTGCTTCTAATTGGTCAAAATCTTGTTGAGGTAAAAGAAAAAACAAACTCTGATTTGCTTGAGATAAAAAAAGATATGGGGATAATGAAAAGGAACATGGAACGTCTTATCTCCTTTTTGGAAACAGCTTCAGCAGAATTTTCAAAATTTGCAAGAAAAGAGGACTTGGAAATATTATCAAAACAGGCAAAAATGTTCCAGCCTCTGGAATTCGTCAGAAAAAAAGATTTAAAAAAATCAAAAGGTAATTAAAAGTATTATAAAAATAAATATGGGTATTTTAGAACAAGTAATGGAACTTAAAGGACAAAATCTTCCTGATAAAGAAATTTCTGAAAATCTCAAAGAACAAGGATTCTCTCCAAGAGAAATAACTAATGCTTTAGATCAAGCAAGAATAAAAAAAGCTGTTTCTTCTGAAGAAAAAAACACAAGAAACTTCTCCGGAGGAAGTAATGAAATGACTCCTTCTATGATGACACCTGAAGATGTAGAAAGTCTCCCAACAGAAGGTTCAATCTCAAATGAGGATTTAATGCCACCTCCAGCCCCCTCAAGTAGTATGAGATACAAAGAAAGATTCGGACCCATGCACAAAGAGGTATCTGAAGATCAAGGAGAATATGCGCCCCAACCAAGGTCCTCATCCCAAGTACAGGAACAAAATCAATACTCTCAATACCCCCCTTACCAGCAACAGTATGAAACAGGAGGTTACCCTCAGGAATATTCTAAAGGATATGAGGGCTACGGAGAAGATTCTGCAGGGTATTATCCTCAAAGTATGGGAGACACAACAGATACTATGATTGAAATTGCAGAACAGGTTTTCTCTGAAAAAACAAAGGCAATACAAAAACAACTTGAAGACTTAAATGAATTCAAGATTCTCATGCAAACAAAAATTGATAACATTTCAGACAGGCTGAGAAGAATAGAAGGTAACATAGACACCTTGCAGGCAGAAATACTTGAAAAAGTCGGGTCATATGGCCGCGGCATTGAGGGAGTTAAAAAAGAGATGTCAATGATGCAGGAATCTTTTGGAAAAGTAGTAAACACCTTAGCAGACAAGGCAGAAGAAAAATATACACGCCCAACAAACCATCCCACACATCACAAAATTGAGAAAAAAGTAACAGTCACTCACAAATCATCCAAAAAGAAAAAGAGTTCTAAAAAGAAGAAATAAAAAGATTTAGTTTTGGTATGCAGGAGGTCCTGGGAATGAAAGATTAACTTTCTTTATCTGTCCTTTAGGATTATTCGATAAGAGCCATATAAAAAAACCTATAACTACTGCTACCATTATAATTCCCGGCCAGTTATAATTCCACAAATAAGAATTACCCAATCCAAGCCATCCAAAAGACTGGACAAGAACAACAATAAAAACAACAGCAGCTGCTCCTAAAAAGATCCAGTGAGTCCAGGCATCATCCTTTGTAGGTGCAAAGAACCCAACTAAAATAAGAAGTGCAAGAATTATGGCAAGACCTATGCCCAATCTTGGAAAGATTTCCGAGAAAAACATTGGAACAAAACTAAACTGCAATGACAAAAGCCCAATAGAAAAAGCAATAATAGAATTAATTGCTTTATTGTCTTTAAAGAGATTTACTTTTGTTAGAATTCCAAACACGAGTGCAAAAATTAAAAGAAAAGGCAGGATATAACTAAAAAATCCCATTTGCTCCCAGGAAGAAAGCAGAGCGCCAATATCACCTCCATAAAACCCGCCCAATTGCAATGTAAGAATTTGCTCAATCATATAAAGATTTAGTGAAGATTATTTAAATATGTTTCGCAGCCGCGTCATATTCTTTGAAAACAATAGAACTACTTTCCACTACTGGTGTTTTTCAAAACTAACGTAAGAGCAATAATTATCACAACAATAAATGCTGCGTTTGTCCAGAATGTCGAACTCCCTTCCTGCCCAAATAGAAAATTAAAGATATCCCCAAAAAAAGCTCCTCCTTGAATCCCCACAGCCCATAAGGTCCCAAAAAGAATCGCGACAAGAATAGCAATGCCCACAAAAATTTTCAAGCTCTTTGGAGCCTTATCAAATTCCAAGCCTTTATCACCTGCAATAAATCCCCAGAGTAAAAGTCCTACAAACATGATAACAGTAGCAACTGTTAAGAAGAGAATTAAATTTGAAACCACCAATACTGGAGAAACTGCTGCAATAAAAATCAAGCCAACGACAAATGCAATAAGTGCATTAAGTTGATTTTTGTCCCCAAGAATCTTAGACTTTGTAAGAATTCCATAAACTATGAAAAAGATAAGGAGGAACGGCAAAGCAAATTTCGTAAAAATCCAGTGTCCTAAAATTATTTCTTCAACCATTTTGTTTTAATAGTAATTAATACTATAGGTTAATTTTTATAGTATTTAAATTTTCTGGGAATGCATAATAATATCTTATCTGCTGCTTTCTGTCTTGAAAAATATTTACGCCAACTCTTCAGAAAGATCTTCTTCAACTTCAGAATCAGGATTTGGCAGGATAGACCTGTTTATGATAAAAATATCGCTAATTGCTCTTACAAACTGATGAGGAATTATCACTCCGCGAGCACCTCCAACAAAAGAAGTAACACCGCCACTCACGCCTATTTTCCATCCATCAACCTTATTCTCCTGAAGATTTGCTTCCTCAACCTCTCCGAAATAGTCTCCTGAGTCAGTATAAACTTTAGAACCAATTACCTCTGATATCTTTTTTACATGCATACTATCCTCTATTTGAGATTATTTAAATACTTTTCCGTGATTAAGTAAACAATCGCCAGTAAGCAAAATGAGAAGAGAAATCCAATATAACAAACTTTATAAGAAATTCACGCATAGTAAAATAAATTAAACTTAACAAATAAAATGCTCAACCTTAAAGAAATTTATTCTTTGTTAGCAGTAATCCCTATCATTGCTTTTGCATTAGGATTTTTTAGAGGTGTGTCTGCTTTTCCTTATATCCTCCTGGCAGTGTTCCTCGCTATTTTAATAAATTTTCTCGCAAAAAAGATTACAAGCTTTTATCTTGATTCAGAGATAGATATCAGAACATGGCAAGTAAAAAGATATGGATTTAAGGCTCACAAATATTTGAAGAAACCTTTCCAGGCAGGAATGTTTTTACCCATAATAACTTCCCTAGTTACTCTTGGAAATTTTGTATGGATGGGTTCTTTGGTTTTTGATGTAAAGCCAGAGATACACAGGGCGGCAAAACGGCATGGTCTTTATTCATACTCTGAGATGACTGAAGAACACATAGGATGGATTGCTGCTGCAGGAATTGCTGCTAATCTTCTCTTTGCAGTCGTAGGCTATTTGATTGGTTTTTCAGAATTAGCAAGAATAAGTATTTACTTCGCTTTTTTCAATATGCTCCCTCTATCTGACCTCGATGGTAATAAGATATTTTTCGGAAGCCGAATACTTTGGAGTTTCCTCGCCGCATTAGTGTTGATTGGAGTAGGATATGCACTTCTTCTGATATAGTTCAAATAACAAAAAACATTTAAACCTGATTTATTTTAGAAAAACATGAAAAACAAGTGCAAGTTAAAGACAAAAAAAATAATGGGGGCATTTGCAGGTGTTTCCTTAATCGCAGGTTTTCTGCTTCTAAATACTAAAACAACTGGGAATGTTATCTTGAATAATAATCCTTCTTTCGATATTCTTTCATTTATTGGACTTTTGCTTGTTCTGTTTTCTGCAGGCTTGGCGTTTTGTATCATAAAAAAGTAAGAAACAAAACACAAGAAACTTTTTATAATAACAGACTCCTTTCTTAATTCATGGAATCTTCAAAATTCCTGGAAAATATCCTTCCAAGAGAATACCAAGCAGGAATTTTAAAAGCATGCACAGAAAAAAACTGCCTAGTTGTACTTCCTACCGGTTTAGGCAAGACACTTATAGCCCTTATGCTTTCTATTGAACGAATGAAGGCTTTCCCTGGAGAAAAGGTTATTTTTCTGGCACCTACAAAACCTCTCGCAGAGCAGCACCTGAACTATTTCAAAAAACATCTCCCAGAACTCTTCGGAGAGATGCAATTGTTTACAGGCCAGGTTAGACCTAACAAAAGAAAAGAAATCTGGCAGACAACAGACATAATCTTTTCAACACCTCAGTGCGTTGCCAATGACTTAAAAAAAAGACGTTATGAACTAAACGATGTTTGCCTTCTTATTGAAGATGAAGCTCATCGATGTGTGAAAAATTATGATTATACTTACGTTGCAAAAGAATACATAAAACAAGCCATTCATCCAAGAATCATGGGACTTACAGCATCCCCTGGAAGCGAGACAAAAAAGATACAAGAGGTATGCAAGAATCTTTCCATAGAAGCTGTGGAATTAAGAACAAGGGAAAGCCCTGATGTAAAATCTTATTTGCAGGAATTAAAATTTGAGAAAATATCTCTCCAGCTTCCCCCAGAATTTGTAAAAATAAAGACTTCTTTGACAAAGCTTCTTAATAAACATATTAGCGAGTTAAGAAACAGGAGGGTTTTTTTCGGCAGACCCACAAAAACAGGGCTTTTGAAATTGCAAAAATATCTTTTTTCTTCAATATCAAAAGGAAACAAAAATTACAACATGCTCCTCGCGTCAAGCACTTGTGCCCAGGCAATAAAAATACAGCATGCCCTCGGGCTCCTTGAAACACAGACTCTTTTTGGATTCAATAAATATCTTAGGGAATTATTCAGAAAAGCTGCGAAAAAAGAGAGTAAAGGAGTAGTCAAGCTTGTTTCAAAACCAGAATTCAATTATGCCTTTATAAAATCAAATGAACTCCTTTCAAAAAATATAGAACACCCTAAGATTTTAATGCTTACAGAAATAATAAAAAAAGAAAAAGATGAAAGTAAAAGCAAAAAATTCAAAATAATAGTCTTCACGCAATTCAGGGATACTGCTAAAAAAATAAAAGAAAGCATTGAAGAACTTCAGGGAATAAATCCAAATATTTTTGTAGGCCAGGGAACAAGAAAAAGTTCCAAATCTGGAAATTCTGAATCTTATAAAAGCATTAAGGGGCTGGAAAAAGTTCCGGGCATGAATCAAAAAATGCAGAAAGAAATTCTTGATAAATTCCGCGCAGGCGAAATAAATACTCTTGTTGCAACCTCGATAGGTGAAGAAGGTCTGGATATCCCAGAAGTTAATACAGTCATCTTTTATGAACCTGTACCAAGTGCAATAAGGGCAATACAGAGAGCAGGAAGAACAGCTAGGTTAAAGGAAGGAAAACTCATAATACTCATCACAAAAGACACGAGAGATGAAGCCTACTTTTACATATCAAAATCAAAAGAAAAAAGGATGCATTCTGCAATAAAATCTATAAAAGATTCCCTTTCAAAAAAGATAAAAAAAGAAAAGCAAAAAACACTTTAAAAAAATAAAATGACAAAACTAAAACCTCTTTTTAATATTTTTTCCAAAACTACCCAAAAACCCAAAGACACAAAAGAGACTTTAAAAATAACAGCTGATATCAGGGAAAAAAATTCTCTTGTAATTTCAGAACTTGTTTCTCTTGGAATAGAGATTGAAATAAAATATCTAAAAGTTGCAGATTATATTGTCAAGGGAGTTGCTATTGAAAGAAAAACCGTTTCAGATTTCCTAAGTTCAATGATTAGTAGAAGGCTCTTAAATCA
>Ga0315533_1002748_pt1 | contig 11987 bp, 14 predicted proteins | sample SalMarSW160130MG_FD_203081 | JGI IMG/M metagenome (GOLD analysis project Ga0315533, IMG submission 203081) | Salt marsh sediment microbial communities from the Plum Island Ecosystem LTER, Massachusetts, United States - Salt Marsh Sediment SW1601-30 ...
TTCCTAGTATGGCTGGTTCTCTTGATGAGATTGAAAAAGAATTTGCTTTGGAATTGGCTGATGCTCTGGCCTGGACTTCGGCCGTGGCTAATTTCTTTGAGATAGACCTGGAAGAAGCAGTTCTCGAACGCTATGGTCGAGATTGCTGGAATTGCCATTTTATTCCTTGTCGCTGTACCATTTTTAATCTTGAGCCAGTCAAATGGCCGACTGAAAGGAGGTGAATAAGTAAGGTTTAAGAAAAGAATGTTTTTGATGAACTTAACAGAAAAAGGAAGGAGACATGACTATGGGAAAGAGAAATTTTAGAGAAATGTTGAGACAGAGGCAAGAAGCGGTATGGTCTCGGGTATGTGTAGGGTTAGATCCTCTGCCGGAAAAACTTCCTGAGTGCATTAGGAAATTCCATGGAGATAATTGGCGCGGGATAGTCGACTGGATGAACGCAATCATTGATGCCACAGCAGGCTACGCTTGTTTATTCAAACCGCAAAAAGCACATTACGAGGCCTTACCCGAAGGACAGAATATTTTGCACAACATTGTTAGGCATATCCATGAGAAACATCCACAAGTTCCGGTTTTTCTGGATTGTAAACGAGGTGATATCGGGCGCACCCAGCAACGTTACCGGATAGCTCATTTTGAGATTGATGGAGTGGATGGCATGAACTTCAATCCTTATATGGGTAAATCCTGTATGGCAGAATTAGTTGATAAAGCGTCTCCGGGGAATGCTATTGTCGGGCTCTGCAGGACCAGTAATCCAGAGGCCTGGGAGATGCAAGATATTCTTTTGCCAGACGGGAGACGCTATTGGGAATTTGTTGCCGAGAAAACGTGGCTTTGGGCCGAGGAATTCGGAATAGTTGAGAACACTGGTTTGGTCATGGGAGCGGCCCATAAGGCGTCTTTATTGAACGGTCATATGCACCATTTAGATGCCTCTTATGGTGAAGACGATATCTACTTTTGGCATCTGTCCCGTGGTAGAAAGATTGTCGGCGATAGACTTTGGTATCTCATTCCGGGAATTGGTACTCAAGAAGGGTTCGTCAAGGAGACAGTTCAGGCTGCTGACGCTGGCTTCGGTTCCTTCGCCATCAATTCCTCATCCGGAATTATCTTCGCCAGTCAAGGCAATGATTTTGCCGAAGCGGCTGGAGAAGCAGCCAAGAAACTTCGAGACCAGATTAATCAGTATTGCTGACAGCTAACGGCCAGGTCTTTTTTTGAGAGACCTGGCCAGAATTTATTAATCAGGATTGATTAGAGATAGGAAGGAGATAAAGAAATGGAAACTACAAGCTATTATTTTTCAGAAAGCGATAAGGGGCTTCTTAGAAAGATGCGACTGGACCAGATTATCAAAGTAGGCGAAATGACTAAACTAAAAGATGAGTCAATGTCGCCTATTTATGTGGATATGAGGGATAAGTTAACCGAAGCACATCCCGAACTCCTGCCGCCAGTAGGAAGGGCTTTTGCCTGGACGATTCATAAAATTGCCGAGACAGAAAAAGATCCGAAACCACAAGTAGTTATTGGCGTGCCTGATGCTGCCCACCCCTTAGCTGCCGCTACGGCGACTATGGCTGCTTTGGATGGATTGCCTATTTCTTGTTTAGTTCAGAGAAAAGTTCCGAAAGATCACGGGACGAGCGAACAAAAAGGTAAACTGATTATCGGTAAACCCAAAACTGGTCTTCACTACAATTTGATAGATGATGTCATTACCACTTCAGCAAGTAAGAGAGAATCAATCGCTGTGATGGAAGCAGAAGGATTTGAGGTAAAACGGGTTTTGGTTTTCTTCGACCGACAACAAGGCGGAGGAAATTCTCTGATTCGTGATGGCTACAAGTTCTACGCGGTCTTTAAGCTCTTGGAGGTGGGAGCCTTCTTTTTGGATGAAGGCTTGATTACATCCGAACAATATGATGATGTGATAAGCTTCATTGAGACCCATCAAGTGGAATGAGAAACGAGCGTAAATCCTACGGGGCGTTTGATTCTGAACTAAATCAGAATCAGCGCCCTTTTTTGTTTGACTTCGGGACGTCCCCGTCAGGGTTGACTTATTTTTTGAATCTGGTATAATTATTTTAAGTATTTGTACCTTATTTTGCGCTCAACAACTTTAAAGGAGGTAAAAGAGATGGCCATGAATGAATATAAGAAAGAGCTTGCTTTGGCCCTATTCAACATCGGAGCAATTCAGGATAGCCGCCTGAATCTTCAGAGACTACTTAGTCCAGAGATATTGGCTACTATGGGGAGAGAACTGTACAAGATGGCTCGAAACAGTCATCTGAGATACGTCTATGTGGCTGGAGTGCCGGGAATGAGTGAATCCATGGCTGAGGCCTTTTCTGAGGCAGCCGTCACTTTTGGGGACTATCGATTGCCAGTTTTGAAGTTAAGCAGAGAAGAGACGATAGAAATTGAGGTATATGACAAGGAGACCAGAGAAGGCGGTCAGGTTGTTGATATTGTTGCCGGAAAGAGTCATAAAGGGGAAAGAGTCCTTCTTATTGCTGATTCGATTACCAAAGATAGTAGTGAGGCTGAACTTGAAGCCATCGAAATCCTGGAAAATACAGGATTGAAAGTCAAGGATATCTTGGGATTGATAGATGGCGAACAAGGGGGAGCTGAACAGTGGCTAAAAAAGGGTTATAATTCCCACTCGGTTTTTACTATCTCTGAACTCTTGGAGCTGGGTCGGGAACTCGGTATGATAACAGATTAAGCCATCTGTCTGGCTATTTAGCCAAAATGCCTTGGGGCGTTTGATTGAATAAAAATCAGCGCCCTTTTTTCTTTGGGGAAAATGAAGTATAATTAAAGGTCGTGCCTTAAAATGACGACCTTGCTTACCGATAGTCTTAAGATATTAGCTGATTAAAGAATTTAAGATGGAAAGATCATCATTTTAATGCACGACCTTTATGACTGATTTGGAGAAATCTATTTTAGCGACTTTGGTTTATTATGGTGTTTTAGGACGACCAATAACTGGTTGGGAAGTTTTTAAATATTTAATACGTTCAGAACCGAGGTCGCGTCCTTTAAGTACAACTTCCTTGAATCAGATTTTAGATATTTTGGAAAACAGTCCGGAATTATCCAAATTAATCATTCAAAAAAACGGCTTTTATTTCCTAAAAGGCAGTTCAAAAATAGTTAAACAAAGGATTGAAAGACAAAAAATAGCTGACCAAAAATGGGAAAAAACCAAGCGAATGGTTAAACTACTTCAATTAATTCCCTTTATTCGCTTGGTGGCGGTCAGTGGTTCTTTAGCCATGGGCAATTCCAAGAAAGAATCGGATATTGACCTTTTAATTGTCACCCGAAATGGCCGTATTTGGACCTGCCGGGCTCTGACTACTTTGTTTATTCATTTGCTCGGCCAGCGCCGGCATGACCGCTTAACTAAAGATAGATTTTGCCTTAATCATTATCTGACTGACCAATCATTGAAGGTTCCTTTGGCTAGCTTATACAATGCTCAAACTTATGCTCATTTGGTTCCAACTTGGGAATATCATTCCCGATTTGGGAGTGACACTCCCAAATTGTATAATAAATTTCAGAAAGCTAATCAGTGGCTCAAGGATTATCTGGTTTTTTATCCTCAAAGCCAGCAGGGTTATTTAAGACAAATTAAATCCAATCAATCTCTTTCTTTTTCTAGAAGATTAAAAGAATCTATTCTTGACAAAAAAATAGGTGATGCTTTAGAATTTATTTTGAAAAGAATTCAGGCCAGACGAATCAGTCAGGACCCCTTAACTTATCAGTCAGGCGGTCGGGTGGTTTTTAATGATGAGCAATTAGAATTTCATCCTGATTCGCCAGAGAAAGGAATTTTAGAAAAATATAATCAGAAAATGAAAGAATTGGGATTGGCTGAAATGGGGCAGGAAAAAGATTCGGGATTGACAATTTAAAGACATTGCGTTAAACTAGTAAATATCAAGAAAGGACAGAAGACGGTGGTCAATGAACCTGTTTGCCAAAATTTTATTTCCGAGCTTGTCAAGGAATAAAATTTTGACCAAGAAATATTATATCTTCGACAGGCTTAGATAATAATATTTTTTATTTGTTCACTGTTCATTGTTTTTTGTTTATTGAATTATATGGAGATTAAACCATTAGCAGATAGAGTGCTCATTGAGCCAATTTCCACTGAAGAAAAAACCAAATCAGGTATTATTCTACCTGAGACGGCTTCTCAAGAAAAACCCGAACAGGGGAAAGTAGTGGCGGTTGGTCCAGGTCGACCTAATAAACCGATGATTGTAAAAAAAGGCGATGTGGTCCTTTTTACCAAATACGGACCAAATGAGATTAAAATAAATAATAAAGAGTATCTTATCGCTAAAGAGGAGGACATTTTAGCGATATTAGAATAAAATTATGGCAAAACAAATTAAATTTGATGAACAAGCCAGGGGTCAACTTAAAAAAGGCGTTGACCGATTAGTTAATGCGGTTAAAGTTACTTTGGGACCCAAGGGCCGCAATGTTGTTTTAGATAAAGGTTTTGGTTCTCCGGAGATTACCAATGACGGAGTGACCATCGCTAAAGAAATTGAACTGGAAAATAAGTTTGAGAATATTGGGGCAGAGATTGCCAAGGAAGTAGCCAGCAAGACCAATGATTTGGCTGGCGATGGCACAACTACGGCGGCTGTTTTAACTCAAGCAATCATTGGTCAGGGATTGAAAAACGTCACCGCCGGAGCTAATCCTTTAGCTCTAAAAAGAGGCATTGAAAAAGGAGTTGAGGCGGTGGTTGATGCTTTAAGGAAAATGTCTAAAGCAGTAGCCGGCAAAGGAGAGATTGCCCAAGTGGCGACTATCTCAGCTGAAAATTCTGAAGTTGGTGATTTGATTGCGGAAATTATCCAGCAGGTTGGTAAGGATGGAGTAATCACCGTGGAGGAATCGCAAACATTTGGCTTATCCAAAGAAATTGTTAAGGGAATGCGTTTTGATAAGGGCTACATTTCTCCTTATATGATTACTAACACGGAGAAAATGCAGGCCGAATATGATGACCCGTATATTTTGATTACTGACAAGAAAATTTCCAGCATTCAGGAAATTTTGCCGCTTTTAGAAAAGGTTACTCAAGGCGGTAAAAAAGATATTGTCCTGATTGCCGAAGAAGTTGAAGGCGATGCTTTAGCTACTTTGGTGGTTAATAAATTGAGAGGCACTTTTAATGCTTTGGCCGTTAAAGCGCCTGGTTTTGGTGACCGACGCAAGGAAATGCTGGAAGATATTGCTGTTTTAACTGGTGGTCAGGTGATTTCTGAAGAAGTTGGTTTGAAATTAGAAAATACGGAATTAAAAATGCTTGGTCGGGCGCGTAAAGTGATTGCTGATAAAGAAAATACTACCATTGTTGAGGGTAGGGGCCGCAAGGCGGATATTGAAGCACGGGTTAATCAAATTAAAACAGAATTAGCCAAGAGTGATTCTGATTTTGACAAAGAAAAATTACAAGAGCGTTTGGCTAAATTAGCTGGTGGCGTAGCCGTGATTAAAGTTGGCGCGGCCACCGAAGCGGAACAGAAATACAGACAGGCCAAGATTGAAGATGCTTTGGCTGCTACCCGAGCCGCGGTGGCTGAGGGAATTGTTCCTGGCGGCGGCGTAGCTTTAATTAGGGCTTTGAAAAGCTTGAAAGAATTAAAACTAAGAGGAGATGAAAAGACAGGTCTGGTTATTTTAAGAAGGGCTTTAGAAGAACCCTTAAGACAGATTGCCAATAATGCTGGTCAGGATGGGGCAGTCGTCGTTGACGAAATTAAGAAAAAAAGCGGCGGCTATGGTTATAATGCGGCTAAGAATAAATACGAGGATTTGTTTGAATCAGGTATTATTGACCCAACTAAAGTAGTCCGTTCTGCTCTCCAGAATGCTGCTTCAGCCGCGGCCATGCTTTTGACTACCGAATGCGTGATTACTGATTTACCGGATAAAAAAGAAGGGTCAGCGTCAATGCCTCCAATGGGTGGAGGTATGCCCGGAATGATGTAAAATTTGATTCTTGATTAAAAAAACAGCCGTTTCGTTCAAGACGGCTGTTTTTTTAATGTAATTTGTCAATAATTGCTTAAAATTTTAGATGTAGTATAATAGCAGAGAGAGTAATAATGCTGCCTGAATGACTTTAGTCAAATCCGACTCAGTCAGATTCGGTTGAATTCTTTCAGGGAATAATAATATGACCACAACTTTATGGATAATTATCGGCCTGATTGTCGTTCTTTTTCTTTGGCTGATAGGTATTTTTAATGGCTTGGTTCGGCTGAAAAACAGAACTAATGAGGCCTGGTCAGATATAGATGTTCAGTTAAAAAGGCGCTATAATCTGATTCCTAATTTAGTTAATACAGTCAAAGGCTATGCCAAGCACGAACGAGAGCTTTTTGAAAAAGTGACTAAAGCGCGGACCGCGGCCATGGGCGCCCAGACAATTGAGGAACACGGCCAAGCAGAAAATATGCTGGCTGGCGCTTTAAAATCATTGTTTGCCGTGGCGGAAAATTATCCTGACTTGAAAGCTAATCAGAATTTCCTGGAATTACAAAGAGAATTAAGTGATACAGAGAATAAAATTCAGGCGGCTCGTCGCTTTTACAACGGTAATGTCCGGGACTTTAATATTAAAATAGAGAAATTCCCTAATAATTTAGTCGCCGGCTTACTTGGTTTTAACAAAAGAAATTTCTTTGAGGTAGAGGAAGCAGCGGCCCGTGAGCCAGTTAAGGTAAGTTTTTAACCGCTCCGAGGGCAGGAGTTGATTTTCAAAAGACGTAAATTTTTCTCCAGCGAAAAAATTTGCTCGGCTTCCGTCAAAATTTTTCGCTAAAGCGAAAACCGAGCAATTTTGACTTCAGACGCTTTTGAAAATTAACTCCTGCCCTCGCTTGTAATAATATTCAATGGCCACTCTTTATACTCACAAAGATAGCAATATCCGCCGGACTTGGATATTGATTAGTTTATTTCTTATTTTTATTATCGGTTTGGGCTGGGTTTTTTCTTATCAATTTAACAGTCCGGTTATTTTAGTGGTGGCGGTTATTTTCAGTACGGTGATGAGTTTTACTTCTTATTGGTATTCTGACAAAATTGTTCTGCGGATGAGTCGGGCTAAAGAAATAAAAAAACAAGATAATCCAGAATTATATCGTTTAGTGGAAAATCTTTCTATCACGGCTGGCCTGCCTATGCCGAAAATCTACCTGATTGATGAAATGGCACCCAATGCTTTTGCGACCGGCCGCAATCCGGAACATGCGGTCGTTGCCGTAACCAGAGGACTTTTAGAAAAATTAGACCGTTCTGAATTAGAAGGTGTTTTAGCTCATGAATTAAGCCATATCGGCAACCGGGATATTCTTTTACAAACCGTAGTAGTTATTTTAGTCGGTTTGGTGGTTTTACTTTCTGATTGGTTTTTGCGTTGGACATTGTTTGGCCGAGGCCGCCGCGATAGCCGGGAGGGTGGGCAACTGGCTGGTATTATGATTTTAATTGGTTTTGTTCTGGCTATTTTATCTCCTTTTTTCGCTGTTTTAATTCAAATGGCTATTTCCCGCAAAAGAGAATTCTTAGCTGATGTTGATGGCGTTTTATTAACTCGTTACCCGGAAGGACTGGCCCGGGCTTTGGAAAAAATTTCCCAAGATAAAACACCTTTACGAGTGGCTAATAAAGCTACGGCTCATATGTATATTGCCAATCCCTTTAAGGGTAAAAGAGTTTCCAAGTTTTTTATGACTCATCCGCCAGTAGAAGAAAGAATAAAAAACCTGCGGGGAATGGAGATATAAACTATGGATAAAGAAAAATTTATTAATATATTAGTTTTTGGAGATAGTATTGCTTGGGGTTTTGGAGATTCTAAAAAAGGAGGTTGGGTTGACCGATTGAAAGCGTTTTTTCACAATGACGAGTATATTAAGCGTTTAATCTTCTACACTGTCTATAATTTAGGTATTGGAGGAGATACCACAGATTTTTTGTTAGAAAGATTTAAGAACGAGGTTGAAGCCAGGGAAGAAGAAGATCCCAAAATCAGGAAAACAGATATTATAATATTCGCTATTGGAGTAAATGATTCTAATTTTTTAAATTCAAAAGATAATTCTAGAGTTAATTTAAAAAATTTCCAAAAAAATTTAAAGGAATTAATAAATCAGGCAAAGGAATTTACTAAAAAAATTATTTTTATTGGGTTAAGTGAGGTAGATGAGTCAAAAACAGCTCCTACTTTATGGAATAAAGCGAGTTATTGGACAAATGAAAATATAAAAGAATATAATTCTGTAATAAAGTCAGTTTGTCAGAGGAATAAAATTATGTATCTTGATATGTTTGGTTTGTTAAAGAGTAGCGACTTAGCTGACGGTCTTCATTCTAATTCTCAAGGTCATCAGAAAATATTCGAAAGAGTCAAAGATTTTTTATTGGAGAATAAATTAGTGGAGAAATAATCATGAGTATTTTTGACATATTTGATTCAAGTAAAAAAATATATCGAGAGAAATTTGAGAACGCGTTACGAGATATTCCTGAATTATCTGATAGAGAAAGAGCTTATGTCAGCGGTGTTTTTCAGGACTCTTTAAAAAGCGGCTTAAGCAAGTTTGAATTAAAAAAAGAAATTAGCCGTTTAAGGCATAAGCCCGATGACCTATTGGATTCTTTTGAAGTAGAAAAGATAAAACAGAAATTAATGACATATTTTTAATCAAGGAGAGGTCGCATAGTGGCCCAGTGCACCGTCTTGGAAAGGCGGCATACCGCAAGGTATCGAGGGTTCGAATCCCTCCCTCTCCGCCAGTTTGCAATTTTGAAATAATTTGCTTTTTTAATTTAATAAATATATGCCTCAAGATAAAAAAAATGTTGTTAGGGCCGGTATTGGCGTTATGATTTTAAAAGACAATAAGGTTCTCTTGGGTAAACGGCACGATGACCCCAAAAAAGCCGATTCGGCGCTTCACGGTGAAGGCACTTGGACTATGCCGGGGGGCAAAATTGATTTTGGCGAGACCCTTGAAGAAGCGGCCGCCCGAGAAGTGATAGAAGAGACCAACATCAAAATCAATCAGGATAAATTAAAATTTATCAGCTTAACCAACGAGCGGGTTAGCGACGCCCATTTTGTGACTGTTGGGTTTTTATCCGAAGAATTTGAAGGTAAACCGAAAGTAATGGAACCCGATGAAATAACCGAGTGGCGTTGGTTTGCTCTGGACAAATTGCCGGAAAAGATGTATTTCACCAGTGCTAAAATTATAAAAAATTATTCGGAAAATATGGTTTATAGTCGCCAAAGATAAAATCATGCCTTTAAAAGAAATTCAAAAACAAGTTGATGATTGGTTAAATAGTGTAAGATTGGCTATTTTAAGCCGCACGAGATATTGGTTCAGTTGATGGAAGAAACCGGCGAGTTGGCTAGAGAAATTAACCATCTTTACGGCCCAAAGAGAAAGAAATCCAATGAGAGAGTTAGAGAAATGTCAGATGAAATAGTTGATGTTATTTTTACGCTGGTCTGTTTAGCTAATTCAAAAAAGATAGATTTAGATAAGGCCTTTAAAAAAATAGTGAAAGAAAAGCTTAATAAAAGAGACAAAAATCGTTGGGAGAAGAAAAAATGAAAATCAAGGATAAAAAACTTCATCGGATTGCTTCCACGGCGATTATTTATCGAAAGACAAAAGGCGAAATTGAATACATAATTACTCAGCGAAGTTTGGAAGAGGATGCCTTTCCTGGAATGTGGACCGTGCCTGGAGGCACATTGGAGACTGACGACTATATCAACACACCAAAGACAACTAAGGGCCAGTGGTATTTTGGTTTAGAGAAATCTTTGAGAAGAGAGATAATAGAAGAAGTTAATTTGGAGGTTGGAAAAATTAAGTACTTGCTAGATATTGTCTTTATTAGACCAGATGGAGTGCCGGTAGTTATCCTAAGTTGGTATTGTCCATACAAGTCAGGCCGGGTAAAATTAGATGAAGATAATATTGATTATGCTTGGGTCACTTATCCAGAAGCTAAGAAATACGATTTAATTAAAGGGATTTTAGAGGAAATTGAAATGGTTGATAAAATACTTAAAGGAGAAGATGAAAATAATGTAGAATACAAACGTTAGAAATATATGATTAGTTCTCCAGTAGATGAAATAAAAAATAAGTTGGATATTGTTGATGTAATTCAGGGATATATTCGATTGCAGAAAGCCGGCCAGAATTACAAGGCGCTTTGTCCTTTTCATTCGGAAAAGATGCCTTCTTTTGTGGTTTCGCCTGAAAAACAGATGTGGAAATGTTTTGGCTGTGGGGCCGGTGGTTCTATTTTTGATTTTGTTATGCAAATGGAAGGAGTGGAATTTGGCGATGCCTTGCGGATGCTGGCTCAGCGGGCTGGGGTAGAATTGAAAAAAGTAGACCCTAAATTAAAAACTGAAAGAACGCGGCTTTATGAAATTTGTTATTTAGCCAATCAATTTTTTATCAAGCAGTTGGCCGCCAGTCAGGCAGGTAAAAATATTCAAAAATATCTGGCTGGTCGCGGTTTAAAGGCAGCCGCCATTAAAGAATGGCAGATTGGTTATGCGCCTAAGCGATGGCGAGCTTTGTTAGGTTTTTTAGGGGGCAGGGGATATTCTGACGATGAAATTTCAAAGGCAGGTCTAATTGTTAAAAAAGAGGAAAAAAACGAATATTACGACCGATTCCGCGACCGAATTATTTTCCCTATTCATGATTTAAACGGTTTAGTTATTGGTTTTACGGCCCGGGAAAATCCCGAGCAGCCAGACAGCCGAATGGGTAAGTATATCAATACGCCTAATACCTTAATCTATGATAAAAGCCAGGTTATCTACGGACTAAACAAGGCCAAATTGGACATTAAAAAAGAAAATCTTTGTGTTTTGGTAGAAGGGCAAATGGATGTTTTAATGGCTCATCAAGCCGGCTTTAAAAATGTGGTGGCCAGTTCCGGGACGGCTTTGACGGAAAAACAACTAAGAATTCTCAAACGCTATACAGAAAATTTAGCCACGGCTTTTGATATGGATTTAGCCGGGGAAATAGCCACTAAACGAGGAATTGATTTAGCTCTTCAATTTGGCTTTAATACTAAGGTGATTAACTTGCCCGGAAAGCAGGATCCGGCTGACTGCTTGCAAAAAGATTCTTCGGTTTGGTCTCAATTAGTTAGTCAAGCGACTAGTTTGATAGAATTTTATTTATCCAACACCTTAAAGAAATATGACGGACAAACAATTGAAGGCAAAAAGGAAATAAGCCGGATTCTTTTACCGGAAATCAAAAAGATTCTCAATAAGATTGAGCAGGCTCATTGGCTTCAGGAATTGGCCAGGCGACTAAGGGTTCAAGAGGCGGTTTTAGTTGAGGAAATGGCTAAAATAAAGCAAGTTGATTATGTTGCTATTGATCAAGAAACTGAAGATAACGGCCAGTTAAAGGCAGTTAATCTGGAAGAGTATACTTTAGGTCTTATCCTGACTAATTTAAGAAAAATAAAAAGGTTTAAAAGGGAGCCAGCTTATTTATTTATTAATTCCGAGTTAGCGGAAATATTCAAAAATTTAAAGAAAGGCAAAGGTAAGGGGAATAATTTAAAAAGTTTCCGAGAGAGATTACCTATTAATTTAGCTAATCAATTAGATGAACTTGTTTTTAAAACAGAAGCCCAAAAGAGTTTATTAGATAAATTTGAGCCAGTTAAGGAAATTAGATTTTGTTTCAGTCAATTGCGCAAGCGTTACTGGCGGGAAAAATTAGACCAGCTTAATTTATCTATTCGGGAAGCTGAAGAAAAAAAAGATAAAGATTCTCTTAAAAAACTGACTGAAGAATTTAATAAATTAACTAAGCAAACTAATTTATCCAGGAGTTAATTAAAAT
>Ga0315533_1002749_pt1 | contig 11986 bp, 6 predicted proteins | sample SalMarSW160130MG_FD_203081 | JGI IMG/M metagenome (GOLD analysis project Ga0315533, IMG submission 203081) | Salt marsh sediment microbial communities from the Plum Island Ecosystem LTER, Massachusetts, United States - Salt Marsh Sediment SW1601-30 ...
TTGAGGTGGCCAAAGAAGCGATTAGATATCTGTTTGATCGCTGCGATACTCGTGAACAGCGGGAGCAAATCCTGGAGCAAATGCTGGCTGAGTTTGGGGGCAAAAACGCCGTTCTGGATTCCGAGCTGGCTACATTACTTGCTCTTTTAATGGTGGAAAAGGCCGATTTCAATACCGCTAAGTCTCTTTTAGTTAGAGCTTATTTAAATAACAAATACAATAAGCTGGCATTTGCAAAGCTGGTTGAGCTTGCCCCTGAGAAAGTCAGCCCGGCAGTGTATTTTGAGCACCTGAGGTTAATGTTGCGCGAAAATCCTTTGGATATCGAGGCAGCGCTGGCCTTTGCGCGATATGCCGAATCCGCCCATGGTGGTTACCTTTACGAGATAGCTGCCGACGCCTATAAATATTGCGTTGATTTGTTCGACTATCTCTATCCCAATGAAGCTCTGCCACCAAACATCTATCTTCCCTGGATAATCAGTAATTACAATACCGAACAAAACCGTAGTAGATGTTTGCAAATTGCCGAGCGTGTTCGTAGTAGCGGGCGGTTCGACATCCTTGTTGAAGCTATTGCCGGTAGAGCGGCAGCAAAAATAGGTAAAACGGACGAAGCAGACCGAATATTCCAGGCTGCTGAGTTAAAAGCACAACAGCTTCTTGAGGAAAATCGCCCCGGCGAACCTGGTGCGGTACAACTTGCCTGGTTTTACTGTTTCGCAAAGCAGGATTCGCTAAAGGCTTTGGACTGGGCCAATAAAGCGTACTCAATTAATTCAAATTCGGCTGTGGCGGCTGTTCTTCTTGCTTATGCGCTCGTGATGAATCAGCAGTTTGAATGGGCCAAGCCCCTTGTTGAAAATTACGAACATAATCAAATTGCGGATTTGGTGCAGGCTCAGATTCAATTGGCCGAGGGACAGAAAGACGCGGCGATTGAAACCCTGAAAACTGCTATCTCTAAAGATCACAGCTCGCTGGCGGCGGAACGCGCCAAAGAGCTTTTAGCTCAACAGGACCAACAGTACAAACCACCTGTTGATCCTGATTATGTCCTGTCTGCGCTGAGAAATAGTTTTGGCCAAGCACTCGTACCGGATTTTATGAGTCCGGATAAGATAATCTCAATTCAGTTTGGAAGCAGAAGTAATGAGTTTTCATACGGTAGTGAATTCAGTCCATTGGGGCAAATTACCATAACAAATAATTTTTCCGAACCCCTTATCATAACTGATGATGGTTTATTCAACGGTAATATCAGGATCGATGTCAATATCAGTGGAGACCTTAACAGGAAGATACCGAATTTAGTGTCTCTTAATATTGGCTCTGCATTATCTATCGAGCCGGGTAAGAGCATCGTTGTCCCTGTACGGCTTATCACGGGCCAGCTCAGGCGGTTGCTGCTTAGTCATCCCCAGGCATCTTTGAATATAGAATTCACACTCTATCTCGATCCAATCAGCATCGGCCAAACTGAGCAAGGCGAGATAGCCAATAAGCTGGTTGATATGAGGCCGGTTAAGATGGTATTGAAGCGGCCGGGAATCGACATTAGCAGCAGTTACCTGCAAAACCGACTCAATTCAATTTCAATCCCGATATATCGGGACCAAAAAATCAATATCGCGGAACTGTTTGTCGGACTTCTTAAGGAGCAGCATACGATGGCTGAGCAAGGAGCGCTTTATAGATATAAGTATGCCGACTGGATACCGGGCTTTCTTAAATCAGCGCTGCTGCAGGAGTCCGGGTTACTGCTCAATCCTGCCGAGAACGAGTGGGTGGTCAAGGTGCATACTATGGCTGAGATGCTTTCGTTGCCATTGGATACTGAGCTGATGAATACGGTTGCAAAGAATTTGAACCATACCGAATGGCCGGTTCGTCTGATGTCTGTTTATTTACTGGCTAAAAGTTCGGAAAACAAGTTCGACAGGGTTCTGAGCTGGGCCGCTGAAAATGATTCGAGCCGGATAGTCCGTGACATGGCGATGGCTTTAATTGCCGATGAAACACAGGACATGACCCCGCAATAAACCTGTCCCTTCGACAAGCTCAGGGCAGGCTCTGAGCTGGGTCGAAGGATTGCAGGATTGATAACAAAGCTCTGGTGACGGTTATTTACTCTTCCTTAGGTTTCGATATGGATTCCCGCGAAAATGAGGCCTGCAGATACGTTGCTAAGTTGACCTTGCGGTTTCTCAGGCCCAGCTTACGGCGGATGTTCTCTCTATGCCGTCTGACAGTTGCAGCGGAGATGCAACGAAGCTGGGCGATTTCCTTCGTCGATAGTCCATTGCGAATCATTGTTCCAATTGCAATCTCGACAGGAGTCAATTGCATATGTTCTCTTGATAGCTGAGTAAGAAATGGAGAAGTTATCTCCTGTAAGCTCTGCCGTAATAGTGTGACATAAGATCTCTGCCGACCGGTGACCTCGAGCTCCAGCTCAAATACGATGGGCATGATAATCTTCTGGATGTTGGCCAGTATTGATGCCCTTATTTCCTGCTTTTCGTCCTCGAGCCGGGAAAGGACCGCACGCAGTGCTATGTTTGCCTCCTGTAGAGCCTGATGCTCTCTTTGTATCGCTTTGTGGGCGGCGCGAAGGTCAGCCTCAGCTTTCATGTGCATTAAAACACTGCCCACTCGCTCGGCAACCGCACGAATCAAAGCATATTCCTCCTTTAGGAACGGACTATCGGCATCTGTAAGAACCACCTTCCGATAGAACACTTCCACCACACCCGCAGGCTTGCCATCGGCGAAGATGTCGGCGGCCATCCGCCAATTGCTTTCGCTAAAACCTTCAGTTATATATTCCTTGTCCCTGTATACAATCCGCGCACAGGCGTGCTCAGGAAATTGCCAGCTTCTGGGCAGGCAGTCAACAACGCTCTGCAGGAATTTGTTCGAAGAATGAAAGTGCATTTCCTGAAGTGTGGAAATTGTGTAGAGGCAGTCCAGCTCCTTTATCCGCTCTCGTAATGCCAGTTCAAGTCCCGATTGAAGTTCTATCGATCCCTCTACATGCTCCAATTCCGCCACTCGCCTTCGTAAGGCTTCAATTTCCTGTATAAGCTTGGAACGAGTAGGTTGATTAGCCATTCAAAGTACCCATTAAATACACATAGATTATAAAGTTTCAATTCTTTAGATAGAATTATCATGGTTATCTCGTTAGAAGTCAAGAACTTTTTCACATTATACATAAAAATGTAAGTGTATAAATAGCAGAACATTACATGAATTAACATAACAAATCACAAATGTATCCACTTAGATAATAGTTCATAGATATAGGTTATATATGAGTAATATATATGTAAATAATTATACATATTACATGTGTAATAAGTATGAATAGTATTGGGTTCATAATATTGGGTATAAAATGGTAGAATGATTAATAGCTGCTCCTATTTGGTAGTTAACTGATCTTTTTGACGTTTTTTGTCGCCGGGGATTGGAGGACTCTAATACAGTGAAACCGATGAGAAAGAAATCAGTCGTAACAGCTTTGAAAGAGGAGCCTACTATTCTGCCCTTCACACCTATGTCGGAGCTTGAGCACTTGTTGAAGGTAGCCGATGCGGTCGCGTTGGATGCAAACAAAGTCTGGGCGGAAATTTGGGCCGAATTCAAACATATTGTGACTTCGGGTGGTTTAATCAGTCCGGAGGTAAATAACGGCTTTGTTCCTACCTGTGGATGGCCGGAATTTCTTGAAAAGTTCTGGTTAATGAAGCACTACCTGGATTCTATCCAGCGAATATGCACTAAAAAACATTAAGTCCCGCTTGCGTGGTGGTAAACTCGCTCGATTTAGGAGGAGGATTCGCAGTCGATTACATATCTGCTACGTATAGCACATAGAACGAGGAAAGATTATGTCTGTAATAGTGTCGAACAATGTTGCAACCAAGTCGGATATTGAATCTTTAGTCAATGCCTTTATGCAACGGGTCATTTCGCAATCACCGGGAGAAACCGAGTTCCACCAGGCTGTTCACGAGGTGGCCAAATCGGTAATGCCGATTGTGCAGGTGAACAAGGCTTACCGCGAGGCGAAGGTTCTGGATCGGCTGGTAGTGCCTGAAAGTGTTATTATGTTCCGTGTTGCCTGGGTTGACGATAACGATGAAGTCCAGATCAATCGCGGGTATCGGGTCAGGATGAATGGCATGATCGGCCCATATAAAGGTGGGCTGCGTTTTCATCCATCGGTCAACCTGGGTGTGCTGAAGTTCCTGGCCTTCGAGCAGGTCTTGAAAAATAGTTTGACCACTTTGCCTCTGGGCGGCGCAAAAGGCGGTTCGGACTTCGATCCCAAGGGGCGCAGCGACGGGGAGGTTATGCGCTTCTGCCAGGCCTTTATGTGTGATCTTTTCCATTATATTGGACCTGATACCGATGTCCCCGCCGGTGACATCGGCGTAGGGGAGCGTGAGATTGGTTACTTGTTCGGGCAGTATCGCAGGCTGAGCGGGTGCTTCCATGGCTCTATGACCGGCAAAAGCACCAACTGGGGAGGCTCAAAATTGCGGCCTGAAGCGACCGGATACGGCGCAGTTTATTTCGCGAATGATATGTTGGCGACTCGCGGCGAATGTATCGAAGGAAAAACCGCAACGGTGTCCGGCTCAGGCAACGTGGCCCAGTTCACGGTCGAAAAACTCAATGCCCTGGGAGCAAAAGCAATCACACTTTCAGATTCAGACGGTACGATCGTGGATACAGATGGCATCAATGATGAAAAGCTTGCCTGGGTAAAGCAGCTCAAAAATGGCCGGCGTGGCAGGATCAGCGAATATGCAGAGCAATTCAAGGATAGCAAATATCTGCCCGGCAAATGTCCCTGGGCCGTGCCGTGCGACCTTGCCTTTCCAAGTGCCACCCAAAACGAGATTGACGAAAACGACGCAAAGCAACTTATCCAGAATGGCTGTTACTGTGTAAGTGAGGGCGCTAATATGCCCACAACGCCCCAGGCTGTAGAAGTATTTTTGAACGCGCGAATCCTCTATGGCCCAGGCAAAGCGGCTAACGCAGGCGGCGTAGCTGTGTCCGGACTGGAAATGAACCAGAACGCCGGCTGTATGCGGCGCTCACGCGAAGAGGTGGACAACCAGCTTCGAGGCATTATGCACTCCATCCACGAGAACTGTGTAAAATACGGCAGAGAGGATGACTCCTTCATTGACTATGTTCGTGGCGCTAATATTGCCGGCTTTATCAAGGTCGCTGACGCTATGATACAGCAAGGCATCGTCTAAAGAGAGTCGAAAATAATGGTTCGGCTTCGCTCACCATCCTGACCCTGTCGAAGGAGTGAGAAAATTGCTCCTTGACTCGTCATCGATATTTAGCCGTCGCCGGTATGGCGACGGTTTTTTTTCTGTCCAGATTTCCGAAAAATTGTATTGTAATATCGGCAGAATTTTGTAACATTCTCTCACTTTTTGGTAAATGCTGAATTATTTGTGAAAGGGTTGTTTGAATGCCGGCTAAAGTGAATCCTGAGAAGTGCACGGGATGTGAAACCTGTGTAGAGGAATGCCCCAGCGAGGCTATCAACATGGCCAGTGGGAAAGCGGTGGTTGATGTTAATAACTGCATTGACTGCGGCCTTTGCGTTGAAGCCTGTCCTGAGGAGGCAATCAGTATGGAGTAGCATGAAAAATGTAAAGTGCCTAAAATGAGCTAAAGTGCCTAACGTGAGCTGAAGAGCGTAACTCGTTTCGTCTATCGTCATACGTTAAACGCAACCGATACGAGCCGCGCAACCGCAACCATTACACGAACTTTATGCACTTCAAACTTTAGCTCACTTATTTTGTTTCGTTGGCCCCATCGTCTAGGCAGGCCTAGGACACCGGGTTTTCAACCCGGCAACAGGGGTTCGAATCCCCTTGGGGCTATTAAATTTACGATTTACGATTTGTGATTTTCGATTGTGGATTTCCGATTTTTGCCGTCCTTGTCCTTGTATGTATTCTTGTAACCTCTTATAACTCACCTTCCTTTTTCACTCTAATTTAAACACATAGTTATAACAACACTAATGCAAACCACTATTGCAGCTAATGCTGCCCAAAAACAAGACCACTTTGCAAATGCACAAGCATTGAACATCATTTCTGCGTCCCACCAGACCATTGTTACCACGGCCAATCACCGATTCTTTGACGAGCTATCGATACAGCCGAATATCATCGAAGAACATCTTACCTGAGCCACCGGCCTGCGGATTGCTCTTGTTACCGAAGCCGATAGTGATGCTGTCGATATCGGTCAGGTTGATGCCCTGATCTGCAAAGTCCTGCATGTTGATATTCCATTCAGTCCAAGTGTCTATCTGGGCTGCGTCGGGATTGTCGTGATAGACCACAGCGCTGTCATTGAGAGCCACATACATCGGCTCAGGATCGTTACTAAGCATGGTGGTACCGATGATCTCGTTTGTCCATGTCGCTGGAGTAACCGAGCCGGTGGTTTTGACATCAGAAAATTTGGCCTTGCAGATTGCGTTAACGTTATGGCTGGTCAGTGCCAAGCCTATATACACATTCGAAGGCATTGCAATATACTGTGGATTCCATGCCATCGGCTGCCAGGTGACACCGTCGCTGGAGTAGAAGCCGTTAAAGTTGTCGGCGCTGTCACGCTCTATTTTCACCCAGTACGGTGCAGTGATTGCCCTTTGCTCAGGCGTCGCTACTGAGGTGTCGCTCGCGGCTTCCGTGGCCGGAGCCAGCCTGCCCTGGAATCTACATCCGTTGCCGGGTGTGATGTACACCGCTGCGAATGGTGAAGTTAGATCCAGCATTCGACGAATCATCACGCCGGCCTTGGCCCATTCGTGCGTGTCATCCACGCTTAGCACCTTCGCCGAAATCGACCCAGCGCCGGAAAGCTGCTTGTACACATAGCGGAACTCGTCAGTTGTACCGGAGATATCTGTACCTGAGGCGGTCATTGTGTAGGTTCCCGCCGGTTCTTCTTTGAATCCCGCCGGATAGCCCATGAACCACAGTGTCAGTACCTTGACGTTCTGCTCAGTCCAGTCACGCGGATAAACCAGTTGTAATGTCGCTTCGGAGATTTTAGCAGTGGTGTTGTCGTAGAAATAAGGCATCGACTGAGAGCCACTGTGAACATCCGTAGTCTCGACAAAATGTTCTCCAGCGAAGAAATCCGGATCATCATAGCCTACAATAGAACCGTTTGTATCAGAGTTCCAACCATCCATCCACGCGTCAAATATCCTATTCGGCTCGTAGTCATTATAGTCTTCAAAATCTTCTACGAGGACGAAGTCAGCCGCAGTAAATTGCCATAGCCTGCCTTTGCTGATAGTTTCATCGCTATTTACTTCATCGACCCGCCAGTAGTAAGGCCCAGTGCCCCATTGAACACCTTCGGCAGGAGTATAGCTGGTCTCAGGCTGGCGGCCACGATATATACCTGTCGTATCGGATGTGTCCGCATTGGATACCGTTTCTCTATCAGTGCCGAAATAGACATCATGCTCAACAGCATTGCCTCCAGGGGCCCAGCCAAGAGGCAACGCGTTCTTTAAGTCCGGTGTCGAGCCATTCGCCGGGCTTGGATCCCAGGCAAGATCCGATTCACCTCTCATTGCCTGTTTGACTTCTTCCTCACTAAGTGCAATATTATAGATGCGGACATCGTCGATCATGCCTTTCCACCCGGCGGTGGTACCTTGGTCCTTACCGCCCTTGCCGATGATTAATTTCTGGCAACCCGTAATAGTACCACCAACATCGTTTGCATCGGTCCTACCTGTTGGTGAATCTTCTTTACCGTTAACATAGAATCTTATCACGTCTTTACTTTTCCAGACAAGCGCAACGTGTTGCCACTCGGTGGTCTGGACGAAGCTGGAGCTTTCTAACTGCTGTTCCCAATTTTCCGGCGTTGATGTCGATGTCACTGCTATTTTAACTAAACTACGACCACCGTAGCTTGAACCGGATGCGTCATAGCGCATAGTCACTATTTGATCTCTACCGTCGGGTTCCACGCAGTCGATGAAACCACGGTCTGTGCCGACCATGTCCGCCTTAGTCCACATACAGACCGTCAGGGCACTTAAACCATTGAGGTAGTCCTCGGCATCTTCGTCAACTACGTAGTCACCGTCACCGCCAAAGTATAGCGCGGAACCAATGCGACCAGCTGCATCCAACGATGCTCCATAAACGGTCCCAAAATGGTCATAGCCGGAGTAATCAATTATACTATTACCGATGACCTCGTCAAATTTCCACCAGCAAAGAAGATTAGGATCGGTAACCGGCACATAAGGTATTGTTTCAAGACTCCAGATTTCACCTTTATGCGTGTTTACTCCGTCGAACTCATCAACTCGCCAATAATAGACTGTCTCTTTTGCAAGGATACCCGGAGTATAGGTTGTAGCTTCCTGGGGGATTCCTCCAGTGGCATCGTTCACATCATCAAAATTGTCATCAATGTACACAGTGTGCGATTGAGCATCAAAACCGGCGGTCCAGCTAATGGTCGCATCCGTATGCACAAATTCGGCTTCATCAGGTGGGTCAGGATTATAGGCGGTAGCAATGGGAAGCGTAAAGCTCCAGACATCGCCTTTCCAGGGACTATCCGGATGGGGCTCATTAACCTCATCGATTCGCCAGTAGTATGTCACGCCCGGGACGAGACTTTCCACAACGAAAAATGTCTCAAGCTGATTGCCCTTAAATGTATCGCCGCTGCCATTATCGACTTCGTTAAAAATCTCACCGAAATATACATCATGTGAGGCTGCAAAATCTCCCGGTGACCAGCCAAGAGTCACCGATGCCTCTGAATGGATGGCCTTATCGGCCGGGACCGGATCGTAAGCCTTCAACATTACAATACGATCAATGTGCAGGAACATAATCTTGCATTTGGTCCCGCCGGGGGCCGGCTTGATTGTTAAACGACCATCGTTTACTATGACCGCCACATTGTACTCGTCGTAGTTACTTCGGCCGTTCAGGTCGGTTATAATTGTACCTTCCACATCAATAGTATTGATCTGGTCGTTGTACGACGGGTCACCGCAAGCTATAAACAAATCGTAACCGCCGTTGGGCAATTCGATCTCCCATGTTCTGGGGTCCCCCTCCTGCATCTGGACCAGTGTGTCGTAACGTTGGTCAATTGAGCTGTTGCGCTCACGCGAATCGCCCTGAATGTCGGCGTCCCAGCCATAGCTGTAGCCGTTGCCTCTGTCGCCAAAGACCTCACCGGCATCGGGTAGATAACCGTCCGGTGTCCGACTAACCATCCGCTGGAAGTTGATTTTTATAGATTGCCCGAAAGCTGCGCCTGTAGCTAAAATTATGGCCAAAATAAAAGAAACCAGCCAAATACTTCTTCTATTTTTATACATGATGATCCTCCTTCTCAAAAAAGTTAATAAGAACCATGATTATGACATGGTGAAGATTCTCCTCTGTGAAAACTTATGTAATTGCTGCTTTGTTAAATATAGGAAGCCGCAAAACTAAGCTTTTATATTTATACCAAATAAGCAGCCCTGGCTGCAAGAAAAATCTCTGCTTAAAGTGTGTACCGCCTAAAGTGCCAAGTAATAAGTGCCTAAAATTGCAAGTGACTAAAGTGCCTAAAGTTATAACTTTACATTTTAGTCACTTTAGCTCATTTTAGGCATTTTAGCTCACTCCCGTGAGGGATGGCTTACGCCATTTAGTTACTGTCCGTTTGACAGTCTGAGAACTCTATAAGTATAATTGGTAACCGGAAACCGGAAACGGGTAATTAATAATTTCCAAATATGGGGTATTTTTTATGAAGAGATTGATTCTGATTACACTTCTTATTTTTTTGTTTAGCAATTCATTACCGGCTCAAGACCGCAAACTTGTGGTGAGCTTGTCGAATCCAGTTGAAAAATGGGACATTTATGAAGTAACAATACCCGGACCCCCGCGTCTTCTTGTCCCGCTGCCCCGACTTGCGTCGGGAGACGCAGGGGCAGGCGAAGACAAGAGCGGGGGCAACCCATTTATTGATATTGAATTAAGTGCCATTTTTACAAATGACGACAGAACTGTTGAAGCGGACGGATTTTACGATGGTAACGATACATTTAAAATCCGTTTCATGCCGGACAGGGAGGGTCTTTGGACCTTTAAAACAAAAAGCAATCGAGACGAATTGAATGATAAAGAAGGACAATTTGTATGCAATGCTGCCTCGCCAGACAATCACGGTCCTGTACGAGTGAGAAATCAATATCATTTTGCTTATGAAGACGGGACGCCATTTTTCTTATTTGGCACTACAATTTATGAATGGCCCTTCCAGCCACAGGAAAAGAAACAAGAGACCATTGAAACATTAAAGAGCTCACCTTTCAATAAAGCTCGCTTCCTGGTCGTACCGCCCTGGCGGAAAGAATATGTTGAAGGGCCGGAGGCTTTGGATTGTTTCCCTTTTGAGGGCACGTCAAAGGAAAACTGGGACTTTTCAAAATTCAATCCTGTTTATTTCCAAAGATTAGAACAATGTGTCTTGCAGCTTCGAGATATTGGCATTCAGGCTGATCTGATACTTTTCAGGCCTTACGATAAAGGTAAATGGGGGTTCGACACAATGGATGCCGAAACGAATGACCGTTTCGTGCGTTATGTCGTTGCCCGTTTTGCTGCCTTTCGCAACGTCTGGTGGAGTCTCGCCAATGAAAATAGCTTTATGAAGCATCTGACCGATGCCGACTGGGACCGCCTTTTTCAACTTGTGCAGGCAAAGGACCCTTACGGGCATTTGCGCTCCATTCATAACGCCGATCGGCTTTACGATTATTCAAAACCGTGGGTCACGCATGTCAGCCTTCAATATTATAATGCAGTTCGCGCATTGGGGGTGTCCCCGCTTTTAAGGGATATTTATAAAAAGCCAATTGTGCACGATGAGATAAATTATGAAGGCAATATCGATAAACGCTGGGGACAGTTAACGGGCGAAGAAATGGTTTACCGCTTCTGGGTCGCCTATGTCGGCGGTGCTTATGCCACACATGGCGAGACGTCAAGGGGACAACCTTACGGAGATGGCTGGATTTCTACCGGCGGCAAGCTCGTGAGGGAAAGCCCAGCCAGAATCGCATACCTACGAAAGATAGTCGAAGATGGACCGGAGGGAGGGCTTAATCCGCTCGATCAATACTATTTAAGAAATGCTGTGGGGAAATATGGTGAGTATTATTTGTATTATTTTGGCAAGGAAGAGCCGAGGGAATGGAAGTTCCGACTGCCGGATGAAGCCCTCAAAGAGGGGATGCGATTTAAGGTTGATTTGATTGACACATGGAATATGACAGAGACAGCTATTGAACAGGTTTTTGAAGTAGAAAAGCTGGACCGTTATGAATATATAGATAAAAAGAGGTCAAAAATCCAGTTACCCGGCAAACCTTATATGGCTTTGCGAATATGCCGTGTTAAATAAGTGAATAATAGACCCAGGACCGAAGACTCAAGACCCAAGACTTGTGTATTGAGTTTTATGAAAGCCGGTACAGAAATTATGATAAAAAGTACACATCAACTTTTATGCTCATTTTTTTTTGTTGTACTGCATGTAGGTATGCTTTTCGGTGCCGTCGGGGAAAAAGATGAACCGATATACTACATCGGCAAAGTAAAGACCTCAAACAGTGATTATAAAAATGGCTATCACGATGGGCAGATGCGGCCGGCTATCGGCGTGCAAAATTATCAAATCCTGCGGGCAAACCGCACGCATCCGGAATGGTCGGACGGCTTAGGCTGGACATATAATCACGCTCCTGTGCTGGCTTACTTTAATAGCCAATTCTACTGTGCATATTTGACCAATCCGACCGGCGAGCATATCCCGCCCGGCGTGACAATGCTTTCCAGATCCGCTGACGGTAAAAACTGGACGAAACCTGTGGTTC
>Ga0315533_1002753_pt1 | contig 11975 bp, 10 predicted proteins | sample SalMarSW160130MG_FD_203081 | JGI IMG/M metagenome (GOLD analysis project Ga0315533, IMG submission 203081) | Salt marsh sediment microbial communities from the Plum Island Ecosystem LTER, Massachusetts, United States - Salt Marsh Sediment SW1601-30 ...
GACTGGCCCAGGACATCGCTGGCGGCTTAATAGTGACGATGCCTTCTGAAAAAGACCTTAAGCATCCCACGATAGGCAAGTATGTTGCTAAATATCTGAAGGGTGTTGATGGTATTGCGGTAGAAAATCGCATCCGTGTACTGCGGCTGATTGAGAATCTCACGGTAGGTTTAGGAGCTGCATGTTATTTGGCGGAATCGATGCATGGTGCGGGGTCACCTATGGCTCAGAAGATTATGATTGGAAGACGGGCCAATATAGAGAGAATGAAAAACAATGCGAAGAGGTTGTGTGGCATTGAACCCTAGTTACCGGTTTAAAGAGAAACGACTTCTTAAACCGTTACTGGGAACATTATAGCCCGGGCCGAGGAAACTATGAGTAGCACCCCGACAGTCTTAGTGAATACAACCTTACCTCTATCTTTATTTCGCCGTGGCAAGGTAAGAGATGTTTATGATTTAGACGATAGACTGCTCATCGTGTCCACCGACCGCATCTCTGCCTTCGATGTTGTCTTGCCCTGCGGCATCCCTGACAAAGGAAAGGTTCTTAACCAGCTTTCTGCCTTCTGGTTCGAGAAAACAGCCCATATCCTACCCAGTCATCTCATCAAGGTAATCGATAGCGTGGATATACTTCGAAATGTCATTGCGAGGGCTGAAAGCCCGAAGCAATCTCAATGGAAAAGAGATTCCTCGCTTACACTTGGAACAAGCCTTATCGGCCGCTCTATGCTTGTGACTAAGGGCGAGCGTATACCTGTAGAATGCGTTGTTCGGGGCTATCTATCTGGTTCGGCATGGGCAGAGTATAAAGAGACTGGAAAAATTGGCCATATCCATTTGCCCTCGGGAATGAAGGAAAGCCAGGAATTGCCCCAACCTATCTTTACCCCCACTACTAAGAGTGATACAGAGCATGACCGCCCTTTAACCAATCAAGACATAAAAGACCTTGGCATTGAAAACCTTTTTGGAGAATTAGAACAAAAAAGCCTGCTTATCTACGGCTATGCTCGAGATTACGCCAGAACAAGGGGCATAATAATTGCCGATACCAAATTCGAGTTTGGTTTCATCAACGGCAAATTAGCCCTTATCGACGAGCTACTAACGCCAGACTCGAGTCGCTTCTGGGATGTCAGCCAATATAAGGTTGGCTACTCTCAACCCAGCTTTGATAAGCAGTTTGTTCGTGATTGGCTTTCAGGTTCAGGATGGGATAAAGAACCGCCAGCGCCTATGTTGCCACCGGAGGTAATAGAGGGAACATCGAAAAGATATCGTGAGGTGTACAGCAAGTTAACCGGGGGCGTTCTCAGAGAAAAACAAGACAAAGATCGATAGAAGCAGGATCAAGTCTTTTTTACGTTCCTATCCAGCCAATGTCTTGATCAACTGTAACAAGTTGCTATCCAACTCTTTCCTCTTCTCCCAGGTTTCCCTTAGTGGAGTGAAGGCTATCTCCCCCTTCAACTCTCCCACCATGTAACCTGCCTTGCCATTAACCAGAGCATCCACAGCCGCCGCTCCTAACTTGCTGGCGAGGACTCTATCCCTGGCTGTAGGTGAGCCACCTCTCTGAACATGTCCCAGCACACAAATTCGGTACTCCAGCCTTAATCTTTCCCATACTTGTTGAGCAATGGAAAATGCACCGCCTGCCTCATCTCCTTCGGCAACTATCACGATAGAGGATTTTTTACCTCTCTTGAAGCTACGCCTTATATCAAGGCAAAGCTGTTCTATTTTTGTCTCTAATTCCGGAATCAAGATGTCTTCGGCTCCGCCAGCAATTCCTACCTCCAGTGCAATAAATCCCCTACACTTTCCCATGACCTCGACGAAAAAGAGGCGCTGTAGCGAACCCGCGGTATCTCTGATCTTGTCTATGGCATCCAAAGCTGTATTTATGGCAGTATCGAAGCCAATAGCATAGTCAGTGCCATATACATCGTTATCTATAGTGCCCGGAATACCAATCACCTTTACATTTCCAGCTTCAGCCAGGGCTGCTGCACCGCGAAAGGTGCCATCCCCGCCTATAGTTATCAATCCCTCGATGCCTTCCCGTTGGAGAATTTCATTTGCCTTCTTTATGCCTTCCTCAGTCTTCATTTCCTCACAGCGAGCTGTTTCTAAGAAAGTGCCCCCACGGTAAATAGTATTGGCTACCGACCTGCTGTCTAACTTTACAAAGTCTTCTTCCAGTACGCCGCAGTATCCCCGGCGAATTCCCACGACCTCCAGCCTGCGGCTAACCCCATAGCGGACTATAGCCCTGACGCAGGCATTCATTCCTGGAGCGTCACCGCCGCTGGTTAAGACGCCAATCTTTTTCATAATACTTTCCGATTTAGCTTCTATTCTACCATGAACTGTAAAGCTATTTCACGGGACTTTACAGAAAGCCCGCGGCACCCAAGCTGCCAGGGCCGAAAAGCCCTCAGTATTCTCAATGCCCGGCTTCCTGACTCCCTTAAACCCTGTAGCTATCTCGATAATACACCAGCAAGTATAGCTCTCTAAGCAGGTCGGACTCGTTGTGCTTTATGATTTGCTGCAAATAGTTATCATCCTCTGTGTAAAGGAACCTTTGCCATAGCAAGGGGACGTCTTTGCCACTTATCACTGGCTCGTTAAAATAGTGCTCCGCATGAGAAAACAGCTCGTCCAACTTAGGCCACTTGAGGTAAAGTGCCTCGGCTTTTTCCTTCCAGGGCTGAAATAAGTCTATCCCTTCTATATCAATCCCTTTGGCTCGAAGAAATCCCTTCTCGAAGGCGAGATTATAGGCGTAAAATGGCTTGGGGAGCGTCGGAACAAGTTCTGCAAGCTGGACGATAAACGGCGCTTCTTCTTTCGAACTCCGGCAAATTATCTCAAGGCGGCTCCCTTGAATATAGCCAAAAAGCACTATCTCATCGTGGTCCACATCAAGGCCAGTGGTCTCCAGGTCAATCAAGGTTCCTTGGGGGATACCTAACATTAACTCACGACTGTATGAGGTAATCATGCCTGCATCTTCTTGTTTTTGCCACTATTATTATACAAGCCAGATTACACCAAAGATAGCATAATAAGGTAAAATTGGTACTAAGCGGCTTAGCATGGATTTTCAAGGTATAGGCAAGATTCTAATCCTCGGCGGAGTTTTTCTCGCCTTCCTCGGTTTGCTATTGTTCTTTTGACAGCGAATTCCTTTCTTAGGAAAGCTTCCCGGCGATATATTTCTGCAAAAGGGGAGCTTTCAGTTCTTCTTCCCCATAGTAACCTGCATTATAATTAGCACTATCAAGCAGAATAGAATATCTGGTCTAAGCAATGTCTATCCTCTCCAAATCCGCCAGCTCAACTACTCGTTAGGTACACCTGTCATCGTCTTTGTTGCGACACAATTATAACTATAACATCCCATTCTGCATCCCTATCAGTATAGAAACTAAGCAACAATAAGAAGGAGGTCCATATGTCCAGAGCACTATCTGCCTATGAATAGGAAACCATCATAAGCTTCAACAAGGCCGAGGATATTGCACATATCTTCACTTATGATAAGAAATGGCAGAAACACTTGGAGGGGAAGCTAGGCTTGAAGCCGGTTATAGATAACGGCTTTGGTGGCAAGGAATATGAGATAGAAAAGAAAAGAATCAGACCACCGAGGGCACCGGTAATATTATCGGTTGAAGCGCGGGCTAAGCTAATTAAAAGAATGAAGGATATGCCACAGAAACGCGCTTTGCTGTCCAAAACTACAGCGGCCACTGCAAAATCTGACAAGAAAAACAAATCGAGCGTAAAACCTACCAACAGCTAAGGACCATGAAATGACGCACGTAACTCCCATGGCAACTTATTGTCACTATATATACCATGAGTGTTACCCATGCATCTCAGCCTCCTCAGCCACATCCGACGAAGTTAGCTGTTATGGAGTAATTTCCGTTGATGGTGATGGTTGTTGAAAAGGAATTGACAGTGTTGATCGTCGCCACATCGCCGGTCCATTTGACAAACCAGTAGCCGAGAGCCGGCCTAGCCACCAGTCTCACCACTCTTCCCTCGCTATAGGTAAAAGTCCCCTCTCCAGGGGTAGTTACCGACCCTCCACAGGTACTAGCGATAGTGAGGTCGTATTGAACAGGAGCACATCCTACCATCCCGACAACTAAGGCTACCGCAACCAAAAAGATGCCAACTCTTTTCATGGATATGAGCCTCAGAGAGTCATTGTATCACAAGCGAGAGAACCGTCACTATGCTTCTTTGTGGTGTCCTTCGATACTTAGTATCCTCGCCAGTCATCAATATCAGGATGTCTAAAGGCGTAAACAACGACTGTTATTAGCATTGTGCTCACCATCATTCTGAACCTTATCCTCCGCCTATTTAGATGATGGATGCCAAAGCGGCATATAAGAAGAGCGAGCTCCAAATTTTGAAGCTCGCTCCTGAATATCGCTATTCAGTTTTAAATCACCCCTACTCTTCCACTTCAGCTTCCGGCTGAACTGCCGTTGCCCCTTCTTGGGAGCCTTGCCTTACAGACGAAGAGCTCAGGGCTTCCATGTGCTCTCAAGCAGCGCACCTTAACTATCGAAGTCAACTCCTACTTACGTTGCCGGAGAGCTCCGATCGGGAAACATCCATCGGCATAACCAGGCTTCTGTTCGTGTCATGCCTCACCTCCTTGCTAGGCATCGATTATTCTTGCCTAACAGATATATTTTAGCATAATGCAGGGGACTATGTCAAAAATGCAAGCGTGGAGCTTTTAATGTTCTGATCTCTCCTACCTGTCATTGCGAGGAGCATAGCTCCGAAGCAATCTCGTTGAAGGGCATGAGACTGCTCCACTCACAATTACAGTGTGGAGTTATTAATCAATTCGATGTTAATGATGTTAATATGGATGGTAAAAAATTTGGGCAATATGGACCCTTGTGAGCAGTTAAGGACCAAGCTTATCGAAGCTGTGGAGAGGAACAGAGCCGATGGCATACTCCTATCAGGAGGGCTCGATACTGGCATTTTGGCTTTTGTAGCCAGGCCGAGCACAGGCTTCACAGTGGCGTTAAAGGATTCCCCAGCATCCGACCTTGTCTATTCAGAGAAAATTGCCAAACTCCTGGGAATACAGCATAAGAAAATGGAATTCACTACGGAAGAAGCGCTTGCCACCCTTCCTGAGGTTATAGGAATACTGAAAACTTTTGACCTCGCTTTGCCCAATGACCTTTCCATATATTTTGCCCTTAAACTGGCCAGGGAAAATAGAATTAGTTCTATAATGACGGGCGACGGAGCCGATGAGCTCTTCGCCGGCTACTCTTATATGGTGGAGCTTCCTCCCAAAGACCTGGAAAGGTATATAAGAAGGCTCTCACAAAACTGGCACTTCTCAGCCAATGAGCTTGGCAGGGCCTTGGGCATTGAAATAAAGCAGCCCTTCCTTGATGATGATTTCGTTCGCTTTGCCCTGGAGATAAGCCCGGAGCTCAAGGTCAAAGACGGGGTAGGGAAGCATATCCTGAGAAAGAGCTTTGAGGACTTGATTCCGGCGGAGATAGTGTGGAGGAGGAAGGAGCCCATAGAGTACGGCTCTGGCTCCACCAAGCTGCACGAAATAATAAACAACATGGTCGCGGATGACGAGTTACAATCAGCTGCCAAGATAGTTGACATAAAGTTCATAAACAAAGAGCACTTCTTTTACTGGCGCATCTATAACGAAGTTGTGGGAAAGATTCCCAAGGCCAGGGATGGTGAAATTAGCTGTCCCTGCTGCGGAGCAGGCATGGGCATATATCATTGCCGCACCTGCGGCTTCTCCCGCCCAATGTTATGACGCTCCTTTACTCTCCTCCCTTAAAAACTATTGACTATTTCTTAGATGGCGGTATAATAGCCTCAACAAAAATAGTCCCTTTAAGAAATAATTCCTTGGGATCAGCGTAAGGTTGGTGGTCAGGTGGGTGCATCATGGAGTTGTTATAGTTCTCATCATTATCAGTTCAGCACATAGAGAAGGGCAGAAGCCTGTCCAGAGTTTGTTGAAGGATAAGGAAAATATAAAAGAATGAAAAGGAGGCGCAGCAATGAAAAATAAAAATATGCTCTTACCAATCCTAGTTTCTATTACTCTGGTTTTAACCCTGATTCTTCCCACTTCGGCGGCGGGGGCTTCATCAGTCCCTCTATCCGTGACTGATGACGATTCTGTTAGTTGTTCGACGATGGGTGGCTCGGGCATTGCTTCGGGGATGGCACTGAACACACCTACGGGAAACGTAACGCCCATGGTCGCCGCAGGCTGGAATCACATAGTAGGGCTTAGGGCCGATGGCGCGGTACTTGCCGCGGGATACAATGATCTTGGCCAGTGCGCCGTCAGAGGCTGGGCGGACATCGACAAGGTCGCCGCAGGTCTCTGGCACACGGTAGGGCTTAAGTCAGATGGCACCGTGGTCGCCGTGGGATACAACAGCTACGGGCAGTGCGAGGTCGGCGGCTGGACGGACATCATCCAGGTCGCCGCAGGCATCGGGCATACGTTGGGTCTTAAGGACGATGGCGCTGTGGGCGCCATGGGAAATAACCTATACGGGCAGTGCAATGTCGGCGACTGGACGGACATCAACCAGGTCGCTGCAGGCTACCAGCACACGGTGGGGCTTAAGTCCAACGGCACCGTGGTCGCCGTGGGATTGGACTTCTACGGGCAGTGCAATGTCGGCAACTGGACGAATGTCAACCGGGTCGCCGCAGGCATCGATCACACGGTGGGGGTTAAGCCCGACGGCACAGTGGTCGCTGTGGGAGCAAACTATTCAGGGCAGTGCAATGTCAGCGGCTGGATGGATATCGTACAGGTCGCTACAGGCGTTGATCACACGGTGGGGCTTAAGTCCGACGGCACCGTAGTCGCCGTGGGAAGCAACGAATACGGGCAGTGCGAGGTCGGCGGCTGGACGGACATTGTTCAGGTCGCTGCGGGCACCTATCAAACGGCGGGGCTTAAGTCCGACGGCACCGTGGTCGCTGCTGGAGATATCTATCATGGGCAGTGCGATGTCGGCGACTGGACGGACATCGACAAGGTCGCCGCAGGCGCATATCACACGATGGGGGTCAGGTCCAACGGCACTGTGGTCGCCGTGGGATTGGACTTCTCCGGGCAGTGCAATGTCGGCGGCTGGTCGAATATCACCCAGGTCGCCGCAGATTGGGGGCAAACGGTGGGGGTCGAGTCAGACGGCACAGTGGTCGCCGTGGGATGGAACAGCTACGAGCAGTGCAATGTCGGCGGCTGGACGGACATCGACAAGGTCGCCGCAGGCAGCTATCACACGGTGGGGCTTAAGTCCGACGGCACCATGGTCGCCGTGGGATGGAACAACCTCGGGCAGTGCAATGTCGGTGGCTGGACGGACATCATCCAGGTCGCCGCAGACTTTGCTCACACGGTGGGGCTTAAAGACGACGGCACGGTGGTCGCCGTGGGATACAACGGCTTGGGGCAGTGCAACGTCCTGGGTTGGAGGTATATCATCCAGGTCGCCGCAGGCGGCGAGCACACAGTGGGGCTTAAGGACGACGGCACCGTAGTCGCCGTGGGACGAAGCCTGGAGGGACAGTGCTATGTCGCCGACTGGAGCAATATCACCCAGGTCGCCGCGGGCACCAGTCACACGGTGGGGCTTAAGTCCGACGGCACCGTGGTCGCCGTGGGGGGTGAGGTCGAGCTTCCCGAATGGAACCTCTACGAGACTCCAGAAAGAAGGTATACCCTCACCATCTTCAGTACCCCCGGTGGTTCCGTAACCGAACCCGAAGAAGGGACTCATACCTATGATGAGGGAATAGAGCGCAACCTGGTAGCTGTGCCCGAGGAGGACTACCGCTTTGTCTGCTGGGCCGGTGATGTAGGAACCATCGCTAATGTCTATACTGCCCAGACCACTATCACCATGAACGACGACTATTCAATCACTGCGCGGTTCACGGCCGAGGTAGACTCTAAGACAGAAACGGTAAGCGATGGCACCGTCAATGCAACGGACGAGGCCGACACCGAGGTTGAGGTAACTGGCAATGCTACGGTAACTGTAGTTCAATTCGCTGATAATCCCGGCGGCTACAGCCCGACCGGCTTCAACTCACTGGATAACTACATCGACGTCTACATTCCCTATGTTGGCGAGGCCACCGAGATCGAGATAAGGCTTTACTATACCGATGCCGAATTAGCTGCGGCAGGCATCGACGAAGAATCACTGCAACTCTTCTGGTGGGACGGCGCCGAGTGGAGCGAGTGCTCAGACAGCGGAGTCAACACCACCAGCACCAATGGCTACAGCGGTTATATTTGGACCATAATAACAGAGGATACCACGCCATCTCTGGACGACCTGCAAGGAACGCCATTTAGTGGTTATGGCCTTCCGTCGGGAGGTTGTTTTATCGCCACTGCAGCCTACGGCACGCCCATGGCAGAGGAAATACAAATTCTCCGTGAGTTCAGAGATGAATACCTGCTCACCAACCCAGTGGGGAAAGGTTTTGTAGATTTTTATTATAAGGTCAGCCCGCCGATAGCTGAGTTCATAACTGAGCACCCCAGCCTCAAGCCGATAGTGCGGGCTGGGCTGGTACCCGCTGTGGCCATGAGCACCATAGCCGTCAACACTACTGCAGCCGAGAAAATAGCCATAATAGGCTTGCTGGTGCTGGTTTCAGTGGCACTGGCTGTATGGGCAACTAGGCGGCGAGGCGGAGGTCCAGAGTATACCTGAGGGTGAAATTTACCCTCACCCAGACCCTCTCCCTTGACGAGAGAGGGTTTATGTCAGCTCGTTCCGTGACTCCCGCCTGCCGTGATAAGGGTGGTAGGCAGCTTATTAATGGGGTGGGGATAGACACATACTTCGGCTCCGTAAACATTCTTGATATTCGGCGCTGTGAGTATGTCGAGTGGCGTGCCTTCGGCGTAAACTTTCCCTCCATTTAACATGACCATCCAATCGCAGTATTGGGCAGCTAAGTTCAAATCATGTAAAGCGATAATGACGGTCAAACTCTGCTCCAGGCAAAGGCTCTTGACCAGATTGAGAATCTCGACTTGATGGTTTATATCCAGATTGGCGGTTGGCTCGTCAAGGAGCAGCGCCCTTGGCTGCTGGGTTAGTGCCCGAGCGATAATAAGCCTCTGCCTCTCTCCTCCTGAGAGCTCACTTACTCTGCGCTCAGCGAAGGATTGGGTATGCGTTGCCTCCATCGCTTGCCAGGCGATGGCCAGGTCTTTTCCTCCCTCGTAGCGAAGAAGCCCGAGGTGAGGCGTTCGTCCCATGAGCACCACTTCAAAAGCAGTGAAAGCTCCGGGTAAGAAAGGGCTTTGCGGCACCGTGGCAACAAGGCGAGCCAGTTCGTCTCGCTTAATAGTTCTTATATCGCGATCGTCAATTAAGATGCGCCCGGAGAACAGGTCTATCACCCGGGTCATTCCCTTGATTAATGTTGACTTCCCCGAGCCATTGGGGCCAACAAGCCCCAGTACTTGGCCGGGCCTGGCCTTCATACTTACATTATGTAAGATGGCTCGATGGTCGTAGCCCAAGCTGACAGTATCCAGTTCAATCATGGTGTCGCATCCTTTCAGAAGAAAACGAGCCCCTTCCTTCTCCGCAATAGATAAAGAAAGAAAGGTGCTCCACAGAGAGCAGTAATTATTCCTACCGGAATCTCCGTAGGAGGAATTATGGTACGGGCTAAAGTATCGGCCAGGATGAGGAAGATGGCGCCAACCAGCGTGGATAGAGGGAGCAAAAACCGGTAGTCCGGCCCCCAGATAAGCCTCACTGCATGAGGGATGAGTATGCCGACGAAACCGATAAGGCCGGTGAAGCAAATCGCTGAGGAGGTAACAAGGGTGGCAGCAGCCAGTAATATGAGTTTGACCCTTTCCACATTGATGCCCAGTTGCTGGGCTTGCTCTTCGTCAAGCTGCATTACATTGAGTGGTCGGGCATGAATCCAGATGACTACAAGACCCGCTAATACACAAGGGAGGACCGTCCACACCTCAGGCCATTTAGTCAGGTAAAGTCCACCCAGCAGCCAAAATACAATCCCATGTAGTTCTTCACCGGAAATGGTCATGAGATAGGAGGTGATGGAGGCCAGAAAAGCACTTAGAGCTACTCCAGCCAGGATAAGCGTGGTGGCTGGCAGGGTTTTGCCGACACGAGCAAGCAAATAAACCACAGTGACGGCGCCTATGGCACCAATGAAGGCAAATAATGGCACGGCCCCAAAAGCCATCCATGCTAATGTGAAAGGAGTAAGCATGGCAATGGTAGCCCCCAGTCCAGCTCCTGAAGCCACACCTAAAAGATAGGGGTCAGCCAGAGGATTACGAAACAGTCCTTGATAAGTAGCTCCGGCTACTGCCAGAGCTGCTCCTACTAAACCTGCCAGCAAGATGCGTGGCAGCCTGATATCCAGAATTATCGTTTCCAGAATTTCCAGGCTCAACGGCGCCCCGAAAACTTCGGGAGAAGAAGGGGTAATATGAACGAAGGGCAGTTGAGAGAGAAGGACTTGAAAAGTACTGGTAAAGGGTATAGGAACGCTTCCCAAAGTAGTGGCAAACACGACTACCACTACAAGCAGTCCAGTAAGCCCCAGTAAAGAGTAAACTCTACTTTGCCAGCGAATGGCAAAAGGGATAACGGGCTCACTAAACACCTCAGATACTGTACGTGCCATCGCTGAATAAATCCTAAATTCTAATTTCTAAACTCTAAACAAACCCAAAATCATAAATATGAATACCAAAACTCATTTGCTTTGGATTTTGGTCATTAGTGCTTTGATATTGTTTAGGATTTCGAATTTTGTGGTTAGGATTTGTCATTTTGCATTTTCACCTTTTCCTTTTGATTTTCTCTTAGTATTCAATGCCTTCCCGGCTTTTTATTCCTTGACTATAAGGATGTTTCACTTCCCTCACCTCGCTGACCAAATCTGCTTTTTCTATAATCTTTTCTGTGACGCCCCGACCGGTTAAGACAAGCTCTAACTTCTCCGGCTTTGTCTCCAGAAGAGAAAGAACCTCCTCCTCTTTCAGAAAGCCGTCGCGCACGGCAATGTTTATCTCATCCAGGACCAGCATATCCCAGGAGTGGTCCTGAAAAAGCTCCTTAATGAATTCCAGCCCCCTGGAGCATTCCTGGCGGACATCGTCAGGATTCAGTTCTTTGTAGAAGTGAGGATGTTTCTTGGCGAAAAGGAAAGTCTTTATCCCCAGCTTTTCCAGGGATTTATGTTCACCGTACCCGAATGCCTCGGGGTCTTTAAAAAAAGAGACTAAGCCGACCTTAAAACCATGCCCGGCAGCACGAGCTGCCTGACCAATGGCGGCAGTGGACTTTCCTTTGCCATCCCCGGTATAAACTTGAATTAAGCCTTTCTCTTTCATTTCAGTTCCTCCTGCAGTCCTTATTTACTATCTCTCATCTTGCTGTCATTCCAACCCTTCGCTCTTGTCATTGCGAGCGATGAGATTGCTTCGGGGCTTCGCCCCTCGCAATGACCTTGGTTGAGATTTCCCAGAACCATACGTTGTCTCTTTCTTTTCTTTCTCCCCTGGTAACCTTAAGTGCTTTCCTGAAAATGGGCCCCTCGGTTACGAATGTGTGATATTCGCCATTTTCACCACAGGGATGGGAGCCAAGTTTGCTAATTTGCCTTACCAAATCTTTGTCCAGAACTTTTCCCAGGAAGGTCTCCTCTAATCTGGTGGCGACTATTATAGCTTTGAATTTCAATTTAAGGAATTCCTCAATTAGCTCTTCTGCTTTTATCCCCCAGAGGGGCAAAAACGCCTTTATCCCTACCTCGCTGCATGCTCTCTCTACCCATTCCCGATGCTCTTCCAAGTCCATATCACCGAACACGCCCCCTTCGATG
>Ga0315533_1002754_pt1 | contig 11969 bp, 19 predicted proteins | sample SalMarSW160130MG_FD_203081 | JGI IMG/M metagenome (GOLD analysis project Ga0315533, IMG submission 203081) | Salt marsh sediment microbial communities from the Plum Island Ecosystem LTER, Massachusetts, United States - Salt Marsh Sediment SW1601-30 ...
TCTATCTATTTTATTTAATTCCTTACCTAATACAATTTCTCGTTTATCTTTATCATATTTCATACTAATTTAAAACCCTCCAAACTTTTAAATATTCTCATTCTCTTTCATAAACATGAAAAAAATTCAAGCACACTTAATCGGAGAAACAATCACAACCAACTCTGCAGATGCATTTTCACTGAATAAAAAATCCAGATTCGGAGAAATAACTTCTTCAGGCAAAATTCAATACACACTTCCAGAAGCACTTTATCTAGTTGAGAAAAATAAAATAGAAATTCTGCAAAAAAACAAAGCACTAAATTTTGATGAATTATTCAGCAAATTAAAAAAAATAGATTCAAGAATTCAATTAAAATATCCAGTATTCAAAGACCTCAGAGAAAAAGGACACATTGTAAAAACCGCACTGAAATTCGGTGCTGATTTCAGAGTTTACAAAAAAGGCTCATCACCAGGAAAAGGACACGCTGATTGGGTAGTTTTTTGCGAGCATGAATCAAAAAAATTCTCTTGGCACGAATTCTCTGCAAAAAACAGAGTCGCACATTCAACAAAAAAGAAACTTCTTTTAGCAATAATTGACGAAGAATCTGATGTAAGTTATTATGAAGTTAGTTGGATTAAAACATAAAATTAATCAAAATACCTCATAGCACGAGCTATTCTATCTTGTTCTTCTTGCAATTTCATAGCGTTCTCAATTGAATCTATTTTCTCGCGCAAATAATCATAATGAGTATTAGCAGCTTCCCAAACAAGAGTATCTCTTTTAGTGTACTTTTCACCAAGAAGATAAACTCTTTTAATACTCCTCATATAACTTCTAAGACTACATCTTCCAATACTATATCTTATCTTAACATTTCCTACAGTCTCGACAATTGACCGCGGTTTCCAATGGGAATATTTCACATTATTCCCATCAATTTGATAATTTTTAGCACATCCACTATTTATCAAACTCAAACCTCCAAATACAAAAGGCAAGACCTTTTTACCAATTTCTTTAACCAATCCTTTTCTCATAAATTCCCAACAATCTCCTTTCTTAAAAGCTTTTCTATTCTCCAGAACATTATTTATGCGAAGCGACAGCGAGCGCTCTCTTAGGGCGGGCGGGAATAATTTTCCCTCACAAAATCAACCAAATATTTATAACTCTCAACACTTTCCCCAATTCATGCAAGACACATCAAAAATAAAAGAAAGAATAATTTCAATATTAAATTTTGAAGGCCCTAATTTCCCGTCGCCAATCGCAAGCAAAATTCAAACCAGCATACTTTTCACATCTGCATTTTTGTCAGAACTTGTTTCAGAAAAAAGAATAAAAATCACAAACATGAAAGTTGGAAATTCTCCAATTTATTTTATTCCAGGACAGGAAACAAAACTTGAATCTCTTGCAGAAAAACATCTAAAAAGCAAGGAAAAAGATGCATTTGTTTTATTAAAAGAAAAAAGATTCCTAAAAGACAAAAAACAGGAACCTGCAATTCGTGTTGCATTGCGCTCAATACGCGATTTTGCAATTCCAGAAGAAAAAAACAATGAACTTTATTGGAAATACTTTTTAAGCAAAGAAGAGATTCCAGAAGAAAAAATTGAAGAGAAAAAACCCAAAGAAAATACTTTTCAAAAAGAAAAATCTCTTGAAATATTTGAAAAAAAAGAAGCAAAAACTAAAAAGAAAACTCAAATTAAAAAAACTGCTAAAAAGAAAACAAGCCCAAAAGTAAATGAAAAATTCTTTAATAAAATAAAAGAATATCTTTCAGAAAATCAAATAGAAATATCTGATATAATTGGATTTAGTAAAAACGATATAACATTAAAAGTAAAAAAAGATTCAGAAGAATATTTATTAGTTGCTTACAACAAAAAAACAATTCGTGAAGAAGAGATTATAAAAGCGTTTAAGAAATCCCAAGAAGAAAATTTAAAATACGAAATTCTGAGTTTGGGTGAACCTCTAAAAAAGGTCTCTGCATTTATTGAAGCACTTGAAAATATAAAGGAAATAAAAAAAATAAATTAGTCCGTAATCATTTCCAATAAATCTCCTTTGCCTGGAATTATTATATCTTCACCATCAATAATATAATCGTGATCATTACGGGCACTTTCATACCACGAACCTGATTGAAGACATCTTGGCAAATAACAATCTTTTTCCATTTTTCCTCCGCATATTTAATTTTCCAGAATAACTATTGAGCCCTTAATTCATTTAATTATTTTAGAAGAATCAAAAGCCCGCACAATTAGTACTGGACTTTTAGAGCTGAAGCTGATTTCACATTCGCATTAAAAGCAAACCAACTCAAACTCATGCTTTTTCCAGGAACTTGAACTTTAAATAACTTTCTTATATTCAATATATTCGATTGGAATAAGAAAGCTTTAAAAACAAAATAAATTAGAATTAACCATGGGAAAAATAAAATCAAAAATGATGAGAAGAACTTCAGAAACACTTCTCAAAGAAGATATTCCATTTAGCGAGGACTTTGAAACAAATAAAAAAATTCTTGGTAATACAATGCCAAGTAAAAAATTAAGAAACAGGATTGCAGGTTTAATTTCAAGAATGAAAAAACAGGAAGAAAAGAAAAAAGCAGAACTTGCTGTTGAATAATTGTTATGGCTCTGGAGAGATTCTAACTCTCGACCTCTGCCTTCCTCAACAAGTTGAGTTCATGGCTGAAAATCAAAGATTTTCGCCTGATCCCCATTTCTACGAAATGTTCATGAGAGCAGCGCTCTAAACAACTGAGCTACAGAGCCAATATAAAATAGAAAAAGAATTCATTTAAAAAGTTTCTTAATTAAAAAACAAATGATAAAACTAATCAAAAACAGAATTTTCACAGGAATTATAACATTAATTCTTGCAATTGAAATTTTCCTCTATTCAACAATAAAAACAACATCCGGCTCAGCAACAGGATTAAATCTTGCATTGATGTATCACTTCGGAATTTTCTTCATATTTTCATTTTTCTTATTCATGACAATAAAAGGAAAAAAAGAAATCAAAACCAAATATATTTTAATCGCAATATTAATTTCAATAATTTATGCAATAACAGACGAATTTCATCAATTATTCGTTCCCGGAAGAGTTTTTTCAATAAAAGATATTTTAACAGATTCTTTAGGAAGTTTAAGTGCGATACTGATTAATTCAAAAATCAACAAATAAATTACTTAATTGAATTCCAAACCAAATTAATACTTTTTTTGTAAGTTCTTGCAACATCTTCATCAACAATCCGAATTATTATCAAAGGTTCAGCCCAAATTCCAATACCCACTCTATCACCATAAACCCAATAACCAACACAACCAAGATTTTCTTCTGGAAGTTTTTTCAAAGAATATCCACTCCCCTTTAGAGGTTCAACTTCTTCAGAATAAAGCATTTTTGTTTTTATTTTCAATCTCTTTTTTTCATTCAAAAATCTCTCTAAATTAAAATCGGGGATTTTATTCAAAATGTAATCTTTACTAACCCCATTAAAAATCAAAATCTCTCCTTTAGCGTTTAACATTTCATTCATGATTTTCTTCAAACCTTCAGAACCTTCAAAAATTTCTATTAATGGTTTTTTAAATTTATTTTCATACAATTCATTCAGTTTAGGCATAACTGAAAGAAGATTCATTTCCTTTTCTCTCAAAATCTCAATCAACTTCTCCGGAGAAACTGGCTTAAACAATTTCTTTTTATCCTTAATCAAAGATGTAACCAGACCTTTTTCAGAAAGAGTTTTAATTATATCATAAATATTTGGTCTTGAAATCTTAGAATGATTTGCAATTTCATAAATAGTTCCCTCTCCAAGTTTCAAAAGAATCAGATAAATTTCAGATTCATTTTTGCTCAATCCAAGATTATTCAAAATATCCTTTTCCATAATTTTAAATCTCTTAAAGATTATTTAAACTTTTCGTATATTTTTATACAAATTAATTTTATAAGCTATTAAAAACATACAGGGATAACAAAATTAAACAAAATAGAAAATGAAAAATGGTAATTGAAACACTTGTAGTAACATCAATTGTAGAAAGAAACATTTTAGAATCTTTCTTTGAAGAAGACGAAAAAACAAAAGTAGGAGGAAGAGGGAGAACAAAAACAAAATCAGCGATTAGGGATATAGAAAAAAATCTAGAATCTAAAGAATATAAGTCGCAATTACTTGAAAAAATTAAAAATCAATTAGATAATTTAAAACAAGAAGAAAGAGAGTTAAATTACTTAAATAATTTAAACTACTTTCTTGGAGAAGAATTCCAAGTATTCAAAAAAATTAAAAAAGGAAATATTGCATTAGCATTCCCCCTATTTTCATCTTATTCTGAAAAGATAAAAAAGAAATTTACTATTAACAGAACAGAGGGGGCATTTATTGCTATAAAATTTGATTATAAACCTAATTTAAAAGATAAGAAAATGGAAAAAGGTTCTGGAATTATAAAATTCACCACACGTGAACCATCGTGCGAAGAAGAAATAAGCCCCTATCATAGACCAGAAATTTATTTTAAAGAACAAACAGATTCCGACTATAAGCAAACCATAAAATATAGTCCATATTCTTCAGCAGGATGTTTAAGTTGGTTTATTGAACCTTTTCTAAAAAATAATTGGAAAACAGAAATACATAATGTTTATGGAGAAGATATAATCAACAAGAAAGAAACATTTGGAGATAATTTTATGAAAGTGCATAAATTTGATCCAACAAGATTAGGGATATTTCTTTATAGAAAATATCTCCCTGAAAAAGAATTTTGGAAAGGTACTGAACGAACAGAGTGGATAGAAGAAAAAGATCCATTGCTTTATCAAATCCCAAAAACTCATTTGTTTGCAAATAAAATTGCCATGGAAGAATTGAATGGGATATAACAAATTTTCATAGGGACGGAGAAAAAACCATGATACTGCAGTTAAGCAATGACTCTTCTAGAAGTCATAATTCAACATATGGAATAAGACCTGCAATCAGATTGCAATAATCAACAAATCCTAATAAACTCTCGGAACATTACCCCCTTTCTTCCTCGGCAGAATATGAAAATGAACATGTTTAACTAATTGCCCTGCAACTTCAAAATTATTCTGAACTAAATTAAAACCTTCTGCTTTTTCTTTCTCCAAAACTTTCAATGCAGTTTTCTTGATGCAATCAATCAACTCCATTCCCAAACTAGACGGCAAATCCAAAACATTTTCAAAATGCTTTTTAGAAATTATCAAACTATGCCCTTCAACTTTTTGATTTGCATCAGGTATTGAAAAAAAATTATCATTCTCATAAATTTTATCACAAGGAATTTCACCTTTGGCAATTTTGCAAAATACACAATCTTCCATGAATAAAATAATAAAATCAAGTTTAAAAAATTAATCCAAATTCTCACCAACCCAAATCTTTTTTTCACCTTTTAATTTTTTATCCAAAATAACCAATTCATCATAAATTCCTTCAATTAAATCATAATTCTTTGCTTCTTCTAAATTTACCCAAGCGTATTCTGTTAAAGCATTGCATAAATTAACCTTCTCACTTTTAGCGTCGGCAAACAAACTCACAATTAAACACGGAATCTTATCAGGACGAATATAAACCATACTCGTGACATAATCTATATTTTCAATTTCCAATCCTACTTCTTCCATTACTTCTCTCTTCAACAAATCTTCAAAAACATTATACCAATGATGCGGCGTATCTTTCTCTCACAAAACATAATCTAAAACTTCTAATTTTCCTCCTGGAACAGTCCACCTTCCTGGAAAAGCCTTCTCCCAATCAAGCGCGTTTAACAATCAAAAACCCTCCTTCAGCATTAACCAAAATTCCTGTAACAACAACAAAATGTTTCAAATTCTTATCTGACATGAAAAAACCCCATCACAATAATATTTAAATAATTCCTCAAAAAATTTGACTTAATGGAAAAACAAATACTAAAATTATTCTTAAAAGAAAATAAATTAAAATTCAATGAAATAGAAAAATTTTTAGAGATTCGTTCAAACAAATTAAACTACCACCTCAAAAAACTAATTTCAAAAGGAATTATTGAAAAAGAAAAAGAATTTTACAAACTTACAGAAACTTCAGAATATTTAATCCCCTATATTTCAGAGAAAAATTCTGTGCTTCCGGTAATACTAATTCTAATCAGAAACAAACAAAAAGCATTTTTAATTCAAAGAGAAAAACGCCCTTACAAAAACAAATTAAGTTTGCCAGGCGGAAGAATAATTTTAGGAGAATCGATATCAAAAGCAGTAAAAAGAATATTAAAAGACAAACATAAATTAAACGCAACACTACAAAAAATAAATTCAGTTTCATTAGAACATGTTTATAAAAACAAAAAAGTAATTCATTCATTTCTTTTAATATTTGTAACAGCAAAAACAAAAGACAAAATTGAATTAACAAATATAAAACCCAACAAGTCAAAAATAATTCCAAGTGATTACAAACTAATACTTAATGATTCAAATAAAAAGATAAATCTAAACACAATTTATTCAAAAATCAAATCTTAACCTCAAAAGCACCACTTTAGTGACCAATATCATCGGCATCCATATTAAATTAACAAAATAAAAAATAAATTATTTATCTTCTTTTCTTTTTTTTAGCCGCCTTCTTTTTCGCAGCTTTTTTCTTAGCTACTTTTTTCTTCATAGCTTTTTTCTTCACTGCTTTCTTTTTAGCCATTTTTTTCTTCTTCATCACAGCTTTTTTCTTAGCTACTTTTTTCTTCATAGCCGCCTTAGAAACTTTTCTCTTAGCCATAGGTAATCACCTCTCATTTAATTATTAAAACTAAGAATTAATTCTTTAAAAACTTTTGCAAAAAAATAAAAAACAAAATTCTAAAAATAAAATTACAAATCATCAAAAGATTTTTCTTCAGAAATTAAATCTCGCAAAACATTTTTTAAATTTTTTATTAAAATTCTCTTTTGTTCTTTTGTATCTCTAAAACGAATTGTAACATCTTTGTTTTTCAAAGAATCCTCGTCGATAGTTATGCAAAAAGGCGTTCCTATTTCATCATTTCTTGCATATCTTCTTCCAATGCTTCCTGATTTATCATAAACAATATGAAATTCTTTTTTCAAATTCTGAACAATCATCTCAGATAAACTTTCAAAATCTTTTCTTTTAATCAAAGGAAACACCGCAGCTTTAATTGGTGCAAGTTTTAAAGGCAATTGCAAAATCGTATTTTCTTTTTCATCAATACAATAAGCTTTTGTCAGCAACGCCAAAAAAATTCTTTCCATTCCAAATGTCGGCTCAATAACTCTGGGCAAAACTTTTTTCCCTGCTTTCTCGTCAAAGATTTCCATTTTTTCTTTGCTTTCTTTTTCATGCTGAGTTAAATCATACTGTCCCCGATTAGCATTTCCAGTGCATTCTTTATAGCCAAAATTATATTGATATTCAATATCAAAAGTTGCAGAACTATAATGACTCAATTCTTCTTTAGTATGCTCTCTTATTCTAAACTCCTCTAATCCCAATTTTCTCATCCAAATAATCTGCTCAGCCAGCCAATAAGCATGCCATTCTCCAAGTTTTTTCTTCTCAATTAAATTTCTAATTGTAACTTTTTCCAAATCTACTGAATCTCTTTTCTGATTTTCCTCCGAGAAAAAATCAAATTCAATATTCAAATGTTCTTCACCAAGCAATTCGCATTTTTTCTCTTCTGGATTAATAAAAAATTCAAATTCTCCAATATGAAATTCTCTTGAACGAAACAAAAAATCTCTTGGTGAAATTTCATTTCTAAAACATCTTCCAATTTGCGCAATCCCAAAAGGCAATTGTTGTCTTGTTGTCTGATTAATTAATTTAAAATCCAAAAACATTCCTTGCGCAGTTTCTCCTCTAAGATATGCTTTTTGTGAATTTTCTCCTGCACCTACTTCTGTTTCAAACATTAAATTAAATTTTCCCTGAGATTCATACTCTCCTCCACAATCCGGACAATTAATTTTTCCAACTTCGTTTTCATCAAGCTTTCCTATTTTTCCGCACTTTTTGCATTTGACAAAAACATCATTAAAATTTTCAATATGTCCCGACGCTTTCCAAGTCAAAGGATGAGAAATTATTGAACCTTCCATTCCAACAATATTTTCTTTTTCATGAACAAAAAAATTCCACCAATCATTTTTCAAATTGTTAAATAACTCAATTCCAAGAGGACCAAAATCCCAAAAACCTGCAAAACCTCCGTAAATATCTGAAGAGCGATAAACAAAACCTTTTTCTTTGCAAAACTTAGCAAGCTCATCTACAGAAATTTTTTTATGAATTAATTTTTCAGTATCAACTTTCTCATTAATCATAGGAATTTCCTCATTTTTCAGGTTTTTAAGAATTTCTAATTTTTTTGCTTCAGCCTCCTCTCGCGTTTTTCCCAGATATGCAATATGCTTACTCATAACCTTACCACCTTCACGAACCGCTTTCCGAAGATAAAAATAATCTTTTCCATTAACTTTTTGTTTTGCAATGTACATGAATTACAAACTACAAAATAATATATAAATGTTTTGGTGTAGTGTATAGAAAGTTATTCATCTAACGCTTCCTTAAATTTCTTATAATTATTAAATTCTTTTTCTCTCCACAAAACCTGATGGTAAAAACGAATCGACTGCTGATATCCCATAAGAGGGTCTTTTCTTTTTTTGTCTTTAATAATTTCTTTTTCCTTTATAGACATTATCCCATTGGTTATTAGACCATCATCATCCCTTCTTTTACAAAAACAAAAAGGATCTTCATTTTCTGAAACACTTTTCAAAAATTCCTCTTGACTAACAACCTGCGAAGAATCTTGAATAAATTTAAAACTCATTGCCTCTGGAAAAGAAGTTTTAGAATTATATAATCTATAAATTCTTAATGTATCGCCGATTTTCGCTTCTCCTCTTCTTTTTACAAAAAGAAACTTATCTGAGGAAAAAATGGAAGTATCTTTCTTGAAAAATTTTAGAGGATTTGTATATTTGCAAGTATCTAAAGGTTGATAAGAATATAATTCGTAATTTTCTGTTTCAACATATTTTGTATTTGCTCCTTTTCCTAAATTTTTACAAGTAGCAGGTCCGATTAATAATGTTCCAATAATTGCTGTCCCAATTGCTAATTTTTTTAGTAAATTTTTCTTTCTCATAAATCTCTCTCAAATCTTCAACTTATAAATTTAAGTTGTAACATAATACGACAACTTTTTAAACTGCAAAAATAGATTAATTACATGTTAGAAAAACTCCAGAAAATAGGATTATCAAAAAAAGAATCTCAAATCTATTTAGAATTAGCAAAATTACAAGAATCAACAGCAAATGAATTAGCAAAAAAAACTTCAACTCAAAGAACAGTTGTCTACAATATTCTTCAACAATTAATAGAAAAAGGTTTTGTAAACTATATCAAAAAACAAAGTAAAAGATTTTATTCTCTTTCAAAACCAGAATCGTTACTTTCAAACATTAAAGAAAAAGAAGAAATAACTAAAGATTTAATCAGAGAATTAGGAGAGATAAAAACCACTGCAAAAACAAATAATTCTGTGGAAGTTTATGAAGGACTAAATGGATTAAAAATTTTGTTTGAAGAAATTAGGAAAGCAAAAAATCTCTTAGTATTAAATGCTACAGGAAAAATATTTGAAAAATTACCTTTTAGTGCAATCCATATTATTAAAGATAATAAAAAATATGGAAATCCAAAAATTATTGCTGTTCAATCTTTAAAACAAACTGAAATGGCAAAATCAAAATTAAATATAAAATATCTTCCAAAAGAAGCTGAAAATTTAGCAACAACATTTATTTTTGAAAATAAAATAATAATTCAAACAATCAAAGAAAAACCATTCCTCATTAAAATAGAAAATAAAGATATCTTTGAAGGTTATAAAAAAGACTTTGAAGTTTTATGGAAGAAACTCTAACCACAAAAAACTTTATTAACCCCTTCATCTTAATTAAAATATGAAAAAGAAGTGTGATACAAACTGCAAATTAAAAAAAACTCTCGGACTTTTATCAACCGGAGCAATTGCAGCAAGTTTATTCATGGGTTATAACAGAATAACAGGAAATGTGATTTCTGCAGTAGAAGGTTCAAATATTGTTTCTTTCGGAGGAGTTGCACTTTTTGTCCTCGGACTTGTGGGAATTTTATTGGTTGCAAAAGAAAAATAATTATATTATATCACTCAAATTCTTAAAAACTCTATAAAATATTTTATTTTATGCTTCAAATAACATTCAAAGAAATAGAAGACGAAAAAGAACTAAAACTTCTGGAGAATTTCATAAAACAAAATCCAGAATTCTATCACAAAAGTTTTTATTTTCCATGGATAAAAGAAAAATGTATTCCAAGAATCGAAACTCAAGAATATAAAACAATTGTTTCTTTCAGCGAAGGAATTGTAATAGGAAATATCATTTACAGATATTTAAACAACAGCACATTAGAAATAAAAAATCTTCGCGTAAAAAAGCCAAACCGTGGAAGAGACATCGGACATTTTATGCTAATACAAATGGAACGCGACAATCCAAAATATTCAATAAAAACAGATGTAACAGAAAATAATTATGCTATGTTAAACTTCCTTACAAAAAATGGTTTTCAAATAAAATCCAAAGAAAACCTATATCTACCAAACCAAACTGAATTAATCTTAGAAAAACATCCAAAAATCATTCACCAATAACCTTAACTAAAATTCTTTTATCTCTCTGCCCATCAAACTCTCCATAAAAAATTTCTTCCCATGGGCCAAAATCCAATTTATAATCAGTTAATGAAATAACAACTTCCCTGCCCATAATTGTTCTCCACAAATGTGCAAATCCATTATCTTCTCCTGTTTGATGATGATTATAATCAAAATTTTTTGGAGCAAGTTTTTCCAGCCAAATTTTAAAATCTTTCAGCAAACCATTTTCATTATCATTAATAAACACCGACGCTGTTATATGCATTGGATTAACCAAAACCAAACCATCCTGAATTCCTGACTCTTTAACAATTTCCAAAACTTTCTCAGTAATATTAACAAATTCAATTCTTTCTTTTGTATTAATTAAAATTTTCTTTGTATAGGTGTTCATCTCACAAACTCCAAAATTTCAGGAATTTTTTCAGTTTCATTAAAATGCTCTTCATCATTTTTAATAATTAATTTAGCATTAAATTTTTCTTCAAAAAATTCTTTATTGTTCAAAGGAACATAAGGGTCATTATCCGAAAGAATACACAAAAAATTATTTGTATGTTCTTTTATTTTATCAAAATCAATCGGAGTTTCCATCCAGGGTCTTGCAATTTCAACAACTTCTTCTCCTTCTTCTTCAATTGTGTTTTTATCCAATTCCATCCAAGGTGCAACAAAAACTACACCACCAATTTTAATTCCAAAATCCAATATTTCCAAATATCTTAAAATCGCCTGACACCCAACGCTGTGCCCGACAAAATAAGTTTCCTCATCCAAATCTTTAGCATTCTCTTTTAAAAATCCAATCCATTCTTCAATCTTAGGTTCATCTGTATTCGGCATATTAAAAGAAATAACTTTTATGCCTAATTTTTTAGACTCTTCTTTAAGCCAGCCAAACCATCCTTCACTGGAATCACTTCCTCCCCATCCATGAATTAAATATACTTTTTTCATTTTAACCTTTCTATACAAAATTTTTCCTGAATTTTGCAATTGTAGTTTTTTCTACCAGTATAGTTTCTTTTTTTCTAAAAAAGAAACCCAAATGCGGGTATTAGGATTCGAACCTAAGTAAGCACTAAGCTAACAGGTCCTAAACCTGTCCCGTTTGACCACTCCGGCATACCCGCTTGCAAAAATCAAACAAACCAACTATATAAAAA
>Ga0315533_1002755_pt1 | contig 11967 bp, 13 predicted proteins | sample SalMarSW160130MG_FD_203081 | JGI IMG/M metagenome (GOLD analysis project Ga0315533, IMG submission 203081) | Salt marsh sediment microbial communities from the Plum Island Ecosystem LTER, Massachusetts, United States - Salt Marsh Sediment SW1601-30 ...
AAGGCCAAGCCATCAGCACCCATATAATAAATGCCAAAACAAAATAAATCAGTCTTCTCATGATATCCCACCTTGTTTTTTCACATACTGATTATCCGGGTTGAGTACCCAAGACCTTCGATTAACACACCAACAGCAGGATCAAGAATATTGTGCTTTAAGCTCGGCACTAATAAAAGTAATCCCATAAGCGCACAAAGGCACGCGAGAAATACCATCGCGACAGCCATGGAGCCGCCATGTTCTTTTATTCCCTGCAAAGACTCCGGTAACTCACCAAGAAAGACATATCTTTGTACCTTCAAATACATTATCAAGGTGCACAGGCTCACAAAAACTATAATAGCTGCAACCCAATAAAGATGTGCCTGGACTGCTGCAATGACAAGTATCAGCTTGCTCCAGAATCCTGCAAAAGGTGGTACACCGACGATAGAAGCCGATGCCACTGTACAGGCTGCGCGTGTCACGGGCATTCTCTCGGCGAGCCCGCCCATCTCCCTCATTTGCCTTGTGCCGGTGGACATTTCAACCGAGCCGCTGGTCAAGAACAAAAGAGACTTATAAACGGCATGGTTGACTAAGTGGAATAGTCCTCCGAGTATCGCCAAAGACGCCCAGGCCACGTTTGCTCCTTTGGCTATCAAAGTTGCGCCGAGACCAATACCAAGGATAACATAGCCTATTTGGCTGATACTTGAATAAGCCAAAAGCCTTTTGAGGTCCCACTGCCCTATCGCCAAAAAGGCACCGGCAACCATGCTCAAAATACCGAGCACAACTAACAGCCAGCCAACCTCAACAGAAACGCCGAAAACATTGAAAACTACGCGAGCAAGAGCATAAATACCAAGGGTTTTGATAAGAATACCGGAAAGCATCGCTGAAATTGGAGCCGGCGCCGATGGATGCGCATCCGGCAGCCACGCGTGGAACGGTACTAAAGCAGCCTTTAAGCCGAAGCCGGTGATGAACAAGCCCAGCGCAAAGGCAAGGCCGGCATTCAGGCCCGAGGCTTGAATCGTCTTTGAGATATAAGCCATGTTGAGTGTACCCGTGTTTCCGTAAACGAGACCAACTCCGAAAAGGATAAGTATTGAAGCAATAGTTCCTAAAACCATATACTTAAACGACGCTTCGAGCTCTTCCGGTCCGCATCCGAAGCCGACAAGTGCGTATGATGCAAGCGAAGCAATTTCCAGAAATACGAACAGATTGAAAATGTCGCCGGAAAGCACCACACCATTCATACCTGCGACCATTAGCAAAAACAAGCTCAAGTATTTTGACTTGGCGGTGTACTGTTCCATGTATCGAGTGCTAAAAAGCATTGCTGCGCTGCTAACGACACTGATTGCCAAAAGCAAAAGAGAGCTTAAACCATCAAGAACAAGATTTATCCCCAGTGGGATGGGCCACTTTCCAACTTCATAAACATCTGTTCGCCCAATAGACGAAATCGCCAGGACAAACAGTAAAATAGTCACCAGATTGGCTAAAAAAGTGGCGATGGCTTTTCTTTTCTTACCGAAGATCGGAAGCAGAAATGCCGCTATCAAAGGAATCGCGATAAAAACTGGTAGCGGTATACTCATCCTCTTAACCTCCTTATCTCGGTAATGTCAAAGGTGCCATATTCACCGTATGTTCTGATACATATCGAAATCATAAGCGCCAGTGACCCTAAGCTAATAACGATCGCAGTAAGCACCAAAGCCTGCGGCAGCGGGTCAACGGAGCTCGAGATAAAGCTGGCGATGATTTGGCCGGTCTGTGGATCAATATGGGTCTTGTCAATTATTGGTGCTTCTCCGCCGGTGCGATAGCCGAGCATAATCAAAAAGAGATTGACGGCATATTCCATAACCATAATGCCAATTACAATCTTGACCATATTCTTTTTGACGACTGCACAATATAGGCCGATCATAAACAGTAAAAAGCATAGAGCATAGGGCATCGCTCTCATTTCCTTTCATTAGCTAAAACATTATGCCTGAATGTTGAAAGATTCAAAATCACGAGAAATACTAGCGCTCCGACTGCCAATCCAATCGCAAGTTCGGCCAGCGGTATAATCCCAGCCGCTATGAAATGAATTCCAAGGTCTTCGCCTGCCAACCATTCCTGGTAAATGAAATTCCAGAAAAACCCGTTCTTGTCAAAAAACAAACCGCATGTTGCCATCGCGATAAAAGCGAAGACTGCCCCACAGGCGATCTTCAGAGCAAGAGATGGTGGTAGCTTTTTCTGGGCTAATTCTCTGCCGAATGCGAGCATAAGAAGCACATAAAGAGAAGCCAAAACAGCACCACCGGCAAAACCACCACCGGGTGAAGTGTCACCAAAGATAATAACGTACACACCAAAAACAAAGATAAGTACCTTGACCCAAATAGCGACGGTTTTTACTATAATCGTCATACCTTCCATTTACTCAATCTGCTTTACTCATTTTCGTCGGCGAACTCGCCGAATTCTGAATTTATCTAAATTTCTTTACATCTAAAGTCTTTACAAAAAACCGAAAGAGAAAAAATAACCAAGAATAATGACGCACCAACTTTTAGGCCGATAGCTATATTCGACAGTGGAATAGTGCCGGCGCTGATAAGGTGCAGAGGTTCTCCCGGCAGAAACTTTTGATAGACGAAATTGATAAAGAAAGACCCGCCAAATGCCAGACCTAACGTTGCTATCATAGCAAACAGAAAAGCTCCCAGGCAATCGAGCTTTGACGCGACAGCAGAAGGCAAATTCTCTTCCACAAATCCCCTGCCGAAGGCCAGCATAAGCAGCACATACGAAGAAGCTAAAATCACGCCACCAGCAAAACCGCCGCCCGGCGTAAGATGACCGAAAAGGATAATATAAATTCCAAAAACGAAGATCAAAATCTTCACCCAACTGGCAATAGTTTTTACTATGACTGTCATTCCCTTCATACGTCTAATTCCTCCAGCCTTTTTTTGCTCTTTAATCGCAGAATCACGGTCGCCCCTATAATCGAGGTGAACAACACCGTTGCTTCGCCGAGCGTATCGTATGCCCGAAAATCGAGGATAATTGAGGCCACCAGATTCGCTGCCCCAGTTTCTTTCAAACCCCTTTCTACATACTCTTTGGAAGCAGCTCCCTGCGTAAAACTATAAACTGGTGTGCCGAAATCCGGTAAAGCGACAACGTGCGGATGCGTCTGCCGGATTTCCTGGATTTCTTCAAGAGATTTTGTTTGCAGGATTTTCAAGCCTGCTAAGAAAATTACCGCGATGATGACTACGGAAACGACTGTTCCGAAGAATTCTCTATCGCCGCTTATAAAAGTCAGGTCGCGAGAGATTGTAGCCCGAATCAGAATAATAAGTCCCAAAACCTCCACCACAATCTGCGTAATGGCGATATCCGGTGCGCGTAGAAACAGAAACATCAAGGAGGCACCAAAGCCAATTGCTCCAATACAAATTACAGAGCTAAGAAGGTTTTGTGTTTCCACCGCAATGATTGCAGCGATTATCATAAATATCAGCAAGATGTAGAATATAGACATACCTACCTCACCAAATTCTGCAAACCACAAAAAGAACTATAAGCAGGCCTAAAGTAACCCAGGTTAAATACATTGGTAGAATACCTGAATGTAGCCATCTCAAAAAGTTTGTTAAGGCCAGGCCGAGCCGCCCACTTTGGTCGTACAAGTCAAAGTAACCTTTTTCCTGACCACTGTAAAGCTGTTTCAATCCGCCCATATTCGAAACAGTTTTGTAGAAATGCGTTCCCGGCACTATCATTTGCTCATTGGATTGTACTTCACCACAAGTCCATGTAGGTACGATTCTCACCTTTTTCGCTAATGATCCAACAAGTAAGATCAGCAGACCCAGGCCGATACCAATCAATATCAGGATTGTGGCTATACCAGACCACCACGTGCTCAACTCAGGCTCTACACCCAATGCAGGGTAAATGAACATTTTTAACGGCACATGGTAAAAGATTCCGAAAAACACACACAGAAAAGCAAGTACAATCATCGGAATAGTCATTGCCGGTGAGACTTCTTTCACGCCTACGCCTTTGAGTTTGTCCGGCAAGCGGGAAAGGAACACCGAGTGGATGAGCTTTACAAAAGAAGCTAAAGTAAGCGCACTTCCAAACATAGCGCAGGTCAGCCAGATAGGCCATAGCTTGGCTGCACCACCAACCTGTGTGTTTCCCATCTGGATTACGCCTTGATAAATCATCCATTTGGAGACAAAACCATTCAAGGGTGGTATACCGGAAATACTTAAAGCCGCGATCAGACAGGTAACAAAAGTGATTGACATTTTCTTGCCCAGGCCGCCGAGTTCATCCAGTTCAGCCGTGCCGGTTGTGTGCTCCACTGCCCCGCCACACAAGAATAAACAGCATTTATATATGGCGTTGTTGAGCATGTGGAAAACCCCCCCTGCGATGCCGACAGGCGTCATCGTCGCTATGCCCAGAATCATGTAGCCAACCTGGCTGACAGCATGGTACGACAGCAGCTTTTTAAGATTGTGCTGAACCATCGCAATCATAACCGCAATAATGATTGTAGCTGCGCCAATCAGTGCCAGAATGGCACTTAAAGCCGCCGACTCCAGCACAAAAATTTCCTGTACGACTATTACAAGAAGAAAAATACCCAGAAGCTTATCTATCGCAGCAGGTAAAAGCGCCATCACAGATACTGGCGCGTACTCGCCACTCGCAGGTACCCAGGTATGCAAGGGTAGTGCCCCTGCTTTTGTGATGGCTGCCGTCATGAGTAGCAGAAAAGCGATAATGGCAAGTGCAGAATTTGTCGGCAAACTTATATCTGAAATGATAAGTGTTCCTGAAAGTGCCCACACGGTAAATATGCCGAGCATAAAAGCAGCATCTGATGCGCCTATCATGGCAAATGTTTTTGTCGCTGCAAAATTAGAATTCCTGCCGCCTGTTGTTATCAAAAGATACAGAGAAGCTGTGACAATCTCCCAGAATATAAGTAATAACAACAAGTGATCGGAAAGCAATATCCCCGCCGAGCCGCCTATTGTTAGTAGGATTGCGCCATAGTATTCATTCAGCCGCTTTGCGCCGGCCATTGCTTTCAGCGAATACAAAGTTATCAACAGGCCAAAGCCCATCGCGAATATCAATATAAAAGCCCCCAACGGCTTAGCTTGCAGCAGAAACTGCAAATTGAAATCGCCTATCTGCAGAATAGACCACACATACTCAATCCGGCCGAGTGCAAATATACGAATGGAAAATACGAATGTTATAATCGAAATAACAAACGTCAGCGCCTTAGACAGCGAATTTATCCTGTTCGGCAAAAACAACAGAATAAAACCTGCAATCAAAGGCAGAAAAATAGGCACAGATAAAATATTAATGTCCAATTTAGAAATCCTCCAATTTCCATTCAGGCGGACCAATCTCTTTTTTAAGCCGTGCGGTCTTTTCGCAACTCAATCGATGCAATTCTTCGTATCCGTGCAAGATACTGCCTTGTCTATCAACAATGGCCAATCTCTCGGTGCAGCTATAGCATGGGTCAACCGCAGCAAGTGTAATTGTAACATCAGAAATATGTTCGCCAATGCACGAGGCCCTAAATGAAGGGACATTCACAAAGCTGGGTGCCCTTATTTTGTGACGAACCGGCCTGTTGCCGCCGTCGCTTCGTACATAATGGAACGTTTCACCCCGTGGAGCCTCGGCGTGACCGCAGCCCTCGCCGGGCGGAATCTCCTTGACCTCGACGGCAACTGGACCCTTCGGAAGCTTCTTCACGGCTTGTCTTATTATCTTGACTGCTTCAAGCACCTCAAGAAGTCTTACGACCGCTTTAGCAAAAACATCACCTTCCGGCTGCGTGATCACTTTCCAATCTAAATCAGCATAAACAGCATACGGGTCGTCACGCCGTACGTCGATAGCAATGCCACTGCCTCTGGCTGTCGGGCCTGTGACTGCATACTTTATTGCGTCCTCTTTGGTCAGCACTCCAATGCCTTTTAGACGTGCATGTATTATGGGATCATCAAGCACAGCTTTGGTAAGCATCTCCGTTTTCTTCTCGAGCTTGTCTATCTCTTGTAATATTTTGGGCACGGTCTCGTCCGGAATGTCTTCTCTACAACCGCCGACCTTAACGTTTCCATAGTTGTTTCTGTTACCGGTTATCTCTTCCAACAAGTCGAGCACCGGCTCACGATACTTCCATGCCCACATAAAGACGGTGTCATACCCGATGAAGTGCCCGGCAAGACCAACCCACAACATATGGCTGTGGATGCGCTCGAACTCATTGATTATGACACGCACATACAGCGCTCGCTCCGGCGGTGTTACGCCAGCTATATCCTCTACAGCCTGTACATAAGCTAAAGGATGCGAAGCCGAGCAGATTCCACAAACACGGGAGACAAGGAACGGCACCTGGTCAAACTGCAAAGTTTCGCTGATTCCTTCTATGCCGCGATGGTTATAAGATATTCTCATATCAATATCGGTTACGATTTCACCGTCGACGCTAAGCTGGAAAAACTCCATCTCCTCCTGCAGCGGATGAAACGGACCGACCGCAAGAACAGGTTTTGACAGTTTGACAGTTCGCCGGGCGGGTGACTCGGTGGTCGGCCGAACGGAGGTTTCACAAGGCCATTGTTTGGCTATCTCACCAGCCATTTTCTTCCTCAACGGATACACACCTTCCGGCCAATCATCAGCCAAAATTAATCGCCTCAAATCAGGATGATTTTTGAAATCGATTCCTAATAAATCGTGTATTTCTCTTTCTATCCACTCCGCGCCGGGCAAAAACGGCGCTATGGACTCAATCGCAGGATTCTCACGGTCGCGGATGAAAGCTTTTAAAGTAATCAAAAAGCCCAACTGATCGTAAGCATAATGATACAAAACCTCAAAACAATCATCAGAGTCAATGCCCGTTGCAATCACAAACCTCAACGGTACCTCTTCAAACAAAAACTTATTAACGGCATACGCGTTTTCAGCCTCACATAATAGAGATATCCTGTCGTCCAATGGTTGTTGGATATCGGTGAGCTTGTCTTTTATTTCAGCAAGTTTATCTTTAAGTTCCTGTTGGTTCATTTCTATGTCCTATTTATATAGCCGACAGGGCCTTGACCACGCCGGATATCATAGCTTCCGGCTTCGGCGGGCAGCCCGGCACATAAGCAATAATTGCATTGGGATCAACTTCTCTGATTATTTTATCTACAGGCCCTGCCACGTGATACCCTCCCTCGAATATGCCTGTCCCGCAGGCACAAGCACCTATACAGAAGACCACGCAGGGCTTGGGAATCTGACGATACACTTCTCTTAACCGTATCACCGCCTGCCGAGTCCCTACACCCGTCACTAACAAGGCATCGGCATGTCGAGGCGAGCCAACCAATTTGATACCGAATCTTTCCACGTCAAACTTCGGTGTAAGCAAATTTACGATTTCGATATCGCAGTTGTTACACGCCCCGGTATTAACATGAAATACCCACGGCGATTTCTTTAATGACCACATCTTCCAATTCATTAATCCACCCGATTAAATTGCCGATTTTCGATTGCCGAATGACGATTGAAAATCACAAATCGAAGATCGATTAAAACTTACAACCATTTAATACCGCTATAATAACCTATCATTGCCAAGATAATAGCGATAACCATAGTAATCCCGCAATAAAACCAGAAGAACCTCATCGCCTGATCAATCCGTAAACGCGGATTAGTGTTCTTAATTAAGATCAATAGTACAAGTATTAAAACGTATTTTCCGATTCCCCAGACTAAAGACAATCCAGCCGTGCCGAATCCACCGAGAAAAACCATCACTAAAAATAACGGCAATGCGACCAGCATTACTGCCTGGGCAAGTTTCCAGACAGCGAGCAAAGCACCGGAATATTCCATTAAAACACCGCTTCCCAGCTCGGTCTCGGCCTCGGCAATATCAAATGGAACAAATCCAAGCTTTGCCTGAATACACAGTAGTGCTACTAAAAACGCCAGAAACCCTGAGATGCTGAGAACAGGAGCTTGCTGAGCAATTGCAGCCAAGCTGATCTGGCCGCCTGTTTTGATAATCACCACGATAAAAGCTAATACCAGCGATAGCTCATAACCCATAACCAGCTTCATCTCTCGTGCCGTGCCGAGTGACGCATGCGGACTGGCACTGGCAGAACTTCCCAGAATCAATGCCAGTGACGGCAGCGTCATCAGATAAATTGCCACAATAATGTCACCAATAAAAGCTGTTTGGACGATAGCTATCCGCCAAAGCATTATCGAAAGAAGCAGTATGCCTGCAAGGCTGACAAGAGGCGCTGCAATAAATATGGTTTGCTGAGCTTCCTGCGGTACAAGAATTTCCTTGCCCATCAGCTTCATAATATCGTAAAGCGGCTGCAAAAGCGGCGGACCAACACGCCACTGCACTAACGCACTGACCTTGCGCACTATCCATGAAGCAATCAAGCCAAGGACGACAGTGCCTGGAATAACAACAATCCAGAACAAGATATTTAATGGAATACTCATTTAGCTACCGCCCCTTCGTGCCTGAAGCCATATCTTTTTCCTTCAAAAACGGCTCCCACGTACTACCGCCGGCAACCCGAACTACAATATCTTCAAAGATCTCCACCAAATCCTTCTCTTTATCCAGGTTAACTTCTCTATAATCTATACTGCCATCCTGACAGGTAGTAACACATAAAGGCTTTTCGGCCGGCTTCAATCTGCCCTTACATCGGTCACAAATACTGCTCGGAAAAGGTATCAAATCCGTATAAACCGTCCCGAAGGGACAGGCTATCGCACAACTGCCACAGCCGGTGCACAACATATTCGCTCGTTTAAGAATACCATAATCGTCCAGGCCGCCCCCTACAGGAATCTTCCTTTCGCTGGGCACTTTTTCCAAAGCTCCCACAGGACAGGCATTGATACATGGAGCAGACTCACATCGCCGACAGATTAAAGCAAAACGAATCATCTCCAGCAGCGAGTCGAACCCGTTATTACCCGGGTGATGCTTATACGAACAACGTACTTTGGACTCACCTTGAGTTTTGCTTTTTGCTAAATCTATTACTAACTTTTCGCCCATTGCAAACCCCGTTTTGCCTTAGTCCCAAATCTTTGGGTAGCCTTTTATCTGGTCGTAGCTAAAGACAGGCCCATCTTTGCAAACATAATATTTTCCTATCATGCAGTGGCCGCATTTGCCGAAGCCACAGCTCATATTCTTTTCCATCGAAAGATAAATATCTTTATCCGCGAATCCAAACTCCAATAATTTCAATGTAGCAAACTTCATCATAATCGGTGGACCACAAACTACAGCGACAGCATTTTTGATGTTCACATCATCCGGCTTGAGGATTGTGGTTACCACACCGACATTGCCGTTCCATTGACCGTTTGCTTTATCGACGGTCAATTTCATATCCACGCCGTTGATCTTTTGCCAGGTGCCAAAGAGCGTTTTTTTATAGATAAAGTCTTCCGGCGTTCTTGCGCCGTAGCGACAAACCACAGATTTAAAATCTTTTATCCTGCCAATCAGAGTTAAAAATAACGACCTGATCGGCGCCAAACCCACACCGCCGCTGACAATATACACTTCTTTGCCGACAAAATTCTCAACCGGATAGCCATGTCCATAAGGCCCGCGAATGCCGACCTTCTGCCCCTTTTTGCACGTGTGCAGCAAATCCGTCACCCGCCCGGCTTTCATAATGCTGATTTCCATCTTCTCGGTATCAGCCGGGGACGAAGAAGGAGTAAAAGGTGCCTCGCCTTCGCCCGGCAAGGTCATCTCTACAAACTGACCCGTCTCAAACTTGAACGGCTGTTCAGTCACAACGACATAGCTTTTTATCGTTGGAGACTCATCTATAATGTCCACAATTTCGCTATTTATTGGTTGGTATAAAGTAGGTTTCATTTAGCTACCGCCACTTTACGTCTTTACTTTCGTCTTCCCGAGTTCCTCATTTAGTTTTTTCAACACATTCCTTATATCTACGCCACCGGATTCCGCGTCAACGCATCTTCCGCAGCCTATACACATCTGCAGGCCGTACCTGTCCAGGAAATAAACGAATTTGTGCATAAGACGATGTCTTAATCTGTCACCGAGCACCTTGCGAGGATTGGCGCCGCCGGCAACTTGCGCATACGCCATCCTCATACAGCTGTCCCACATCTTCATCTTGGCGAAGTAATCTTTCTGCCTGGTGTCGTAGAGATAAAAGCAGTGACAAGTCGGACAAATACGCGTACAAGCCTGACATTCGATACAGGTGGTGGCCTCAACGTCATAAACATCAGAAGTCTCAGTCTCATTCATCATGTCCCTGATTGGAGTATCGAACTTCAGGTCAGCATTATTCTTTTCGAGCTGTTCGAGGGTTTCGGTCCTGAGTCTGTCCCGCTCGGCTAAAACCTCACTACTTGCCTTCGTAAAAAGCTCTGAATGTTTTTCTACAAATTCCCTGCCCTTTTGTGAGCCTATCTCAATTATAAAGCCATTATTAACCCGGGTAAGATTCAAGTCAAAGCCATGATCCGGATATGCTTTGCCCTCAATTACATTGCAAAAGCAGCTTTCGCCGGGATCAAAGCAATCAGACGAAATTATAAACATCTTTTCCCGCCTGGCAATGTAAAACGGGTCTTCAAAATCCTCTTCTGTAAAAACCTTATCCAGGATTTCAATCGATCGCAAATCACATTCTTTAAGCCCAAAAACAGCAAAGGGCTTTATGTCCTCCGGCTCAACCGGCTCAGGGAAAATCGCGGCAAGCTCGCGCAGTGGAAACAGAAACTCTTTCACCGGAGCAGCCGCACGGATATTGTTAAATTCAACCGGAGTCTCAGCGGAAGAGGTATATCTACTAAACACATAATGCCGCTCACTTTTTTTCGGGACATAAAGGTCCCCGGACTCAGCAACAGCATCCAGAAACGGCTTTAATTTACCTATAAAGACTGTTTCCATTTTTTCGTATCTCTTATCTCGTTTTTCGTATCTCGTTTGTGTAGTGCGTTTTTCCCTCAGCAAGACGCAATACGCATTACGCTCGCCTGCACCACGTTTCACACCGGCATATAATAAGGTAAACGCGCCAGATCCATCGCAATATCAATGGTTATTACTTTGACTTTCCTAGGAACCGTGATATAGCACGGAGAAAAATTCAAGATGCCCTTTACCCCTGCTTTGAGCAGCGCTTCAGCAGTTGACTGGGCCGCGTCTCGTGGAACAGTTATAATCGCAATGTTAATTCCCCTTTTTTTCAAAGTGGAAATTTTCGAAATATTTTCAATTGCGATATTACTTATTTTCCTGCCGATTTTCTTCGGATTAACATCAAAAGCTGCGGTTATGTTGAAGCCATACATTTTGAAACCTGGATAGGCTAAAACCGCCGAGCCCAGATTGCCCACTCCAACCAAAGCTGCCCTTTTAACAACATCAAGTTTGAGAATCCTCTTTATTTGCACTGAAAGTTTTTCGAGGTTATAGCCGACTCCCGGCGTACCAAAATCGCCGAAGTAAGAAAAATCCTTTCTGATCTGCCAGGAGTTGACACCGACGAATTCAGCTAAATCCCTACTGGATATTCTCTCTTTGCTCAGAGCTTTCGAAAACATCAGTGCTCGCAAATATATCGGCAATCGCCGTATTGTCTCATCTGGAACTTTTCGATACCTCATTTATACTCTACGCCTACCTTGAACTTGTGTTCACATTCACAAATTGAATCGTAATTTAGATTAAACTATCCAGACTGTCAAGAAAATCTTTTTTTTTCTGACCGACATTTTGTTCACAGCGATTTTCAATTATCAGTTTTAGAGATATGAGAAATAAGGGTTTCTGATTATTCTGTATTCAGCTTCTTATGGAAG
>Ga0315533_1002761_pt1 | contig 11947 bp, 6 predicted proteins | sample SalMarSW160130MG_FD_203081 | JGI IMG/M metagenome (GOLD analysis project Ga0315533, IMG submission 203081) | Salt marsh sediment microbial communities from the Plum Island Ecosystem LTER, Massachusetts, United States - Salt Marsh Sediment SW1601-30 ...
AACTCATAGTCAGATCCGCAACACCCTTGGTAAGCCTAAAAGATGCAGGAAACTCCATTTGTATTATCACGAGGTGTCTGTAGAATACAAAGGCTACTCTTTAAAATTGTTTTACAGCAAGCAGGGAACCAATGGTAAATGGCATGTTATATTGACTACAGATACAGATATATCGTTTATTAAAATGATTGAGATTTATCAAATACGATGGTCGATAGAAGTGTTCTTTAAAGAATCAAAACAGTTGTTAAACTTGGGGCGTTGCCAATCTAATAACTTTGATGCGCATATAGCAGATATAACAATGACAATGATACAGTATATCTTAATAAGCATGCGATATCGTTTTGATACTTACGAGACTAAGTGGGGGGTATTCAAACATATTAGTGAGCAAACTATACAATATCGTCTCAGTGAGAGACTATGGGGATTGTTTATAGAATTACTAACTGTTATCGAGAAACTATTTGACGGGATCGATGAGATGGAGCTGATTGAAAAAATAATGAGTGATGACGAGGCTTTTGAGATCATTTGTCGAATACTACCGATAAAAGCTCAATCTCAAACAGCAGCATAACTGAAAATGGAAACTTTAGAGAATTGAAAAACAATAAGATAGAAAAAAGACTGATTTGTATAACACTATCAAACAGCAAAATAAATTAAGTGCGAAACATTAATTAATAATAAGAAGATGATGAGACTAATTACTATTCTATTATTGTTTGGAACAATCCAGACATTTGCTCAAAGTTTGGATATGAACATCCTTTCTGTTAAAAACCCAGTAGTGAACTTAAATGGTACTTGGAAGATAAACAACAAACCAGATAAGAATACCCTGACAGATAAAAAGTTTACTTTGTGGCAAGATATTACCGTACCTGGCGAATTGGCTATGCAGGGCTTTGAAATTGAATACGATAAACCGGTTGTTTACAAAAAGCAGATTATTGTTCCGATGGATTATATGGGACAAAAGATTGTTTTACGGTTCGATGGAGTGTATAGTTATTCCCGACTGTGGATTAATGACAACTTTGTTCGTGAGCACAACGGCGGATTTACCCGTTGGGAAAATGATATTACAGAATGGGCAACTCCCGGAAAACCGATTGTGATTACTCTTGAAGTAACTGATATGAAAGATGAGATTTCATTTGCCTCCGGTTACGCCAAACATCAAATTGGTGGTATATTGAGAAATGTAACCTTGTATGCCGTTCCGCAAAACCATATCGCCAACTTTGTTATAGAAACCGATTTGGATAACGAATACAATGACGCTATACTGAAATTTTCGTTCAGAAGTTTTCAAAAACAAAATGCGACAGTTTTGTTTACACTTACTGATCCGCAAGGGAATGTCATACCCTTAAGCAACAATATGGTAGATTTGGTTCCCGGAGAGAATCAGAAGACAGTTACGAATTTAATATCAAATCCGCTGAAGTGGGATGCGGAACATCCAAATCTATATTTGCTAAAAACGGAATTAACCGTTGGAGGCAAAAATATTTATTCATTTACAGAGAGGGTTGGATTTCGCGAGATAGAAATCCGCAAAAACGTGATGTTGGTAAACGGCAAACCAGTGAAACTTAGAGGTGCATGTCGCCATGATATACACCCCACGCTTGGGCGTATTGCCACAGACGAATACGATGAGTTAGACGCACTTTTGGTCAAAGAGGCAAATATGAATTTTATTCGCACTTCACACTATCCGCCTTCGGAACGTTTTTTAAAGTATTGTGATGAATACGGAATATATGTTGAATCGGAATCAGCAGTCTGCTTTGTATCACTACCTCGATCTTCGACTTCAGGAATTCTTTCATCAAACAGTGCCCAATTCGAACAACGATACTTTCTCCAATTTGAGGAGATGATAAACTCACATCGCAATCACCCTTCAGTTATAATGTGGTCTTTGGGCAACGAAAGTACTTACGGCTCCAATATTCAAAAATGCTATGACTGGGCAAAAAAGGAGGATATCACACGTCCGGTTATTTTTAGTTATCCGGGAACTGTTCCTACTGAAGCCAAAAGTTATGATATTTTAAGTATGCACTATCCGAATTTTGATGGGAATATGTTTAATCAACGGGGCTTTTCGGTGCGTGGATTTAACTACCAGTCTATGCCGGTTATATTTGATGAGTGGGCTCATGTGCCGTGTTATACTAATGAAACTTTACGCCAGGATCCTAACATTCGGGAGTTTTGGGGACAATCGTTAGATATGATGTGGGCCATTCTTTTCGAAAGCCAGGGTGGATTGGGAGGTGCAATTTGGGGTTTTGTCGACGAAACGTTTATACTCCCGAGGAGGGGTGAATATCCTGACACCTGCCTGGGTTATGGCGAGTGGGGAATTATAGACATATGGCGCAGACATAAACCTGAATTTTGGGGAACCAAAAAGGCATATTCCCCCATTAAAGTTTTGCAAACAGGAATTAAAGCGTTTGTAGGTGGTACTGAGCTGTTTGTTCCCATCTACAACCGTTTCGACCACACTAATCTAAACGAGACTGAAATCAACATCAATTATCAAGAGAGAAAAATAAAAATTGAAGGCCCTGATATTAAACCTCATGAAAAAGGTTTCGTGGTTATTTCTGCAAATGACTGGAAATCAGGTGAATCTTTCAGAATGGAATTTCTTGAAAAAAAATCAGGGAAGATGATAGATGTCGAAGAGATTACATTGTCTGGAGCTATCGCAATCAGCGATTTGAAACCTTCCTTAACGGGAAGCATAGACGTTGAAGAAACAGGGAATCAGATTATTGTAAAAGGGAAGGATTTTACCATTCCTATAAGCAAAAACACAGGCATGATTGAAGATGCCGTTTTTAAAGGGAATGTTTTAATTAAAAGCGGTCCTTATATAAATGCCACTATTGTACCGACTTCATCAGGAGGAGGCTCGCGCCAAGGTAAAATGATCAATTTGGCTGAAGGTTCTCTTTGGAAAGCCGATAACGTAAGTTACAAGAAACAAAACAATAAAGTAGTTGTAGAAATTAAAGGTAGTTACGCAAAAGCTGAAAGCCGAATTATACTGCAAATTGATTCTGAAGCAAACATCTCTGCCGATTTTATGTTCATGGGATATGGTTTCGGTTTTTCACACGAGTTAGGTCTTGCATTTGCGTTAAATTCCGATCTTTTTGAAGCTTTGCAGTGGGACAGGAAAACACATTGGTCGACTTACCCTGAAAATCATTTAGGCAGCCCTACTGGAACCACTCCTCTTTACAGCAATTTAACATCCATAATACCTCGTCAAAATCCCAATCACGATTGGAGCATGGATGATAAAAACTTCTACTATTTCGGACTTAAAGGCAGCGATGTTCAACAATCCCTGGTAAACCAAGCCAAAGCTATGAAAGAAAACCTCAAAGAGTACTCGTTACTGTCGAATACCAGGAATGTTAAACTCACGGTAACCTCAAGCGATAACTCTGTGGCTTGTCGTTTGTCAAAACCATCCGACCACGAGCTTATGTTAAATATTGACACCTATTGGGACTATCCTGAAATAGCTTGGGGCAACTACTCAAAAAACAAAAATTTTGAGCCGTTTATAGGAAGGGTAAGTTTCCATATTAAGTGACGTTTTTGTCACCCATATTCTTTAATTTCGAGACATATAAATTGGAAGAATTCATCAGATATTTTTAAAGATTGTTATACTTTATTATTTGGTAACAGAAAATTCAAAAAAGAATAGACATAAGAGAGATGCTCATAAAACATTTTGCAAATGAAAAAGCTATTAATTCTTTTGTCAGTTGTTATCGTATTATCTCAATGTCATAAGCCTGAATTTCAAAAATCAGATATCTTTGTTACAGGAATCGCAGAGCCTATTATAAGTTTAAATGGCACATGGAAATTTACGATGAATCCGCCGGAAAATTTCTACCTGAATGAAGTTTCATGCTCAGACTGGAAAGATATTCTTGCTCCGGGAGAATGTGCTATGCAGGGATTTGCTATAAAATATAATACACCATATGTATACAAAAGATCTGTGGCAATACCCGCCGATTATGATGGAAAGGTAATAAAACTAAGGTTTGAAGGAGTCTATAGTTATTCCAGGGTTTGGGTGAACGGAGCTTTTATTCGCGACCATAGAGGTGGGTTCACTGCCTGGGAATGTGATATAACGAAAAATATTGTTCCTGGAACAACTGCCTGGCTCACAGTAGAATTCACTGATTCAGTTAACGAAATATCATTTGGCAGCGGCTATACGAAGCATCCTATCGGCGGTATTTTGGGGAGTGTTAGCATGATTGCCTTGCCAAAAAACTACCCGGAAGCTATTTATATTCAGACAGATTTCAACTCAAAATATAAAGATGCAGATCTTAAAATAAGAATAGTGCCTTCAAAATATGAAAATACATGGGTGGGCTTCAAAATGTATGATCGTCACGGGAATAGGGTGAGGCTCAATGATAAAAGATACCTACTGAGAGATGATACTTCTGAAATATCATTCCATTTTAAGACTCCGTTACAATGGGATGCTGAACATCCAAACCTCTATACCCTAATAGTTGAAGTATTTAATAAAAGTACTCTGACTGCTTCAAATAAAACAAAAGTTGGATTCAGAAAAGTTGAAGTAAAAGGGAACAAATTGTTTGTTAATGGTCGACAGGTTAAACTTAGAGGTGCCTGCCATCACAATATAAATCCATTACTGGGAAGAATATCAACACCCGAATATGATAGGAAAGATGTTCTCTTGGCAAAGGAAGCCAATATTAACTTTATCAGAACATCACATTACCCGCCATCAGAATCTTTCCTCAGATACTGTGATGAATATGGAATATACGTCGAGGATGAATCAGCTATCTGTTTTGTACGGGGTGGGAAAGAGAAAGTATCCGAGTTCATACTGCAGGAGCTCCCGCAGGTTCAAGAGATGGTAGAAAATCATTACAATCATCCTTCAGTAATAATCTGGTCATTAGGTAATGAAAGCAATTATAATGAAGGTTTTAGGAAAGGCTATGACTACATCAGATCTGCAGATTTTTCACGGCCAGTAATGTTCAGCTATCCGCGAACTGTTCCAGATTCAGTTAAATGCTATGATATAATCAGTGTACATTATCCTTCCTATAATGGTAATCTGTATCAGCGGGGTATTTCGGTTAAAAAGTCCAATTACGATAAAATGCCCGTGATTGGGGATGAATGGGCACATATAGCTTGTTATAACAAATCCGAACTGCTGAATGATAAAAATGTCAGGAATTTCTGGGGACAGAGCCTTGACAGCATGTGGACAAATACTTTTGAATCTGATGCTACAGGTGGAGCAATATGGGGCATGATAGATGAAACTTTCATGCTCCCTGATACACTCACCGGTTATAACAAATGGTGGGGCATCCAGGAAAAGATTAACGGGATAAAAACATATGAGGGACCAACAGATGACGGTTTGGTAAAAATGTATGTGGGACCAACGGTGGGATATGGTGAATGGGGAATCGTCGATACTTGGCGAAGAAAAAAACCGGAATTTTGGAATACAAAAAAGGCATATTCACCTTTAAAAGTTTTGATTGATGAAATTATAGATTTCAGGGCAGGAAGCCCTATACTTATCCCGGTGTATAATAGGTTTAACCATACAAATCTGATGGAGATCACTGCAAAATGGAGCTATGAGGGTAAAGAGCACATTGCAAAGTTCCACAATATTGAACCATTCGAAAAAGGTGAATTACAGATCTCTCCTGCAGACTGGCAGAAAGGGAAATTTATAAATATAAAGTTCTTTCAAAACGACACAATGCTGGTTGATGAATATAATCTACGCCTGGGGAAAAGAGAAGCTAAACTTCCTGTCATGGAAGCTGGTAATATAAAGGCAGAAGAACTCAGAGAAGGAAAAGTAAAAATCGAAGGCAATGGATTCACAGCTTTACTAAATAAAACAACAGGATTATTGGAAAATATTGTTAAGGGTGCAGATACGATAATCAAATCCGGTCCATGGCTTCATTTGAGATATCTGTTAGGAGACTATCGGTCTGTAGTACCTATTGAAGAGGCAAAAGATAACTGTAAGCCTGGTGAAGTTGGTTTTGAAATGAAAGACGGATTTTTTGTTATTAAAACTAAAGGATCAAATGAAAAAATTAATCTGGAATACATAATAAAAATTGCCGCAAATGGGACTATCGAAATTGTTTATACTATAGATGGCATAACTGAAAAGAGCAAAGCAGAGGAAATCGGATTGAAATTTATAACAGGTAACAGTTTTGATTCTCTCATCTGGGACAGGAAATCATACTGGAACAGTTATCCTGCCATACATCTGGGAATGTCGGTGGGTAAAGTTAGTCTCAGGGAAAGAAATGATAATATTTACAGACAAAAACCGGGAGATGTATGGGAATATGACAATAAGAGCTTCTATTATAATGGGCTAGGTATATCAGACGATCTTTCATACCTTGCCGGATCGATGAAAGAGAATATATATACATATTCATTATCCACACCTGTGGAATCAACAATTACTGTTTTTTCCGATTCAGATAATTCATGCCGCCTGGCGAAAAAAGATAACGGTTTTATCCTTTATATTAACCGATTCTGGGATTATCCCAGCCTTAGTGGGAATAACTACATGAAGAATGAACAAATACCGCAACATTTCAGTGATACTATATATTTAAAGATCAAATAAATAATAATGTTATGCAAAGATTTAAAAATATCAATCTGTTGGTTTTGTTAATCCTTATTGGCGTGTCGTGTACCAATACTTTGACAGTAAAGTCACCCGATAAAAATAGCAGTATTACTTTGAAATTAAATGATAACGGAACCTTATTTTATTCAATTAAATCCCATGGAACAAAAGCTTTAGAGATGTCGCCAATGGGTATGGATATTACCGATTCAACACTTAATTTTAATTCTGATTTAGTCTTTGTTAAAGCCAAAAATTCAGTGATCGATGAGACATATACCTTGCCAACAGGAAAGACATCGTCATATATTAATAAAGCCAATGAATCTATTTTTATTTTTAAGAATGGACACAACAAGCTCCTTAACGTTGTTTGCCGAGCATACAACGATGGAATTGCATTTCGTTATGTGGTTGAGAGTCCTGAGAAAATTACTATAAAAAAGGAAAACACCCGTTTTTCCATCCCGAAAAAAACCCTGGGCTGGATGATGGATTATGTGCCGAACTACGAAAAATTTTATCAGGAAAGATTACTGGATACCATTGGAATAATGCCTCTTTCTTACCCTGCACTGATGAATATAGATAGCAAGCTTTGGTTATTGCTTACCGAAGCCTGTGTTTACGACCAGCCTGCCACCCATGTTAAGAAAACAGATACCGGCAACGAACTGGTGATTGAACTTCCTGAAGAGCAATATTCAGTTACATCAAAATGGGAGTCGCCATGGAGGACATTTATTCTGGGCACTAAGCTGGGAACAATTGTGGAGTCTGTAATGGTGGAAAATCTGAATCCGCCATCCTCATTTTCCGACATGAGTTGGATTGAACCGGGAGTAGCTGTATTCCCATGGTGGGGTAATTATATGGCTAATAGTTATATAGACACATTAAAAATGTATGTTGACCTCGCAGCTGAAATGAACTGGAAATGGATTGAGTTTGATGTTTCGCTGGTCGGTTCCCCTTTCAGAACATCAAAACTTTGGGAGACGACTAAATGGTTGCCCGACTTTACCGCTTATGCAAAATCAAAGGGCATAAACGTTTACGGTTGGGACGAAATAAATATATTGAAAACACTGGAAGGCCGCGAGCATGTTTACGGGAAATACATGAATTTAGGCATTAAAGGAATTAAGATAGATTATATTGACTCAGACAAACAATACGCCATGAGTTTTCGTAATGATGCCATGCTTGATGCTGCCAATGATAAACTGATGGTGAGCTTTCACGGAGAAACCGTACCACACGGGCAACGCCGTACCTATCCGAATGTAATGACACTGGAAGGAGTCCGCGGCGCCGAGTACTATACCTTTTCGGCAGGGCTCTCCCCTACACCGGAACATAACTGTACCCTTCCATTCACCCGTAACGTTGTCGGCTCAATGGATTATACTCCCGTTACCTTTACCATCCGTCCCGAAAATCCGCGTACGACTACCTATGTACATGAACTCGCGCTGGCTGTTATTTTTGAGTCGGGATGGCTTGTTATGGCCGATCGCCCAAAAGCTTATCTCAATTCACCGGCAAAGGAGATCCTGAAAAAATTAGAATCGACATGGGACGAAACCCGGTTTATCGATGGTTATCCCGGGGACTATGTCTGTTTAGCCCGGCGCAAGGGAGATAAATGGTTTATTGCGGCCATTAATTCAGGAAAAGAAAGAACAGTTGATATTCCGCTGAGTTTCATCGGAGAAGGAAAATATTCAATTAAAATTTATGAAGATAAACCAGGAGAAGAGATGACCAACCTACAGATTCGTAATGAGACGGTTACATCGGGTACAACTTTGTCTGTAACAATGATGGCCAACGGTGGGTTTTGTACCATCATCGAGTAAATATAAACCTGCAATAATTAAAATATCTGATTAAAAATGAGTACACCACGCGAAGATTTACTGCGGTGCTTACACCGCAAAGGATTCGAAAAAGTACATGTGGATTATGTTTTTTGCGAGTCATAAATTGAAGCTTTCAAGCAACGGTTTGGCCATTCCGATTATGAAACTTATTTTGGATTATCACATCGGAAACTTGAAATCCCCGTTAAAAGGAACTATTCTGATGGACGTAAACAGTTTCCCCGCGAAACATTACCTGAGAGCACCATGTTTGACGAATATGGAATCGGCCATTCAAAAGGTTCAGCAGCTGCGTTTCATATGACCAGGATGCATCATCCTCTCGGTGGTGCCGGTCCCCACGAGATTATGGATTATCCGACCTTGAGTCGGGGAAACTATATGAAATTGATAAAAACAGAAGAAGTATTGACAGGAAAAGTAATCCTTCAATTAAACCAGTGATTTTTTTAAAACAATGACACACAAGGAAAGAGTAATTCACTCCCTGAATCACCAGGAAACTGACAGGCCACCTTTTCAGGCCACATTTGTTCCCGAATTTGCCAACAAATTAAGGGCTGCCTTTGGATTACCCCTTATGTTTTCGGAGCCGCATCACCGTGACTGGTATGGTTATGATCTAGAAATACTTACCGGACAGGATGCATTGCAGGCAAGTTGTGGCTGGGTTACCAATTACTATCTCGACAATAAACCCTACACAGATGAGTGGGGCGTTCAATGGCGGATTGATGAATACGATACACCTTTTGGCAAAGGATATTACACGAATATAAATGTAAATCCACTGCGCGACAACGATGAATATGCCATGAAATACAAAGCTCCTGATCCAAACAAGCCGGGAATGTACGATACTGTGAAGCGTCTGGTTGAAACATATGGTGATGAGTATTGGATAATAGGCCGTATACATACCACCATGTTTGAATCAGCTTGGGCATTGCGGGGACTGGAACCCCTGATGATGGATTTTTATATGAATCCCGAAATTGCCAACCATATTATTGAAGAAACCTATCAATATCATCTGGAAGTAGCACGCAATCTGGCCCAGATTGGTGTTGATATGATCTGGCTGGGTGATGACTTCGGTTCACAAACCGGGCTTTTGATTGACCCTGATTTGTGGCGTACCGTTTTCAAACATCGTTTTGCCATGATAATATCTGAAGCCAGAAGAATTAAGCCAGACATTAAAATAGCCTACCATACGGATGGCTGCAACTACGATATTGTGGAAGATTTAATCGAAATCGGGCTTGATGTACTTAACCCTATTCAGACTGAATGCATGGATCCGGTATTTATGCAGGAAAAATATGGCGACAGGCTCAGTTTCTTTGGAGGTATAGCAGTGCAATCGACGCTTCCAAAAGGATCATACGAAGATTTAAGGGCTGAATACGAATGGCTTAAAAATTCTCTTGGCAAAGGCGGAGGCTGGATTTGTGCGCCTACACATCATGTTCAGCTGGATACACCGGTGGATAATTTTTTCAACCTGTTAAAGATTCTGGGAATTGAAGATAAAAGAAATTAAATTTATTGACATATGAAATTTTCAATTCCTGATATAATCGTTTTTCTCATTTATTGCGCAGTTGTAATCAGTGTAGGAATTGTTATCTCTCGCCGGGTTAATAAGACGAAAAATTCGAACAGCTATTTTTTTGCCGGTAACTCTCTGCCATGGTACCTTGTTGGAAGTTCAATTATTGCTGCCAATATATCGGCCGAGCAATTTGTGGGCATGTCAGGGTCAGGGTTTGCTATGGGACTGACTATTGCTACCTATGAATGGCTGGCTGCGATCATGCTGATAATAGTGGCATGGTGGTTTTTGCCTGTTTTTATCCAAAAAAAAATATATACGATGCCTCAATTTCTTGAGGTAAGGTATAATCATCAAATTAAAACAGTATTGGCAATTTTCTGGCTGTTCCTGTTTGTGTTTGTAAACCTGACTTCGATTTTATATTTAGGTGCACTCTCCCTTAAAACTGTTTTTGGGATCAAATTAGGTTATGCAATTGCAGGATTGGCTTTTTTCTCAGTATTTCTCACCGTAGGTGGCGGATTGAAGACAATTGCCAATACCGATGTTATTCAGGTTGTATTTCTGGTTTTCGGCGGGCTGATAACTACATATGTGGCCCTTAATACGATCTCATCTGGACATGGTGCTCTTAATGGATTATCAATACTTATGGAAAAAGCACCGGAAAAATTTCATATGATTCTTTCCAGGTCAGATCCAAATTATAAGTACATGCCCGGAATCCGCTCTATCCTGGGAGGGATCTGGATTGCCGGCATCTATTACTTTGGTGCCAACCAATACATTATTCAAAAGGCACTGGGATCAAAGAACCTGAAAGAGGCACAGCGGGGTATGGCTTTTGCCGGATATTTAAAACTGATTATACCTGTTTTGGTTGTTATTCCCGGGATTGCAGCATTCGTGTTGAAAGCCGATATTGCCAGACCCGATGAAGCATACCCCTGGCTACTTGACCGGTTTGTGCCTTCAGGTATCAAAGGGTTTGTATTTGCGGCCCTTATTGCAGCCATTGTGTCGTCACTGGCGGCAATCATTAACAGCGCTTCCACCATTTTCTCTATCGATATTTACAAAGTTCACTTCCAACCACAGATTTCTGAAGAAAACTTAGTGAAAACAGGAAGGATATCCAGTATTGTTATTGTTGCCATAGCTGCCTCAATTGCTTCATTGCTGACAGGTATTGAACAGGTTTTTCAATTTATACAGGAATATACAGGTTTAGTAAGCCCGGGAATAACAGCTATGTTTTTGTTAGGCATTTTCTGGAAAAAAACAACCGCCAAGGCTGCCTGGATTGCTGTTATCATTACCCTTCCTGTGCCTCTTTTAATGAAATGGATCTATCCCGGCATGCCGTTCCTTGATAACATGGTATTCTCATTTCTGATTATAAGTGCACAAATGGTTCTCGTGTCACTTCTTGATAAAAGTAAAAAGGCTCAAGCTTCTTTATGGGATCTGCCAGCCGGGATTTTTAAAAATACCGATGCGGTTTTTAAATGGCTTACAGTAGGTATTATATTGATTCTAAGCGTATTATATTATATTTTTTGGTAAAAGAAAAACTGGAAGTCTAAAAATTCTTTTAATTATTTTAAGATAACATTACACTAGTGTCCGACTAAAATAATAAAAAGAGGGGTACTCCCCAAAGGTTTCCCCCAATGTTGTAATTTGGTTTTAACACAAACTAAATACAACATGAGTAAAATTACGGAAATAAAATTAGTCGGA
>Ga0315533_1002762_pt1 | contig 11941 bp, 7 predicted proteins | sample SalMarSW160130MG_FD_203081 | JGI IMG/M metagenome (GOLD analysis project Ga0315533, IMG submission 203081) | Salt marsh sediment microbial communities from the Plum Island Ecosystem LTER, Massachusetts, United States - Salt Marsh Sediment SW1601-30 ...
GCAGAAGTAAAATGGGCTCAAGAAAATAATCTACCGGTTTTCTTTCCGAAGTCATTAGATGGTTTAACAGAGATAATAAATTGGGCAAAAAAATAATTGAGAATTAAAATACAAAAGCCCACCGCTGGGCAATTTTTATTTGAAATCGCCAAGAGGGCGATTTTTTGGTAGAATGGAATAATGGAAGAAAAAATTAAGAAAATAATATGGATTTCTGGCAGGTGTGGTTATGGTAAAACTGCATTTGCCAATTCTATAATTAAAGAATTTGAAGAGAAAAATAAAGAAACCTGTAAATTAGAGGGAAAAGACTTTGTAAACCTTTTGGTTGAAAATATAAGGAATAAGAATCCTATTGAGAATTTTGTGTTTTATTTTCAAAGCTATGATTTACTGGTGTTGGATGATATAGATTATTATTTATTAGGTAAAAAAGCTACTCAAAAAGCAATAAAAGAGGCTATACAGAAAATAACTAATAATAACACTAAAGTGATTTTGATTACCCAAAAAAGAGCAAGAAAGTTGAGGAAATTAAAATTTGATAGCGACGAATGTTTCTATAAGCGGTTAAAAGCTCCGACCGTAGAAATTAAAAGAAATTTAGTGAAAAGCTGGTTAAGGGTAGAAAGGTTAGTAATCCCAGAAGAAAAAACTAACGAAATTATAAATAAATCTAATAATCTATTTCAACTTAAAGGATTATTTAATCAAATTTCTTTTCCCACAAAGGAAAATAGAATTAACTCTGGATTTTAACAGAAAACAAAAAGTCGAAGAATTAATTAAGAAAAATTAAACAATTAATTTTAGATAAAACCAAACAAAAAGTCGGGAGATTAATTAATTATAAAATTTATGACTGAATTAACTATAAAGGAGACACAACAAATCGTTGACAAATGGATTAAAACCGTTGGAGTTCGATATTTTTCTGAACTTACAATTTTGGCTCAGTTGGTCGAAGATGTTGGAGAAGTTGCCAGAAGAGATGCCAGCCGCCATAAAAATAACTTAAAATTAAGAAAATAGTGATAAAAAGAGCTTTAAGTATAAAATAAAAATCGATTCTCAATCATAAAGAAAAAAGATGAACAATAACAAAGCAATACAACTTTCGCCGAATTCATTAAATTTGTTTTTGGAATGTCAGCGTTGTTTTTGGCTGGAAAAGAAAGAGGGGATTAGAAGACCGCCTTCTTATCCCTATGCCCTTAATATGGCGGTGGATGTTCTTTTAAAACAGGAGTTTGACAAATACAGGGCTAAGGGAGAGCCCCATCCGCTGCTTGTAGCTAACAATATTCCGGCCAAGCTTTTTTCAGACCAGGAATTATTAAACAAATGGCGTAGTAATTTTCAAGGGATAAGGTACTATGACAAAGAATTAGATGCCACTATTTTTGGAGCGGTTGACGACATTTTAGAATTTAAGAACGGCGAGTTGGCTCCGCTTGACTATAAATCAACCGGGAGCAAGGTGGCCAAAGTATATGACCGTTTTCAGCTGCAGATGGATGTTTATACTTATCTTTTGGAGAAAAACGGCTATTCAACTCCGAGGAAAGGTGTTTTGGCTTTTTACATTGTTGACAAAGAAAACGGCTTTGAAAACAGATTGCCTTTTAGAAAAGAAGTGCATGTGATAGATACAGATCCTTCTTATGTCCAAAAGCTTTTTGAAGATGCGGTTGGGCTTTTGAGAAAAGATATCCCGCCTCCCTCCAATCCGGATTGCAAATTTTGCCAGTGGTTTAAAGAAGTGGCTAATTATTAATAACGAGATAAATGTTAGTTAGGGTTAGGGTCTTCCCAAATTCAAAAAAGGAAGCAATAACTAAAAAGTCAGAAGATGGTAAAGTATATTTCTAAACCAAATTTTTCTTGACAAAAAATCATTGATATGGTAAGATAAAGCAAGCTATTGTTCTTTGAAATTTTAAAATTGATTGAAAAAACGAAGGAAAGGAGAAAGAAAAATGGATAATTTCAGCTTAAAGAAGACGATGAATTGGTTTATGGTTTTTTGTGTAGCTGTTTTGATTTTTCTAATGGGTTGCGTAAAAGAAAGTACAAAAAATTGCGCATGCGCAAAAGAAAACCCAAGAACCCGCCTGATGAAGAATCGGGCAGATACTGTTATCCGTTATCGGAATAGAGCGGCCAAGAAACCCGGTAGCACTCGAGTACACCATTATAAAGGCAGAAAGATAATTTCAACCCGAGGTTATCTATCGGGTAAGGAAGTGCGTCAGGTCCATCGTGAAAAATCACGCCAGTTCCGCCGCGGTCTATGAAATCTTTCGAAAAAAACCATACCGTATCCAACCTAATAGCGACGATTAGGCGCGAGAGAAAAAATCTTGCGCCATTTTTTTTGACAAAAAATAATCGGTGTGATAAAAATAAAAACACTGATCTTTGAAAATTGAAGATGGAAGGTTAAAAACTTAACGAAAGAAAGGAGAAGGAACGATGGTAAGACTCAGAAAACCTAAGAAAGAAGACAGAAAGATGAAAGGAGAAGGAACGATGAACGGTTTTAGCTTGCGCGGAATTAAATGGATGATGTTTTTTTGCTTAATTTTCCTGTTTTTTCAGGCAGGATGTACCAAAGAATCTCAAAAGAAAGAAGTCAGTCAAGTTAATGTTGGTAACTCAGACAACAGCCAGGCGTTGGACCTCAATATAGAAAACCTCATCTCCTCCGAGTACGAAACATTATCGTTGAAGCCTCTTCCTTTCCCTGCTGAGGGTTCTAGAATAAAGATCTCTGGAAACTTCGACTTTATGATGAGGGAAGCACCTGTCCTTGATCCTGAGGACCCTGGGTTTCATGAGGGAAATGCCTGCGAGTGGCACAAGCAAATGGCCGGGATGTTTATGGTTAGCTCAATGATTGCATCTCCTGATTTCACTCAGTTAATGAAGGACTTAGCTTCGGCAACAACTAGCCAGATCGCAATTGGAAATCTGCTGGAAAAGATGATTAAATCAAACTCAGTAACTTCTGACCAAGCTCATATCACCTTGAATAATGCGCGCACTATTTTGCAACGTATTCGAGATTTTGAACCAAAGACTAATGGGGATAAATTTCTGAAGCCATTTTTGGTAAAACATCTCTCTGACCAAATCAGGATTGCTACGATAATACTCGCGATGAGAGAAAAAACTACGCTGGTGAAAGGAAATCGATTACCAGAGCAGTTAAAAGATCTGGCTTCATTGATGAGAAAGTGGGCCGATGAGGTTAAGTTGTTAATTTTCCAACCCTCCATGAGCCCAGACTGTGTAAAAATGAGGAAGGCCCTCTGGATTGCCCTTAATAAACAAGCGGCGAGAATTGAATACGTGTTAAACGGGGATGCCGAAAAAGCCATTCCTCTCTTGGAAAAAATGGGTGCTGATAAAGAGGCCGGGGCAGCATTATCATCAGAAAAGCGGCCGGGGGAAAAACAAATGGAAGCATTTGGTGAAGCTTTAAGAACCGCCGATCTGGAACAAATCAAAAGAATGGTTAAAAAATACCCGGCATTTCTGAAAGTCAATGTCAGTGCAGAGATGGACGGTATAACCTATTCAGCGACACCATTGCATCTGGCGATATCGTTGGGCAACAAAGAGATAGCCGAATTCTTCGTGGATCAGGGTATTAATATTGACACCTTGGACAGCAAAGGGCAGTCGCCACTTCATGTAGCGGTAATGTTGGGGAACAAAGATATTATAAAAATGCTGATCGCCAAGGGGGCAGATGTTAATTCCAAAGATGCAACAGGCAAAACCCCGATTTTCGCCGCGGTAATAGGTGGCAATATAGATTTACTGGAGCTCTTGGTGGCCAAAGGCGCTGACATCAATACCCGCGATAATGTGGGGAGTAGTCCCTTTGACATGGCTGTAATAGGAGGCAATAGAAATGCAATTGAATTTTTGCTAGCCAATGGTATCGATGTTAACTCTAAAGATAAAGATGGGGGGACACCATTGCATTCAGCAGCATTTAATGGCCATAAAGAAATTGTAGAACTTTTTCTAAACAAAGGCGCTGATATAAATGCCAAATCGCCTCCGAATAATACTACCCCATTACATCTAGCAGCAGCCCGAGGCCATTTTGAGGTGGTAAAGTTACTGCTAACAAGGGGGGCTGATATTAATACTAGAGATAAAAATGGCTACACTCCTTTAGTCTACGCCAAAACCTACGACCATTTAGAGATTGCTAAGTTTTTCCAAGAACATGGAGGAAAAGAGTAATAGAATACTGCTTCAAGCCCGGCGATAACTTCAAAGGGCTTTTTTATTTGCCCCGTTAGTTGAAGAAAATAGGGACGTTTCTGAATTTTATAGTTATAGTGATTTGCCAGAAGGTAGTTCTCTGACAATTCAGGCACAAGAAAAAATCTTTTGCGCCCTTTTTTATCCTGTAAATTTGACAAGAAATTATTGATGAGTTAAGATAAAATATTGCTCTTTGAAAATTTTAGTTGCGGAGATATTAAAAAAATCTTTCAGAAAGGAGGTGATTGATATGGAAAATAAAGAAGAGGGAAATAAAGAAGAACTAAATTCACTGAAAGCAGCATTCTGCGCCTTTGATAAGGGAATCATATCGGAAAAGGACTTCCGTAGAATTTTAGCTTCTGCATCAACAGATGTTCTAACCCGGTTCCTTAGGGCATACAACCATGACTATGATTCTCAGTTTAGCCGTTTAGGAACGCTTATTGTCCTGGAGTTGGGAAGAAAAAAGGACGAAAAGGCAGATGAAGCCCTTGTTTTTGCTGCCAGCGGCGACGAATTTACATACTCTCCAATAAAAAGCAATGCCCTTGGTATTTTGGGAGGGCGCATGAAAACCTGGAGGCCCAACGAGCTTGCTCGTGCTGCCACAGAAGGGGGTTACGATGTGGCAGACATTGCTCTTCAAATCCTGGGAAAAGAGAAAGTTGAAAAACTTGTGAAATCAGATCCCGAGTTGGCTGTGGTAGCTTTTGAGCATGACCGCGTAATGTTTGACAAAACATTAAATGCTGTTTTCGAATCCCTCGAAGAACATGAACTCGCCTTCCTTATTATGGAACACCCCAACCACAAAGTCAGAGGGTGGGCTATTCACTATTCTAAGGGGAGAATGGGGAAAGATATCGGAGAAGCTCTTTTGCACGCTGCCACTCAGGATGAGAACAGGATAGTAAGATCTCGTGCTTTTGATGAATTGAAAAAGCACATGCCTGGTTGGGATCTACAAAAACTCATCTCCGCTGCCATGATGGGAAACTTTGATGTTACAGAACTTGTTCTCTTTATTCTGGAAAAAGAAAAAGCAAGAGAAGTAATCCTAGGCCGATAGAAACCTATCGGCCCATCTTTTTCCAAAATTTAATGAGGCGGAAAGCAATGTTCTGACTGTTCTGGAAAATCCTGCTTCAAAAGGCATTCACAACATAGTCTTCACCGGCGGAGTTCTCGAGGGAAGCAGATACTATTTTGGGACACTTTGCTCCGTAGTTCTGAGAAGATTTAAAGCCCATTGGGATGCTCCAAAAATTAGATGCATAAAACCAAAGGGCCACGCCGTGCTTGGAGCACTGATAATGGCTGCAACCAATGCCGGAATTGAAGTCAATGATGACTTCATCTCTGCGCTTCTGGAAAGTTGGGACAGGGTCAAGCGTGCTAACGCATGATTTTGACCAGTCAATTAGGAGGGATTTTAAAAATTCCTCCCTTTTTTTTGACAAAAAATGGTTAATAAAGTAAAATAATCTATTGCTCTTTGAAAATTTAAATAGTCAAGAATTAAAGAAAATCTTTCAGAAAGGAGAAAGAGAAATGAAGAAGCTAATGGTTGTTTTGGGAATGTTAGTTTTAGTTGTGCTATCAGGTTGCGGCAAAAGCACAGAAAAGGCCATAATTGGCAAATGGAAAGAAGTAGATAGCACCGAAACGATAGAGTTTTTTAAAGACGGGACAGTAACAGTAATTGATAAAGGAATGTCTATGTCGGGGAACTATAAGTTTGTAGGCAAGAACCGGATAAAAATGGAACTCGGCGGCTTAGGAGCTTTAATGGGACCGATTGTTTCCAAGATATCTATTTCTGGAAACGAATTGAGTATGACTATGCCTGATGGAAAAATTGAAAGATATCAGAGATTGAAAAAATCAAGCAGTATAGAGAAAAAAAGGAAAGTATTTAACAGGCGTAGAGAAAAGAAAACAAAAGAGCAAACTCAAGTTTTAAAGCCGATGCCAGAAAAAAAAGCTCCATTTTTTGAAGTTAAGTTTTCTTGGGGAAAATTTCGAATTGGAGATTTCTCTGTTGCTCTTAACTATCTAGACCGTGAACCGAGCAAAGCAAATTTGTATTTCGCTATTACGAAAGTTAAGCATACCGGTTCAGAAATTGGACCTGTAGCGATAACTTTAACCGATGACCATGAAAACAACTACTATGGTTCGCTTAATATTACTCCTTGTGATGATTTTCCTATTCGTTTGCTTCCAAAGAATTTCGCTTGGATAAGAAAAGTAAGCATAACTATGCCAAAGGCAGCTCCGATTGAGAGGATTCAGTTAGAAGACGGCAAAAAAATAGCATTCAAAAAGCTTAAGATAGTTAAGCTCAGATTTAAATCAGATTTTGGGAAAGCTCTTTTGCGGCCAGGAAAATCCGCTCCTGTAGGAAAGTTTCTTTTTTTTACTACCAATGGGATTATACCTGACCTTTATACCTGGGCCCTTTCAGTGACTGTAGAAAATAAGGAATATAACGAATTAAGAGCTGATGTGAAATGCGCTATCCAATTTACTGATGGGACGATTAGTTCTCTAGGGTTACCAGTAAGTGTAGCAATCCCCGGATTATCCAAAAAGACAGTCCAAATAAAGCTTCGTTCTTTGCAAGATAGAAAAGTACCTCAATTAAAAACATTACTAATATTCTATCGTGATTATAACTCTGGCCAAACAACTCTTAAATTATGGCCAATTTCCGACAAGAACTTGCCTCCTCGGGTAGGACAGGGAGCAAAAGAGGAAATCTTTATTGATGCCTATCAACGCAATGGCGGTCGTGAGCGTATGGAAAATCCTGTTGAATTGCCTCGTTGGTACGTTGGAGTGATTAGACCAAAGGATGAGCAGGACTTACTAATTCAGAGATTTCCAAAAGCCATTATTGTTTGGGACAAACAGCATTATGCTTCAAGGGCTTATGTTTTAAAAGGGCCTATTTTGAAGAAATATATAGAATTGGGAGGTCCATATCATTGCTCCGAGAGCCAGAAAGCTCTTTTCTTGGGCGCGCCAACCAGTGAACTAAAACCCTGCAAATCCGCTTTTGGTACCAAAGGTAACTTTGTTGCCTTTAAGGGCGGAGCGATATTTTTGCAAAATAATCGAACTTTTGTTCTTATGGGCAAAATAGGCCAGAAATGGGATGAACAAGAAGATGCCTTAGGTTTTCCTATTAGCGATATTCAACCTACTGTTTCCGATGTTCTCGGTTCTGACAACAAGGGCTGGGTTCAGGAATTTGAAGGCGGTTATATTTACTACATCACGAAAGGCGAACAGGTAGGACAGGTTTTTGGAATATCTGGAACTATAGCGAAAATATACTCAAAAGCAAGTTGGCTTGGTCTTCCCATATCAGATACTTATAGTAGTCCGGAGACAGGCCACGATCAGTGTGATTTCGAGAAGGGCTATATAGCAAGCTCTGACGGAAAAACATTTCAGGTATTCCACTATGAGCCGGGTGTGATTGCCTTCGTTTCTGACAGAGACGGCAATAAAGAAATATATCTAACAGATGCCAGTGGTAGAAAACAAACAAATTTCACCAACAACCCATCTGACGATTGGTGTCCAGCTTGGTCACCCGATGGAAAAAAAATTGCTTTTGTGTCTAATAGAGGTGGCAAAGAAGGCATATATCTTATGAACGTAGATGGTAACGATCAAAGATTTTTGACGGCTGGAAAAGAACCCTCTTGGTTTCCCGATGGCGAGAAAATTATATTCTCGAAACCTATGACTTTTATTAGAAAGATTGTGTGGGAAACAAAGAAAGAGTCGTTGAAGCGAATATTTGCTATAAAAATTGATGGAACCGAGATTAGACAAATTTCTCCCGATGCTAGCACTGCAGAGATTGACGACTTTAAATGGCTACTAAGGAGACATTTCGTTGCGCCGGTGGTTTCGCCAGACGGCTCTAAAATAGCGTTTGCTGGGGGAGACTGGGGGAGTGGACATCCTTACAGTATTAATTTAATGAACATAGATGGAAAGCATGTGGAGAGCTTATCGAAACGGTTAGGAGAAAAATCGCAAAGCGGGGCAAATCCTTCTTGGTCTCCTGACGGCACGAGAATCGCTTTCAGGTGTGACAGGGGCTATGATGGTCCAATTGGTAATGTGGGACGTATTCACATCGCCGACCTTAAAAAGTCACTAATTTCCGACCCATATTTAAAGGTTATTTGGCGTTGTAGTGGACTGGACTGGTCGTCCGACGGTTCATCTCTTGTGTTCTCTGGGTATAAAGAAACAGGATATACATACACGGGAACTGTCGATATTTACATTGTGCGTCCCGGTTTAAAGGTCATTCGTAAGATAACTAAAGGGCAAGGGAATAACTATGATCCATCATGGACAACCGGGAAACAGGAAGGAAAAACAAAGATAGTTTCTAAAAAGAGAAGTGTTCCGAGCGAGAAGATATCAGAAATTAGTATTCCGGGCAAGTATATTCTGGAAACAGTTAATTCTAAAGGAAAGCGATTAAGTTGGGAGCCCGGAGCAATGTTCCTTAAAAAAGACGGTGTTGTTTCAGCTCAATATTCTGGCAGATGGAAAATTGAAGGTAATTTGATAAACTTCTATGAAGAAAGCAAGAAAGTAGGAAAAGGAAAACTCTCCAGTATTGCTATAGAGAATTGGTCGGTCTATGACGAGCCATCTTGGTCTGCCAATAAGATTGTTCCCCAAAATGGAGCAACAATAATTAAGCAATCTTCAGGAGAAAATATAGTGTTTAGTGCTTATCTTTCTCCGCAAAATAATTCTTTTGACTTAAAGTTAAAAGAAGATGGCACGTTTTTAATGAAAGGAATTTTGAAAGAAACCTGGAAAATTGAAAATGGAACTTTCCAGATTTATAGAGGCGGCAGAAAAACTGATTTCAGCGACGGAAGAATTGATGGCAATAACGTAGTATTTAAGTTTGAAGACGGTTTTCTTCGACTCACAAGACAAGATTAAACTGACAATAAAAGGGCTGAATTTTCCAGCCCTTCTTTTTTTTCTCCAATTTTCTACAGAATCCGATAGGATATTTTTGTAGAAAAAGTTTTGACAAGAGCTAAAAAAATTGTAAGATTAAAATAGTACTTTGAAAACTGCATATTAGCAGATTTGAAAGAAATGAAAATCTTGATTGAAAAGAAAGGAGAAAGAAATGAAAAGATTGATGGTGTTAGGAGTACTTATAGTAGGTCTTCTGATTGGTAGGCGAGCAGATGCCTTTTTTAGGGAAGATACAATTAAAAAAACCAGCAAAGAGCTTAAGGCCTCTCAATATAAGGGTCCTCCCCACATAGACAGCATAGAGCCATCCTTAGGAGCGCCAAATATACCTATTACAATAAAGGGAAGAAATTTAGGGTCCCGCTGGGTGAGATTTGGATGGCAAACAGCCGAAGTAATAGATTACAGCGATGATAAAATTGTAGTTAGGGTTCCTCCTCCCCCTTATCGGAAGAACAGAACAGTTAAAGTAAAAGTAGGAACACTTGAGATTAGCAATAGTCTTTTATTTACCTATAAGGATCCTGAGATAAAATCAATTTTTCCCTCTTCGGGGAAAATAGATACAGAAGTAACAATAGAGGGTCGGTATTTCGGAGTTAAGGGTATCCATTCCATCCTTCCCCATCCTACCTTTTGGGTAAAATTTGGTAAATCTTGCGTTGGGCTTGATATAAAAATATGGGAAGACAAAAAGATAGTTGTAAAAGCCCCTTCGGATTATGGAACAGGCAAATTAGATGAGAGAATGACGAAGTGGATGATAAAATTTGCTATCGCTGGAGCTACTGGGGGGATAACTATTCCCGAGTTTGTTCTTGATGTTATTAAAGACCTTGCCACGAGTGGGGTAAGGATACCTCCGGGAAAAAGTAAAATATTAGTAGATGTAGCAATAAGAACTCCTGTCGGAACAAGCAATACCAAAGTATTTACCTATCAGCTTTCAGATGAGAATTTGCCACCCGAGGGGGAGGAAGAAGTCCCAGAACATTTAATCTTTGCTGTGTATGCTACCCGGGCGGGACATGTTGGTGATAAAACTGCAAATGGGCATCTGATTCAATCCAACGATCATTTTGTAGCCCTACCTTCAAATAAAGTCCTTTGCAGCAAAGGAGGCCGCCAGTTTGAGGTACGCATTACTTACCAAGGAAAGTCTGTAATAGCCCCGGTATGGGATGTGGGTCCCTGGAATATCTATGATAATTATTGGGAACCTGAACTCAAAAGAGAGATTTACGACCATCTTCGTTTTGGAGGTCAACCTGGGCTTGGTCAAGGAATTCCAGAGGCTCAAGCAGCCAAGTTGAATAATTATAACAAAGGATTTAGTGGAGATTTTTTGCCCCATAAACTTCCTCAAGGTCAGTATGTTAAAAGTCCTGCTGGGATTGATTTAGCCGATGGCACCTGGAATGATCTTGGAATGACTGACAATGATTGGGTAACAGTAGAGTTTTTGTGGACTATCTCTAAACCGGTTAGTCCTGAAGAAGGACTGGTTACAGCTTTGGTAATAGACAGGTCGGGTAGTATGAGGGGAGAGAAAATTAAAAAAGCCAAGATTGCTGCTTATATTTATGTTAATACCAGCCAACCGGGAAGAGATTCAGTTTCATTGGCAGCTTTTTCCAGTGATGGCAAAAGTATCGCTGAACCGATTTCCATAAATAATGAAGGAAAAGAGATTCTAAAAAAAGATATTTCTTCTCTTTCAGCCGGAGGAAATACCAATGTTGGCTCAGGATTAACTATAGCTCTTGGTCATCTTTCTTCTTCTAATCGGAAAGATAAGAAAGCAGTTCTAATATCTGATGGCAGGCATAATACCGGTACCTATAAGCCGGAAGTTGCTGAGTTTCAAAAAAGAGGATGGCCAATTTATACGGTGGCTTTTGGCGGAGACGCTGACCGAGAAATGCTTAACTGGATTGCCAATCAAACTGGTGGCCAGTCCCTCGCGCTTGATATGGCTAATATAGGCAGCGGTTATCACAAGATTAATGTTATGGCTCACAACGGCTCGATTTACCGCAGTTACAATGATTTTATTCGGCCGGGGCAAAAATTAACTTATAATATTCCGGTTGAGCCAGATATGAAAAGGGTGGGATTTTTCACCAACTGGCAGGGAAGCAAAATGGAGACAATTCTCTTTTCTCCCAGCAAAACGATGATAAATCGCTCCAATATCAGTAATCAGGGAAGATTTATTGAGGGAGAAACCCACAGTTGCTTTGAGATAGATAACCCTCAGTGCGGTAATTGGCAGGCCATTATTGCCGGATATGACCTTCCCTCAAAAGGAGAACAGGTTAATTTTCACTCCTTTTGCCAGTCAGATATTTTTTCCAATGTTTTGAGCTTTCAGCCCAGATATTCTCAAAATCAGGAAGTTCAAATTGGAGTAAAGTTAGCTGAAGTGATAAATGGTCGTCTTTCACCTTTAAGAGGAGCTCAACCTACAGCTGAAATCAGAAAACCTTCTCCTTCTTTGGAAAAGTTTATTTCTAAGGTTAAAGGAAATAGATTACAGTCCCGGGATATTTTTACAATTTTCCAGGAGGTTTCCGGATTTACTGGAAAAATTACTCTTTATGACGATGGGCTT
>Ga0315533_1002763_pt1 | contig 11940 bp, 11 predicted proteins | sample SalMarSW160130MG_FD_203081 | JGI IMG/M metagenome (GOLD analysis project Ga0315533, IMG submission 203081) | Salt marsh sediment microbial communities from the Plum Island Ecosystem LTER, Massachusetts, United States - Salt Marsh Sediment SW1601-30 ...
AGCTCGTATGCGGACCAGTCTACAGTTTCGCCAAAAGTGACATTGAAAGTGTCATCATTGGTTGTGTCGTTTACTGGCTTGTTTATGGTTATGCTGGGTGGGATTGTGTCGACAGTGAAATACGTGTACCCGCTTGTATTCATATTCCCAGCCGTATCATTGCACCAGAATGTTATGTTATACAGACCATCCAGCAGATTTGAAACGTTTGCTGAAAAATAGGTCTCGTTAACAGATGCCATCGAAACATTGCTCCCCCCATCCAGGGAGTATCCGCACCATGAGCCATTCTCGTTCACGCTCACATTCCCGTAAACCCATGTCCTGCTATAGCTAGCATTCCCTGGTGATGTGACGGATATCGTCGGTTTAATGGAATCTAAGAAGAACCAGACGCTCGAGGAGTTCGCATTCCCGGCCGAATCGTTTGCCCACACAGTCAGATTGTTCAGGCCCTGCACCACGCCAGAACTGGAATTTATCGTCGTGTTGGGCGTGAAGCCAGTTCCAGAGCCGCCATTCAGGTAATACCACCAGAAAAGATTCTGCTCATTGCTTGAAACATCCAGGCCAATTTCATCAGTAGCATACGTGGTTCCATTCTGAGGCGACGTGATGTATATCTCAGGTACCGTCGTGTCCACACTAAACCAAACGGTTGTGCTATTGGTATCTTCTGTTGTGTCATTGGCCCAGAAAGTCACGTTGTGCTGGCCCTCCCCCAACGCCGGATAGCTCACGTTGTAATAATGGTTCCAGCTGTCATTCCCCATTGTACCGTTGGCTTCCCCGTCAACAGAGAACAAGGCGCTGGTTAAATTGACGTCAACGGTTATGTTGAAATGCACGTAGCTGCTGTTATAGCTTTGGTTGAGCGGCGATTCAGGTGTTATGGTTGGGATAATCTGGACGGTCACGTTGCTCTCGCTGGGGATAAAATTGTGCGCAGTGACCGTCACGCTCATGTTCCCTTCACTAGACGCATTGACAAAAAAACTGGCATTGCCTGTCGAATCCGTCATGCTGTAGTTGTACACCTCCGCCCCCTTCCAGACGCAGACCGTGGCATTGGGCAAATTGGCCGTGCCATTCTTCACGTTAATCGTGACCAAAGCCGGGCCTGCATTTATGACAGGGGCGTGGCCAACGGTCAGGTTTCCCGGCACAGCTGTCCATATAGGTAGCTCCGGGTCGCCCAAGAGGTTATAATCAACTAGATTTTTCTTGGATTCCTCATCGTTCATCCATCCGCTATAAAGCACGTACCATTCCTTTGACTCTGCCAAAGCCCTGCCTGGCCGATTGCTGGAGTTGAAGAAGTATTCCCAGAACCTGTAATCATGCTCATGATTAAAGCCATCTCCAGGCTGTGACCATTGGGTATTAAAATAGCTTGTTCTCGTTGAGCCTATGAAGCCAATGCCCCAATCTTTAAGAACATCCTCACCCAGGCAGTCTCCCGAGCCGTAATCAAATCCCCCAGTATTGCAAGAATCCGCATAAACCAAAGGCCTTTTGTCCCCGTCTGACGGGTCTGTGCTTCTGTCCACGAAGATCGGTCCCGAACTGGTACAACCTGCAGCCGTGTAGCTTCCATGTCCAGCCCAGTTCACGACGGTCTGTCCCAGATCATTCCTGTTCGAAAAATTGGTGTAGTCCAGGAAATATTCGCTGGTGTAGTTGTCCAGATAGTAAAGCCTGTCATAAGAAAACCAACTCGGCAAACTGTCATTTTTTATATATTCTTTTAATAATCCATCATCTTTGTGGGAAACATTCCAATTGGAGTCTCCGGCAGCCAGCACGGCCCGGATAAACCAACTTTGATTCGTTGTGTTTGGCGTCTTTTCATAGTTAATTATATTGTTTACAAGATTTTGCATCTCTGCGGAGTCGGACGTAGAAAGTCTCCCGACATAGATATCGGGTGTCCAGTCCACAATCTCGTCCGTGCTTTCGTTCTCCCCATAGCTATGGTCATTGTCTGTATCCCAAGTCCCCTTCAGGTTGCTGTAGTAGTAATCTGTTGGCACAGAGTTCGTATCACCCGCGTGCCAGGTCCTCTGGACATATCTCGGCGGGATGGCATTCGCATCGCCTGCCAGCAGGACCCATTCTGTTCCATTGTTAAAGGAATCGTTTATGAAAGCCCGAATTCTCTCCGGCAGATCATAGCCCGAATAAGTGCTGTTTATCCAGGTTGTGTTATAAACCTTTACAGGCACACCCCTTTTTGTCTTCCAATCCGCTAGAGGCTGCAGCGATGAGGCCAGGCTCGCATTCGTTATGATGATGTATTTTGGCTTGTCCAGTAACCCGCTGGCAGACGCTGGGCTGAGGGGCCCAGTTGCCTCTTGTATCATTTGTATGCCAGGCATTTTGTAGGTCAGCCTTATGGTCAGTCTTTTGTAAAACACAAGCTCTTCTGTATCTGGATTGTATTGCATGGGAAATACGGTTATGCCGGCAACTCTCCTCTTCCCGGGATGTTTGATTCCTGTGAACTTGAAGACATTCTCGGGGAAGTCATCTTCTATGTTCATTTTCACTGGACCAGAATCTTCTCCCGTCTCATCCAGAGCCGTCCTGAGAACAGGCGGTCTTGTCACGAGCATGTTTTTTGTCACGCCCAAAGAGGTGCGCTCTGAATTGACAAGATCAACTTTAATCTCGTGTGCGCCCTCTGGTATTTCCAAGTAATAATCTCTAGCTGGTAGCTGGGGTGCATTCGGTCTTGTTGTAAATCTGAAGCTATCGATTGCATAGTAAATTCCATTAGCTGACTCCTTTAAGACCGGCTTTGGTATAGTAAGCTCAAGACGTATCTCTTCTCGTTCTCCAGTAGGATGTGTGGGTATGGCAAAAAGTAAAAAAACGAGAACCAGTGCTAGCATGAAAGGGATTTTCTTTTTCATCTCAACATCTCAAAATTTTTTAGTTTCAAACACGCCCCAGCTGCCACGATTAGTGATAGAATAAAAACAGTGACCAGAAAAAAATCGTGGCTTCATAACCTATCTTTGTTTTCTTTGATTAAAAATTTGATTAAAAATTCCAGCAAGGCCGAAAAGGGTATAAATATGAGCACCATATTCTAGTTATGCCTGTGCAAAGACAGACAGCCATCAAAGTGAGGATTGTGGACCTGGTGAGCGGGGAATGGGTCAAACGAGAAGGCATGGAGCCAAGTTTTGTGATAACCCCACGCAAGGAAAACATATCCAGGGCCAGGATAATCGGCACCATCGTCACAAAATTCGTTTCGGAGGACGGCAACTTCGCATCCATCACGGTGGACGATTCCACGGCCACGATCCAGGGGAAGCTGTGGAGGGAGACTGGACTTATCGTGGAAACCAACGTTGGAGACCTTGTGAACCTTATAGGAAAAGTCCGGGAGTACGAGGGCGACATATACATCGTTCCGGAGATCATCCTGCCAGTCGGCCCTGATCAGGAGAGCATGCTGAGGCTCGAAATCCTGGCGCGCCTGGAAAAAAAGGAAGAAGCCGGGGAGGAAGAGAAGGCATCGGAACCTGCCAAGATAGATGAAGACCAGCTCAGGCGTAAGATGCTGTCCATCATAGAAGGCAGCAAAGACGGAATCAAGTACAGCGAACTGGTGGAAAAGGCTGGGATCCCTGAAGAAGAGCTGGAAAACGTCATCAACGAGCTGCTGGGCGAGGGGATATGCTACGAGCCAACGCCAGGGAAGATAAAGAAGATTTGATGCTTATTTGTTTCCGAGGATTTCCCACATTTCACCCAATGCCGCAAGGAAGCCCACATGCTTTAGCTGTGGGTAGTTTACACGTATCTGATAGATTTCGCATTCACTTCACAGGCTCCCGTTTCCATTTCTTCGATCGAAACCTCGACTTCCCTGCCGACAGCCAAGCTCGGGTCAGGCTCATTCAAATAAACAGTTACGGGGTCGTCAAACATCCCCTTGGTGTACAGGTCAAACGCCCTGCCACCCTGACATATATCGCCGACAGTACCTCTTAATGTTCTAAGCGAGCTGTCTGTTTCTAACGTCTCTGGCATATTATCTCCTAAATCTCCTAGCATTATATATCATATATCATAAAAGTACGAAGGGTAAAAGTTTTAAAACCTTAACCCCCCCTAGGAGTGGGAAAAGTCGGCGGCTATTTCTTTATCTTTTCCAGCTGCACGGAGCCGCATTTTGGGCAGACCCTCGTCACGGGCTGCATCACAAGGGGCTTCCCAGTCCACCCGCACTTGAGACATTCGTATTTTGCCATATAATCACCTGAGGCGCCAAAATGAATTACGATTAATTGCAAAAACACCTATAAATATAATCCTTTCTGCCATTAAATAATTATGTCGATTTTTGACTGGCTGGCCGAAAAGCCGGAATCGGCCCCTTTGAAAAGGGGAGAATACGAGAAATCAATCGTCAAATTACTGAAAAAAATTGACTCGAGTTCGAAAAAGGGGGACAGGGCGAGGACCGCCTGGCTGTACCAGATGGCGTCTGTCCTGGCGAGAAGGGCCAGGAAATGGGACGACAGCGCAAAGTACGCGCTGCTCGCCGCAGGCAACAGCGAAAGGGATGGGAAGCTGTTCAACGCGGGCTGGTCTTACAGGTCCGCTGCCATAGCATCAAAAGATAAGAACGACTACAAAAACGCTGTCGACTACGCCATCAAGGGGGCAGAGTGTTTCACTCTCTCCAAGAGCAACTATGCAGCGAAGTGGTGCTACCAGATAGCTGGCCAAGCGTGCAAGGATGGCGGAGACCTGGAAAAGGCCATCAAATTCTATGGAAAGGCATACGACATTGAAAGGGACGATGAAACGGAACTCGAGATCGACAGGCTAAAGCACCTCGTGTCGCATCCCACGGTGGACCAGTACGCGGAAAAGAGCGAGGTGGTGGAATACGACCCTGTCAGGTTCGAAGTGGTGATAGAAAACCATAGCAGGGGCGTAATCAAGAACATCACGATCGGGGACAGGGACGCGAAACTGACGCACGAGATAGCAGGCCTCAAGCCCGGAGAGGTCAAAATCTTCTCGTACGACACCACGGGTAGGCTTGGCCGGATGCTGTCACCTTACAATTTCATCACCTGGAAGAATGCAAAGGGTAACACCATTGACATGGAACTGGAGCCGGCAAGGGTACTCGTCAGGCCCAGGATACAGGTAAACTCGTACACAAGCCCGGATCCCATCATAAACAAGACCAGCGAACTGGTAATCCTTGTAAAGAATCTTTCCTCAAAATCGGTGCACGATATAAAACTGGATGTTGACTTCGCGGACCAGATAACGGCGGTGCAGTCAAGCCCGAGCGCCTTCGAAGAAATAGCCCCTGGTGAGGAAAAGGGAACGGATTGGAAGATAAAGCCAAGCATCCTCGGTATGCAGAAAATCGCAAGCGGCAGAATCGTTATGCTTGATGAGAACGGGATAGAATACGAAGCCAGGGTGCCCGACATAACAGCTGAGGTGCTGGAACATGAACACCCGGAGCGCAAGGTGTTCGCCAAACGCGAGGAATTCAGGCAGGAAAAGAGGCACTTTGACAGCAGCATAACGGCCTACCCGCTTAGCGAGAGCTATTACGTGTCCCTGAGCAAAAAGGAGTGGAACCAGCAGCGGGGGTACACCCTGAGGGGAGCTGGCCTGGACGTCGTGCTGCATCACGTTGAGGAGAACTGCCATGACATGGCGCTGGTGGCAAAGCACGAGTTCGAGCACGAGAGGATGCTGCTCTATTCTTTCAGGCTGGATGAAATCCATTACATGCTGACCATAGTCATCAAGGAAGACGAGGGGTTCGTTCATCTCATCCTTAAACTATGCTCGGAGAACAGGGAGACCCTGGTTCCGACCCTGGAGAGGGTGGCCAATATAATCCGGTACACCATAAAGACCGAAACCGATGCAAGCGAGGTCGAAAAAGTGGAGATAAAGAAGATAGTCAACATAGTCGATTCCATAGTCCAGAGGTCGAAGATAGCAAGCGGCGGCGAGGATGGGGAGGTCACGGAGAAGAAAACGAAAATCAGTGACTCTGTCGTTCAGAGGACAGATGTTTGAAGTTTTTTAAAGTTTTTTATTTCTTCTTCGGATGAATTTAAAATACAAGACTATAAATGATAAACATGGCCAAGAAATGGGAGAGGTCTGATGCAGTCGTGGCGCAGAGAATCAACTCCTTCCAGGTAGGTGGCCTGCTAAGCAAGAAAATCCATGTTCTGGACGGGGAAGTGGCTCTCCTTGAGGAGGAAGGCAAGGTCGTGAGAACATTCGAACACGGGACACACAAGGTGGGTGGCTTGTTCTCCGGTTCCGCCAGGAACATCATTTTCGTGGACAAGTCCCCTCACGTAATCAGGAGGGAGGTGAAAGACCTGTGGACACGTGATGACAAGGAGATCATCGCTGCCGTAGAGATGAAGTTCGTGGTGGCTGACCCGGATAAGCTGAGCTCCGCCACGATGAGCAGGAAGGATGTCATCACTAACGAGGACCTATGGTCAGAGCTGCAAAGCGAAATCGTTACATCTGTCATGGCGCCGGTCGTAAAGAAAAAAAGCATAGACCAGTTGCAGGGAGACAGGAAGACGGGACGTGAGATCCAAGTATCCGCCGAGGTCGGGCTCAGGAAGAAGCTCGAACCTAGTGGCCTTGAGTTGCTCTCGTTCTCGGTGCAGTTCGTGCTGCCCGGTGAGTACCAGGATTACCTGAGAAAGCGGGGCGTGATACGTGAGGAAACGGAAAAGGCCGAGACCGAACTCGAACTCGAAACCGAGAAGGCGATTCATGAGAGGGAAGTCGGGGAAATAAAGGGCACCGTTGAGAGCAGGGAGCAGGTCCTGGACGAGCTCGAAAGGGAAAGGGTCAAAAGGGAGGCGGAAATGGAGATCGAATCGGAGGAAACCCAGCACGACATGCGCGACGCCATGGAAGCGCTCAAGCTAAAAGAGATACATGACAAGCAACGAATCGTCAGGGGCTCCGAGAGGAAAAAGCTTGGACTTGATGCGCTGAAAGGGGCATTCCCCACCGCCGAAAAGGGCAAACTGGAAAAAAGGTATGACGAACTGCAGCGTATCATCAAAGCGACCGAGCGAAAATTCTTAAACAGGAAGATAGACAAGGGAACGTTCAAAAAACTCATGCAGAAATACGAGGAGCAAAAGACTGAGCTGGAAGTCAGGATGGAGAAGTCTGGAAAGCCGGGTAAGTGAAATGGAAGAGAACATGCTTGATGTCATGGAAAGGATGGAGAGCCTTGTCCCTGAGTACAGCTATTCCAGCGTGTCCAACATCGTGAAAACGGACAAGCTGGTAAGGGAATTGCTTATAGCCGAGATGAAAAAAATAAAGGACTACCTGTTTCATGTGGTCCAGGTGAGCTACGAGTTGCAGAGGGACAAGCTCAGCGATGCAGCAGAGGATGCCTGGGATGACGTGGACTCCCTCGTTGACATGATCGAAAACAGCAAAACCACCAAGCTAAAAGGCAACAAGCGATACTGCGAGGAGTGCAAAGAAAGGATAGAGTCTGACATCCAGAACATACTGAGAAGGGACAGGCAACTGGTCATGGAAGTGAAAGACATGAAAAGGACCGTGTACCTGCTCTACAGGGCGCTGCTCGAAAAAGGGAAGGAAAGGCACTTTATTAAAAACCTGGGCAAAATTAAAAAATACAGCGATGGGATAAGCTCATTGCTGGATGCCAGGGAGAAAATAATCACGGGGGAATGAGATGAGCGAATGGGTTAAAGCGAAAGGAGAAGGCAAGCCTGAATTCAAGGAGATGGAAAAGGCCGTTCCAGGATACGGCTACAAGGATCCAAAGAAGGCGGAGAGCACCGATGAGCAATTCAGGCGCATGATCGCCGATGATATAAACAAGTCCAGGGACTTCCTTTTTCCCATGATAGAGGCCGCGTACCTGGAAGAGGATTTTGACAATGCCGGGGCGCTCGAGGACGTTATGCAATGGCTTGACGTTTTCTTGTTGGAACTGGGGCTGCCTCTGGTATGGGGCGAAAAGGCCGATTACAAAAAATTTGTCAGGCTTATGAAGGCCGACGTCACCATCATGCGGAACAGCCGCAAGCTGACAAAAATACTCGAGCAAATGCAGGAGAAGGTGATGCACGGGAAGGGGGGCTCCATGGTCAGACGATGCGCCCTGCTCAAGAAATACGTATCCGATTTGCTGGTTGTTTTCAAGAGAAGAAGGCATGCCCTTGGAGGCTGAAATGGGAGGAGAGGCTGACAACGAAGGGAGAAAGCTCGGGTCAGAAATAGAGATGGCCAGAAAAGAGCTTGAGATGGACGTGGAGAAAAGGGAACTTGAGGCAAAGGCCAAGCTCGACGAAATCTTGTCCGAGAATAAAATGGAGTTCTGCTCAAGGTGTAACAAGAAGATAGGCTCACGGACAGACTGGGCCGGGAAATGCCTGTGGTCTGGCTGTGACAAGCTGCTGTGCAGGGAATGCTGGGACGTCAAGAAATACAGGTTCTGCAAGGACCACTCGCGCGCTGTTTACGGACACCCTGAGGAAGAGGCGAAGAAAAAGGAATTCTTCAAAGAAGAGGATATAAAGGTGGACCTGGGAGCAATGCTGGAAGAGTCCGATGATTCGAGAATGGCAAAGCTGATATTCTACACCAGTGAATACGCCAGGTGGCTGGACAAGAGGCTCGGGAAGGTTGGTCCCATAGACTGGACGCCCAAGGAGTTCCTGTCCAAGGCCAATGCGAAGATGGAGAAAAAGAACGGCGAGTTCGTGATCTCCATCAAGGTAAAAAGGTGGTTCATGTCCAAAGTCAAGGCGTCCGTGATCGTGACATCATTTGGCGAAACCGCTGAACTGGACGCGAACTCCCTGACGGCGTACCTGCACAAGCTGTCCAGGCAATATAAGGGATACAAGCTGATTGTGCTGGTCAGCGACGGGGCGAAGCTGGACCTGGTCAATTTCGTTAACCGCTTCTCTGAGAAGGGCTTCTCGCTTTACATGGTGGAGCCCAGGAAAGGGAATCTTTATTTCAACATCAACGACCCGATCACGCGTGGCTATTCAGGCTGGTTCAACCAGAAAAAGGAGCCGTATAACTTCAATGCCAAGCTCAAGCGCCTGGCCGACCTGGTATCGGGCAGGCTCGTGGTGGCTGAAAAGGCCGTGGCGAAGGACTTCGGATTCAATGAGCATGATGTCCATGGGGTACTGAAGTCCTGCAAGTTCCTGTCACACATAAAGGGCACGGACACCTTCTTCTGGAAAGAGGACTAGGAGAATCGTATTTGTTTAGCTACTCCCCACGGGCATTCAGTGTGCTGGTTCCTGCAAAACATCATGGTGCTCTGGCTAATTTGAAATAAACCGATAAAAAGCCTTATGCTATCGCTTATTAATTTTCAGAATTTTTTAAAGGCAGATTGACTTTATTTCGATGCCTTTGAAAGTTGTTGGTTTGTACGAGCTAAACACGTATGGGGAATTCATCGAATCTGTTAATCTAACATTTCTTACTGTCGTGTTTCCGCAAATCCCTGAGCACACGATTCAATGCCGCTTCAGGATTTCCATCACTATTTACTATGTCGAAAGATTGGGCGGTCCCATAATCTGTATCAAAACCGGGCCTGATACCACTGCCAGACCTGTATCCCAATATGCCCATGACATTTTTACCTCTTTGCAATACCACTTCGTGTGCCTTTGTATTGTCACCTGTATTGTCACCTAGCTGCCTGGTCTCTCTATGAAGCTGGGTTGCCTCGCCGATAACGCCTGATTCCGGGTCGTCCTGCATATAATGGGAAGACAGAATCTCTCGATGCAAATAATCCAGTCTTCCTTTATCGGTAACCGCCCAGCAGGTTTTCCCTTCATCTCGTTCATGTTATCACTTTAAAATGGTTAATATAGATTTATAAGCTTTTTTGCATTGACTCCCACTGGTATGACACGAGGCTGCAGCGGCCGGAAATCTTAAAACCAATCTCAGAACTCAGAAATGGCGCAAGAAATTATAACAGAGTTCACCGATTTTATCCGAATAGCCGCCCTCCAGGGCTATGAAGGTGGGCAGGTTCAGCTCCCCGACCATTTCCCCTATCCTTTCGTATCCCTTTTCTGTCACCTGCTGCCCTGCCAGAGGGTCTCCCTTGAACGTGTCGAACCCCATCGAAACGGCCAACAGTTCCGGTTTGAACCTCCCAATGATCGCCGATGCCTTTTCCAAGGTTTTCAGGTAGGTGTTCTCGTCCGTGCCCGGAAACATGGGGAAGTTGTGGCAGTTCTTTTCCGAGCTCAAACCAGTCATCGGATAAAGGGGCGACTGGTGCAGAGAGACATACACGACGTTTTCATCACCCAGGAATATCTCCTGGCTGCCGTTTCCATGATGCGTGTCAAGATCTAGAATCGCTGTTTTCTTCCCGAGTTTTTTTATCGCTATTGCAACATTGTTGAAGTAGCAGAAGCCCCCCAGGGAATTCCGGCCTGCATGGTGCCCCGGGGGCCTGGTGAGGGCAAACCCCAGATTTTCCGCGGCTTTTATCGTTACTCCGGCTGCAAGCAGGGGATATTTTATGTCTATCGGAGGTGTTTCGATATCACCGTAATCCCTGCTTTCAACCTTGGCAAAGTGCTCCGCCGTGTGCACAAGCAGGACATCATGCTTCGTCGCCGGTTCCGCTGGAATGAATCTGAACCCGTGTTCGAGGAGAAAATCGTGTATCCTTAGCACCCGGGCCGGGCTTTCGGGATGGCCTGGGATTTCGTATTCAAGGCATTGCGGGGAATAGACAATCAACATAATTAATCATAATTAATACATGAAAAGAGCAATAATATATTATGTTTTTCCCTTTAAGACGGCGGCTGTCCATCAGGGAGAAAATCCTGAACGCGTTAAGAAGGGTGCATGACGGTCTCAGGCACAACGCCAAGAAACTGCCGAGCACCAGGGACCGCTTTTACCCCATCCGGCACAAATTCAGCAGGCTGAGGCGGTCAGCGCGCTATGCGGCCGAGGATGCGTGGTACGGAATGAAAAAGCTGGCAAGGCATACGGAGGCCCTGCTTTTCTCAGGGATAATAGTGCTCGCCTTCATCATGGCCGTGAGCGCCGGGAATGCAAATGGCCTCAATTCCCTGATTGCGCTGTTATTGCTCGTTCTGATAGTTGTCATCTACGTGCAGCTCAAATTCCAGAAAAGGATGCTGGACCAGTACGTTCCCAGAATAGATTTCGTCAGGATCCTCGGATGCCAGCTTTACTCGGACAGGATAAGGATGGTGAACCTGTACGGAGCACTTGAAAGGCTGGATCAGATTAAAAAAATCCGGAACGTGCGTATCAGGTACGAGATAGTAAACGACAGCTTTTCACCGGTTTCGGTCAGCTCCGCCTCCCTGGCAATAAATCTGAAAAAAGGGAAGAGGGTGCTGCTGCCGGCGACCATGTCCATCCTGAACGTTGAGCCGAAGAGGGCCTCAGGCACCGATGCCAGTTTCAGGCTGCCGAGGGAAATCGATTTCGATTCAATCGGGTGGCTGGAACTGGGACTGGCCGGCAACTGCAAAAAGAAGATACGCATACGTCCGCACCTGTACGCGAACATCATACTGAGGGGCAAGAAACCGGAGCTCATCTTCGAACCGTTTACAAGGTTAATGGAAAGGCGTGAGATATCGGGTAGTGATAAAGGATAGGTGGCACAATAAACTGATGTTGTAAAAAATTTGAGATAAACAGGCACCTTGAGCTTAAACATCCCCGAGATAAACATTTATAAGGGGGGTCAGCCAATTATATACAGATAAATATGAAAAGGAAAGCACAAGCAGCAATGGAGTATTTGATGACGTACGGATGGGCTATCCTGATAGTGATCATAGTGGCCGCAGCACTCTACGCTCTTGGAGT
>Ga0315533_1002764_pt1 | contig 11939 bp, 18 predicted proteins | sample SalMarSW160130MG_FD_203081 | JGI IMG/M metagenome (GOLD analysis project Ga0315533, IMG submission 203081) | Salt marsh sediment microbial communities from the Plum Island Ecosystem LTER, Massachusetts, United States - Salt Marsh Sediment SW1601-30 ...
AATTACAATCCTCTACAATATGTCCAGCAGTTAAAATAATTCCACGTTCTTTATCTATTAAAACTCCAGAACCAGTCCAAAAATCTGTTTCAATATATACAGTAGCTCTCTGAACTTCATCAACAATTGTTTTCAAATTATTTTCAATGTTCGGATAAATAAATACAGGTTGTCTTGGGGCAGAATAGTGTATCCCAAATACAAAAATCATCACTATAATAATTGAACACAATATTCTCTCTAAGAATTTTCTAATCATATTACCCTTTTCTGGCCGGTTTGTTGGTCAGGGCTTGATTCACCACCTGCTCTTGCCTGCTGACCAAACATATTGGCCATCTTAGAACCTTCTGTTGCTCCCATACTATCATTACCCTGAGATTTGTTTCCTAAAGGAAGCATCTTGTAATCTACGCCGGACAAATCTCCAGACGATGGTATGGCTGGAAGATACCACTGATTAAAATTATCCAAACCAAGATAACCTGCTAATATTTTATTTACTTCATTTATATCAAGAGACGAACCTTGTGCAGCAGAAAGTTGCATAGTCGGAAGAATCCATTGAGTAAGAAACATCATCATTTTCTGGAATTTCTGCTCAGGATTACCTCGCTGCGTAGAATAAGGAATTATATCAAATGCAAAATCATAGAAATCCCCGACTTCTTCGGCATTTGCAAATTCCACAGGAATAGTAGCAACTCCTGGAATTTCCTTTACCAAAGGAACATACACAGTCGGGTCAGTCCAAAAACCCCAAGCTAATTTTTTTACAATAGAAGTTGTAAAATCCTTAAAACAAGTTACCATATTATTGACTATTCTTGAAGCATTAGCATATACCATTTGTTCCTGACCAAGTGTAGGTGCTTGTGCTCCACGACCTGCAAGAACATCTGGCGTGCCCCCCTGTTTGGTAAATTGATTCTCTATATATGAAACATATTGATAATTTTCTGGACTAACTCCACCAAATTCTTCAGCCTTTACAGCTTGTATATTATCAACTCGTATAACAGAATTATTAGCAGCAGTTCTTATTCTTTCTGCATCCTTTTCAGCCAAACCCTCATACATTAAAATTTTCTTCTGTGCTTCAGCCTGTTCTTTCATTTTATCAACTAAAATATTTATAGTAGTATCTATATCATTCCAATTCCAAGCTGGAGGAATTGGATATGGTTGCTCAGGAAAATTCTTATAAAATAATTTATCATACGGACTATCATTAAATTCATTTTCAACAGTTTTTAAAATTACTGCTTTTCTACCTTCAGGCATTATTGTTACAACAACATCTTCATCATATAAATATAAATCTATAAATGTAGTATATTCACGCAATGAATACAATTTTCTATCTGCTCTGCTGGCACTAATATCTCTCGGAGAAATATCCCATTTTAATTCATAATCAGATTTTATATAGTCAGCATATTTTGCACCAAAAAATTCTTTTGCATATTCAGTAGGTAACTGATAAATATCACCTTCAAGCTGAAAATCTTCTATTCTTTTTGCAGCAGGGTCGCCAATATAATTTGAATCATCAATTAAAATTGCTTTCGGAGTTCCAATACGATAAGTTTCATCTTTTAATGTTACATTTCTTGACCATTCAAGAGAAGTCCTTACAACTGCCATACCAAACATAGAATTAAGTGCAGCAGGAATAAGAACATTTTGAGCCAATTTCATTTTCTCAATAAAATAATTCATTGCTAACTGTGTAGTAAATGAAAATGGTCGTAATCGAGGTATTTTAGTCTCTACCAAAACTTTCGGATTACCTTCAACAAGATAAGGTACTAATGTACTAACCCCCCTATCTATTAAATTCAACGTATGATTTCGAGTATACCCTTCATCATAAAATCCAGAAGCTAAAGCCTTCAAAAGTTTATGACGTTTCCTCAAAGGTTCTTCTACTAATGAAGTCCAAAGTTTAACCATTTTTTGTAATCGCACTGGAAACTTAAAGTGAACGTCTTTTTGATTTCTATTTTCTGCCATATTCAATACCTATATGTCCGATATTTTCTCTTATTTTCATCTTGTTTCTTTTTCCATTGCTGATACCTGTGGCCGAATGATTCCTTAGGATAGTTAATACGAGCCTTCATAGCAGCCTTTGGCTGGTCTTTCATACCTAAAACACACAAAGAGGTAGCAACAACTCTATCTCCGTGTCTTGCCCTTGCCCCCGTTGATAAATCCTGATGTTCAGAACAACCAATTTCGCTGGAATCATAATAAATATAATCATCCAGTTCTCCAACTAAATTTTCATCAAAAATACGAATAAATGTATTTGATGGGTTATTTTTAAGTCCTTCTCTCAAGGCGATAGACAAACTTGTTAATACATCATCTTTAGTGTTTCGACTACTCGTCCATCCATATTTATTACGTCTTTTACGAGTTCTTGCATCTTCAGTTTTATTAATATAAACAAAAGAGTAACCACGTTTCAAAACCCGTCTACCAAAGTTTATTCCGTGTCCACCATTATTTTCCCAAATTAAAAATGGAGTTCCATAATTACCACCAATCCAATGGCAAATTGCAACAACTTTGTCTGCAAAATCTTCAGGAGTAGTGTCAGCACAAGCCCACATACCATCTAACTCTCCAGTATCAACATTACAAATAGCAGCAACAGAATTAGAAGTTCCTACACCTAATGAAATATCACAACCTACAATATAATTATATTTCTGAGATGGGCGAAGTTTACCAAATTTATCTTCCTCTAACTCCCCCCACCACGACAACCTCTTTTTACCTTTATTCTGTTTAAAATCAACAATAAACTTATGTTTATTAATAACAAAATCAACTTCACCTTTATATTTTGGTTCTCTAACAAAGGAATTTCGTATACGTTCATTTATTACAACATCAAAATACATATCAGATGCACCCACAGGATTCATCCAAATATTTTGATTCAAATCCCTTCTACTTCGCTTTGCTTCCTGAATATCGTGCCAGGGACTTCGCAAATCTCCTGGAATCTGTTCACAAGCATCTGCTATAAATCGAATATTTTTTATCGTTAAGTTATCTGACAAAGATAACAAAGAGTTCTCTAACTCACTTAGTTTAAAGGACTTATTAACTTCAATTTTGTTAAATACTTCTGGACAAGCTTTTCTATAGTAATCAATATCAATAATTTCAATTACATTGTAGTCAGGCGAAGTATATAGTCCTTTATTTTTCTCAGGATTTTTATACCAGGGTAAAGAAACTGTCTTTACCGTTTTGTCTTTAACTACTTTATTAAACGGATGAGAAGTTCCAAACCAATGCGTAGAACCATAAATAACACAATCAGTTACATCATTTATCGAATCTTTAATTGACTGAGCCAAACCCTTTTCAACTCGTCCAAATTCATCAAGAAACGTAGAGGTTGTTCTACCACCAGCACCAAAGTTCTCATTCGTAGCTTCGCCGTCAATTGCTGAACTAATATCAAAATTACCAATATGTAAATGATTCCTTTGAAAACTATCTGTATTTAAAGTTGCCCTTAGCCACGCCGGAAGATGTTTCATAGCGTGGTCAACTTTTGCAAAAAGAGTTTTAAAATCTCCAGTCTTATCTACATATTCCTCTTTTCGAGAACCCATCAAAAACTGAGATTCAGGAATAAAAAGAAAATACAAAACATAAAATTTAGTTACAAGCTCAGTAGCACCTTCATCACGACTTTTATTTATTGCCAAATCTTTTCCATTATCAATACAATCTTTTAAATCTCTAACAACCACTCTTTGCTGCGGACGAAGAATAAAAGGATAATTTCTATAGCCTGGTTTTCTCCGAGGGTCGTTAGTCCAAAAAACTAAGTCAAAAAATAATGCAGGATTTTCAAGACACAAAGCTATAAATTGTGTCTGCAAACCTTTATCTTTTGCCAATTGCTCGTGCAACTTTATTCTATATAATATATTCTCTTTCAGAGTTTTAGGATATGCGTTTTCTAATGCTTCAGGCGTATCAAAAATTTTATTCATTTTCTATAACTTTACTTTCAACTTGTTTTCTATCTGAATCAACCTCATCTGCTACATCTAACAAACGACCTGAAAATTCACGAATTTCTTTTCCTGTTAATGCGAGATTTATATTCACTTTACTCTCTCGTTTCGTCAACTCAAATCTATTCTTAAATTGGTCTGGCAGAAGGTTAGTCGTTAGAAACATTGCGAGTTGAGGATTTCCAGGCTGTTGTCGTTTCTTAACTTTTCTACCAACTTGAATCTCAACTAACTTATCAGTTTCTTCATTTCTAATAGTCTTATAAGATATATCCTCTTCCTCATAATCATAACCTGTTGCAGACCGCACCATTTGAGCTACCAAATGAGAAGCAGCAACAGACTTCATCTCTGCTACAGCATCTTTAAGGTCTGGATAACGCTGCTTCCACTTCTTAACAGCATAACCAGTAACTCCAAATACTATACCTATTTCTTTTTCAGTAAGACCCAAAGCAGTTAATATTGCAATAGGCTCTATAAACTTAAAATCAAACTTAGCACCTTTTTTAAGTTTGTTCTTACGTTCCTTTGAGCCATATTGACTTTTATCATATTCGGATTTAGTTTTTTTTTCTATATCCATAGTTTTCAATGGAGTGGAGAGGTGCACGGGCAGGAACACCCCTCCGAACTCACTTTATAAAATATAAATACCAGATAGACCAAGTTCCTCTGGTAGTTCATAATAACCCCAGATTAATTATATAATTATATAATATTGAATATTCTATATGATTAGCGTCTTCTCTATTATCTACCAGATTGAAGATTGACAGGGGTCGGTAGTAACTTCCCCCCTTCTTGGGATGTCATTTTTTCGCTGAATCTATAGTTTTAGCAGAAACATATTGTTTCTACATCTCCCCCAAATAGTCCTTAGGCTCATCTGCTTTGGACACGGTTGCGGTTAATTTCACATCTGCCCGCTCAATATTAAATTGTCAAAGACTTCTATAAAAACAACCCCCCTCTATATACTATACCAGAAGGTATAACAATTCCACTCATTTGACCCCCTTTTGAGAATTTTTTTAAAATTTTTTTGTATATTTCTTGTTTATATTAATGATTATACTGATTATAACGATTATTATAGTAATATCAATAATTGATTGCAACAATTTATCAAAAACGTAAAAATTTTGTAATTATTTTCAAGATTGCTTCAAAAAAGGGGTCTTTTTGGCTATATATATAGAAGAGCAACTATTTTGGAAAACAGAAAATGAGTAAATTAAATGCAATTCAAAGGATAGAAAATGATAGTAATAGCAAGACCACGCAATAGCGGGAAAACTACTATATTGCTACATTATATGGTAGTAAATGAAGATAGTATTTATGTGGCAAGGACAGAAGATGCTGCTAAACGGGCGTTTGAACGTTCATATAAACTTGGATTGGAACTTAATTCAAATAGATTTATAGGCATTTCTAATTTTATTTCCGAAGATATAAAACCCCCTACTAAAGTTTTGATTGATGATGTTGATTATATTATTGATAGATATTTTATAGATGGGCTTAATTTAGCAGGTAATGCGTATGTAGTTACTATAACTAATGGAAGAAAAAAATAGGTTTTTAAAATGAATAACATCTTTTTTGACGGTGGTAGAAGAAAAGGAATTGGAGCTTGTGGCTACATTATCTATCAGGATAGAAATGAAGTTGCTTGGGGTGGAGAGCTTATGGGTAGAGCTTCTAATAACGAAGCCGAGTATCAAGGACTAATTTTAGCAATTCGTAGAGCACATAAAGAAGGAATACATAGTTGTCAAATTTTTACAGATTCCAAACTTGTAGCAGGACAAATTAGTTGGGGCTGGAGAATAAACCACGAACATTTACAAGAACTTGTAGATATGGCTAAAGCAGAATTGAGTAAATTTGATTATTGGTCTATTAAATGGATTCCGAGAGAAAAAAATAAAACTGCTGATTGGATTGTGCAATATTTTTTTGACGGAGGTAGATGATAGAATTTCAATGGGGTAAAAATCCAGAATATACATTACATTTATGGTCAAATTTAGATTGTTGGGCGTTGCCATTAGTTATTCGTTGGCATAGATGTCGGGATTATGGTGCTGGTAGTTTATTTAATATTTCAATAGAACTTTTATGTTTTGGTTTTATGTTTGAAATTTGGAAATGGAAAAAATAATGGCTGATATAACTCATCTTAAATCTGAAATTAATCTTAAATTGGAAAATATTAAGATTCTTACAAATCGTAAAAAGATTAGAGAACTAACAGATGAGCTTTTGTTTGAAGATTTGCCGAAGTTGTATAAAATTTTGGAGAAGAAATGAGAAAACTATTTTGTACCATACTCTTTGCAATACCCACAATAATATGTCTTATTGGAGCAATGATATGTCTTTTATTTTCTTTGATTAGTAAATTTGCAAATCCTATACTTGATATGTTTATGGAAATTCTTGAAAAAATTGAGGAAATTATAGATAGCAAAAATGGAAAAGATAATCGGGGATAGTTTAAAATGGTAAAACATCAGAAAATCCATTCTGAAGATGGGAGTCCGAATCTCTTTCCCCGCTTTTTAATTTCTTTAACTTTGTGTGATACCAAAGAAACAAGAAAATTATTTCATTCAATAATGGATACACACCATTCTTATATGAAATATAAAGATACTTGTAATCGGCGAATTAATTGGATTGTAACTGAAATCCATAGTGGTAATGTAATTGGTGCTGTTGGTGTAAATTCTGCTATATTGGCAATGAAACCAAGAGATGAATTTATTGGTTGGGATAAAAATCTTAGATTAAAAAATTTAGTTAATATGGCAAATAATTATAGATTTTGTCTTATTAAAAAAAATATTACTATACCGCACGTTGGGAGTCAAGTATTAAAATTATTAAGATTTTATGCTCCAATTGAGTGGGAGAAACGTTATGGAGATAAATTAGTATTACTTGAAACATTAGTAAAACCTCCTTGGACTGGTGCTGTTTATAAAGCAGATAATTGGATTTATATTGGCAAAACTAAAGGAACTTCATTTTCTAAAGCTCCATTAAAATCTTGGCAAAAAGAAACTGGAAAACGTGGAGAATTAGCAAGAACAAATCCACAAGCTGCTATTGAAAAATACGCTGTTGGTGGAAAAATGTATGATATTAAAAAATCAGAGCCAAAATTAATTTTTGTGATACCTCTTGTTAAAAATTGGAAAAAATATTTAAATGGAAAAAATAGTAGTTAAATCTCGTTCCGAATACAAAGAAGCTATGTTGGATTTTGGCAATATATTTTCACTTGATACTGAAACTACATCATTAGATTATGATACTTTGCAACTTGAGGGAATTTCACTTTGTAATGGTAAAAAAGCAATCTATATCGATTTTATATTATTATGTCCTATAGATAAAGAATATATTAAAAGTAGATTATCTAATTTACTTATACAAGCTGATTTAGTTATAATGCACAACGCACCTTTTGATTTAAAAGTTTTATATAAAGAAAAAATTGGTATAACTAAAAACATTTATTGTACAATGACAGCGATACATTTATTGAACGAAAATTCAAAATATGGACTTAAAGATTGTGCTGTGAGGGTTTTGAAAGTTCCTAAATCTGAAATCAAAAAATATGATGAAGTCAAAGATTTGGATAGAAGTAGTTCAGAGTTTTACGAATACGCTTTTAACGATGCTATCTGGACTTATCAATTATGGGAGAAAACATCTTTGGGTTTGATAAAAAATGACCTTGAAGATTTATTTTATGATATAGAAATGCCATTTCAGTTTGTTCTTAGGGATATGGAAATTAATGGCATATATTTGGATACTGAACAAATAAAGAAATTTGATATTGAACTTACCAAGATAATAGATGATTCCCAAACTTTTATGTTAAAAGAATTAAATATTAACTGGTATATTCAATCAAATTTTTTAGATGATGATGAAAAGATTAGTCCTGTTAATTTTAACTCAACAAAACAATTAGCTGAAATATTAAGAAATCGTTTTAATTGCGAACTTCCTACAACAAAAAAAGAAAATTATCAAGTTGATACTTCAGTAATTCAAAAATATAAAGATACTGTCAAATTTGTACAATATTTAGATATATATCGTCAAGCTTGTAAGTTGAAATCTACATATATTAAAAAATTTATTTCTGATTCTGATAATAGATTTAGAGGGTCTTTTAATAATTGTGGAACTGTAACCGGCAGACAATCGTCTAATTTACAACAGCTTCCAAAAGAAATGTCAAATGATTTAGGAATAAATGTAAGAAATTGTTTTATTGCTGCATCTGGAAAAGACCTTATTGTTGCTGATTATTCCGGCCAAGAGCTTAGAGGTTTGGCCCACGTTTCTCAGGATAAGGTAATGATGGAGGCATTTTTAGAAGATATTGATTTACATCTTACTACTGCAAATACTTGTTTTAAATTGGATATACCAAAAGAAAAATTATATAGAACACATCCTGATTATGCTAAAGTTTGTGAGAAATTCAAGACAGAACGTTATGATGCTAAAAACAAAATTAACTTCCCAATTGCTTATGGGACTACGGAATATGGTATGTCTAAAAGTCTTAATGTAACTGTAGAAAAAGCTAAGGAATATTTGGATTTGTTTTTTGAAACTTATCCTGGAGTTAAACCAGCTATTACTGAATGTTCTAATTTATTAAGAAAAAAAGGATGTGTTAGAACTGAATTAGGAAGATACAGACATTTAAAAGCAGTTTATTCAAGTAATAAATATGAAAGTGGTAAAGCCAAACGTCAAGCATTTAATCATAGAATTCAAGGATTGTTTGCTGATGTTCTAAGAATTGCTTCGGCAAATTGTTTGGAATTAGCTGATGAAAACCCAGATTGGGATTTGAGAATACTTTTGCTTGTGCACGACGAGATTGTATTTGAATGTAATTCTAAATATACTGAAGAAATTAAACTGGCTATAAAAGAAATTCTGGAAAATGCTTATAAACTTTCAATACCACTTCCAGTGGATATAAATTCTGGAAAAATTTATGGAGAAATAAAATAATATGGATTGGATTGCTGGTTGTTTGGAAATTTTAGGTAAATATATAGTTGGTAGAAAATGCCGATGGGGTTGGATAATACATTTGGTCGCCGGAGTATTATGGTTCTATATTGCTTGTAAATTGAAAGTATACGGATTGTTTATTATTGTAATTCCTGCATTTTTCTTAAATATTTACAATTTTATAATATGGAGTAAAAATGGAAAAGATACTAATAAGTTGTAGCAATTGTGATTTTGAATTTGAAACTACAAAAGAGTTTCTACCAAAGCTTTGTATTATGAACAATAAACAGGAGCATATAGATTTAATTAATTTTCCACCAAGATTACGATGCCCTAAATGTTGGGCTGTAATTAATTTTGAGGTAATAGAAAAATGAATTTATATTTTGAATTACGTAGTTATGGTTATGGTTTTTGGCATACTTTATGGATAATACCAATTTTACGCATAGAAGGTTGTTATCCTTCAAAACGATGGTGGGGATTTAAAAATTTTCTTAAAAAGTTAATTTTGAGGTAATAAATGAACCTTCAGGAAACGATTAAATGGTTGGGCCGCAACCCCCTTAATTTGCAACAAATACACAATGAGGTAATAGTTGGCCGGAATGATATTTGTCCATTTTGTGCATCTGGTAAAAAATACAAACATTGCTGTATGAATAAAGTTAATACCAAACTTTATAAAGAAAGTTCGCTTGCAAAGAAAGAACTTGAAAAAGAAGCAAAATACTATAAGAAGCAATATGAGAGGGCAACTAAAGATGGTGTATGAACATCCAGGAAATTCTATTATATTTTCATTTAAACCCAATAAATCTGAGGTTAGTGCATTTTTTGATGCAGATGATGGTGAAATATATATTGATAAAAAGTTAGGTAAAATAAATAGAGAAATTGTTTATCAACACGAAAATCAACATAGAAAGTGTTTTAAATCAAAATGTAAGTGCTGGAAAAAGAAAACTGATTTTTTATGTGAATATCACGCTATGCGAGCAGAATTTAATTTTGCTGCAAAAAATGGATTATTAGTTCAAAAAATATATTTTAAAATAACAATTAATGCTTTAAATAAATATTTGAAAAATATGAATACAATTAAAAGCTGGAAAGCCCATTATCAGGCTTTACGAAAGGTTTGTAAATTGAAGCAATTTAGAGAATTAGCTCAAAAATTAGGTTTCTGGAAAGATATTGAGAGGTTATTATGAAATTATTTTGTATGGTATGTGAAAAAAAGAAAAAAGTAATTCCTCCTGGTTTTAAAAGATGTTATATGTATGGTAATGGTGGTTTATTTACAATAGAAATAGCTTCAGCCGGTGGAAAAGGGCACTTTATTTGCGAAGAATGTCAAGAAGCTATGCACAAAGCAATAACAGATTCTAAGTGTTTACGGAGAAAAAACTTATTTCCGAAGAAAAATTAACAAATTATTATAGGAGAATGAAATGAATTTTATTGCAGAAATGCAGATTTTAATACAAAAAAATAAGCAACTCCAAGTCGAGATTGACCAGCTGAAAGGTAAATGATTATGGATGTAGACGGCTATCCAGAAGAAAGTGAATTGCAGAAAATTGCCGAATGGGATTATAAGGACTTTTGTAGTTTGATGCAGTATATCAAAGAGCGATGGAAATATGCCGATATTGGGTATTTTGATGGTATTAATAACATATATCAATTTTCGACCGGTGGTTGGTCGGGGAATGAAAGCATAATCAGTGCCTTGCAAGAAAACGTGATGTTCTGGGCGTGTTGTTGGCAGAGTTCAAAGCGTGGGGGTCATTATGTTTTTAGAGTTAGGGAAGGTGCTGGCGATGTTGCCATACGAATTATCGAGCAACTCCAGGCTGAAAATGAGAGATTGAAGAAAGAAGCAAAAGGCAGATTATTTAGTTTTAAAGGCTGGATATTAATGAAAGTTGAAGGTGTTCCAATGGGGCAAATTTGGATGAACCCAGATGAACCAATCTTAAAATCTATATAATTGATATAATCCTTATAATCTGAGGTGTAAATATGCTTAAAGTCAAGTCAAACCAGTCTCTAATATTCATAGGAAGGCACTTCATTCAAAGTCTACTGAGCCAACTATTTTTAAATGGGAATAATTGCCATTTAAATAGGTATATACTAAATATGCAATATATAATGTATATAAGTGTTTTTCATTAAAAATATGAAATATAATTTGGTCGTAGTATTACCACCTCCACCTTCATATTTCCGACTGCCCTACCACCCTTCATTATTATAGGACGCAAGCATACAACCTATATGGCATAGTCCGATATACGCAGTATAAAGATTTACTGCTTTATAGTAAGACGTAACACCATATGCTGCAATGGGTTACAATCTGCATTATCTTTTTTATTTTTTATTTGCATTACTTTGTTTATGTGTTATACTATATATAGATGCTCTTTGATAAGTTTATAGCGGTTAGCAGAAAGGCAAGGTGCAATATGATTACATATGGAGATTTGGCAGACCAAATACTAAACAAAGACCGAGCAGATGAGATACTGTTTTGTCCAGCTTGTGGTGCACAATGTTCAGCAAATACTGGCGACTACTGGAACGTGCCGGACGACAAAGAGGTTTATTGTGAATGTGGTGAGCCAATGGTGCTTGCAGTTACAACAATTGGTCATACAATTATCAAACAATAGCTAACCGCCAAAGGCAAGGATGCCAGCAATAATAACATTCTGAACGAGATGGTTCAATAGTTATGGGACTTAAAATGATATTTGCATTAACAATAATTTTGTTGTATTTGATAGGTTTGCAGCATACAAGCAA
>Ga0315533_1002765_pt1 | contig 11934 bp, 9 predicted proteins | sample SalMarSW160130MG_FD_203081 | JGI IMG/M metagenome (GOLD analysis project Ga0315533, IMG submission 203081) | Salt marsh sediment microbial communities from the Plum Island Ecosystem LTER, Massachusetts, United States - Salt Marsh Sediment SW1601-30 ...
CCACCGAAGGTTACAAAGGACGGCGTTACCGTAAGCAAGGAAATAGAGCTGCCGGAACCTTTCAAAAATATGGGTGCAAAGATGATTAACGAAGTAGCCACCAAAACCGGCGACATCGTCGGCGACGGCACAACCACCGCAACAGTACTGGCTGAAGCAATTTATACAGAAGGCGTGAAACATCTGACCGCAGGTGCAAACCCGATTGCGCTTCAGCGGGGTATAAACAAGGCGGTTGCAGTCGTCTCTGACTTTATAAAAGACTCTTCTGTGCCGGTCAAAGGACACTCTGACATCGCCAAAGTAGCCACTATAAGTGCCAACGGCGACCAGAAGGTAGGTGAGATTCTTTCAGATGCAATCGACAAGGTCGGCAAAGAAGGTGTCATCGAGGTCGAGGAAGGCAAGGGAATTGAGAATGAAATGAACGTCGTCAAAGGTATGCAGTTCGACAGAGGGTATATCTCGCCGTACTTTATTACCAACACAAGCTCGATGGATGCAATTTTCGAGGATGCCTATATCCTGCTTCACGAAAAGAAATTATCAAATATCAGGGAGATCATTCCGCTGCTTGAAAAGACTGCCCAGGTCGCCAAGCCATTGGTAATAGTTGCTGAAGACGTTGAGGGTGAGGCTCTCGCCGCGCTTGTCATTAACCGGCTTCAGGGTATTTTGAAGGTCTGCGCGGTCAAGGCACCCGGCTTTGGTGACCGCAGAAAGGCTATGCTCGCTGACATCGCAACACTGACGGGGGGAACAGTACTGACAGAAGATTTAGGCATAAAGCTTGAAAGCGTTGAGCTTTCACAGCTTGGCCAGGCGAGAAAAATTGTTATTGACAAGGACACCACCACAATCATCGAAGGCGGCGGCAGTAAAAAAGATATCAATGCCCGATGCGAGCAGATTCGCAAACAGATAGAAAAATCAACCAGCGACTATGACAAAGAGAATCTTCAGAAAAGAGTCGCCAAGCTTACCGGCGGCGTTGCGGTAATCAAGGCAGGTGCTGCAACCGAAACCGAGATGAAAGAGCGAAAGGACCTGCTCGAAAATGCGCTGCACGCAACAAGGGCAGCAACAGAGGAAGGAGTTGTTCCGGGCGGCGGAGTTATCTTCCTGCGGGCCATACAGGAGATTGATAAAGCGAGAGCAAAGGCAAAAGGAGAAGAGAAAATCGGTTTCGATATTATTAAAAAGGCACTTACGGCGCCGACAAAACAGATTGTTGACAATTGCGGTCAGCCCGGTGACGTGGTGACAGCTCAGCTTCTTGAAAAGCTTCAAAAACAGAACAATACCGGGTACGATGCCAACAAGGCTGAATTCGTAGATATGTTCAAGGCCGGCATTATCGACCCTGCAAAGGTGGCAAGAACCGCGCTGGAGACGGCTGCTTCTGTGGCAGGACTTATGCTAACGACCAATGTTCTAATAACCGATTTAAAAGACGAGGACAAAGACAAGGAACCGATTGCAGGGTCAGTGAGATAAGCTTATATAACTCGCCATGCAGAAAGTAGTACAACAGAACGAACCATAATAAAAAATGGACAAACGTGATTACTATGAAGTTTTAGGTATCGGCAAAAGCGCATCAGCCGACGATATAAAACGCGCATATCGCCGGATGGCGATGAAATATCACCCTGACAAAAATCCCGGCAATAAAGAAGCCGAAGCCAGATTCAAAGAATGTGCCGAGGCCTATGAAGTTCTCAGCGACTCTGAAAAACGCCAGAGATACGACCAGTTCGGACACGAAGGACTTCGCGGGATGGGGATGCGTGATTACAGCCATATGCGATGGCAGGATGTCAGCAGTATTTTCGAGGATATACTGGGCGGCTTCGGCGGTTTCGGTGACATATTTGGAATGGGAGGCCGAAGAAGCGCCGCCCATAGGGGGCCGAGCCGCGGCTATGACCTCGAGACTTCAGTTTCCCTGACGCTCGACGAGGTCGCAAGAGGAACCGAAAAAACCATTGAATTTACGCGCCAGGATATTTGTCCCGAATGCAATGGTGCCGGCAGTGCAAAAGGCAGTAAGCCCGGCAAATGTCCTGCCTGTGGTGGTACAGGACAGATTGCCAAAGGCGGAGGCTTTTTTCAGATGATATCCACCTGCAGACAGTGCGGCGGCACAGGTAAATTTATTACCAATCCGTGCAAAAAATGCCGGGGCACAGGCCGATTTCCCAAAAAAAGAGAAGTCTCGGTCAAGATACCGGCGGGCGTTCACGAGGGCCAGTCAGTCAGAATCGCCAACGAAGGCGAACCCGGTCGAAACGGCGGCCCAAGAGGCGACTTATACTGTTATGTAAGAATAAAACCGCACGAATTCCTGGAGCGTGACCACAACAACTTAATTGCCGTAGTGCCGCTCAGCTTTACACAGGCTGCTCTCGGAGCTACGATTTACGTACCGAGCCTCAACGGAACAAAACAGCTAAAAATTCCACCGGGAACACAATATGGCAGTATCTTCAGAATCAAGGGACAGGGTTTACCTGACCTGCGCACAGGACGCAAAGGCGACCAGATGGTACAGGTTATAATAGAAACCCCGGTCAAGTTAAACGCAAAACAGCAAGAGCTGCTGAGAGAATTTGCAAAAACAGAAAATAACAGCGTCTTTCCGAAAACCAAAAGTTTTATTGAAAAATTAAAAAAATATTTCGGTAACAACAGATGAAACAAAAAAAAGAGAAAGAAGAAAAACCAACCGGTGCAAAACCGACAGAGGCGGCTGACTCCGACAAACTACCTGAGGAGCTGATGCTGCAGAAAGATGAGCTTTTCGAGAAACTGCAGCGAGTCAGCGCCGATTACGCGAACTTTCAAAAACGCGTTCCCAAACAAATTGCCGACACCGTCAGCTACGAAAAGGAAAAAATAATAAAATCACTTCTGCCGGCGCTGGACAATTTCGAACATACACTGCAAAATGCCCGCTCAGCCGATAACATCGACGTACTTATTAAAGGCATTCAGATAGTATACGACCAGATACTCGATATTCTTAAATCACACAATGTGGAACAGATAAAAGCCGTCGGCGAAAAGTTCGACCCCGCCCTTCACCAGGCGATGATGCAAAAAGTGGAGCCGGACAAAGAAGACAACACAGTCCTTGAAGAATTTCAAACCGGATACAAGCTGAACGGCAAAGTTATCCGGCCGAGCAAAGTCATTGTAAATCAACTGCCTTCAGAGAAAAACAAAGAAGAAAAAACACAAGAGCAGCAATCAACCGAGGCGGATATTGAAACTGATTCGGAGCAATAAAATGCCGACTTATGAGTACAAGTGTGAAAATTGCGGCTATGAATTTGAGAAGTTTCAGAGTATCACTTCGCCTCCGCTGCGCAAATGCCCTTCCTGCAAAAAACCGAACTTAAAAAGGCTGATTGGAAGCGGTGCGGGTGTAATCTTCAAAGGCAACGGCTTTTACCAAACCGACTATAGAAGCGAAAGCTACAAAAAGGCCGAAGAAAAAGAAAAAAGCTCACCTGAGGAAACAAAAAGCAAACCCGAAAGCAAAAAAGAACAGGAAAAATCCGCTACAGACACCAAGGCAGAAGTAAAAAAACCACCCGAAGCCAAAAAGTAAAAGTCATCCCGGCGAAGCAATGCTTTTTATAACCGCCGACCTCATTCTTTCAAGGCCCTTCAGCAGTATTTTTCGCGGGCATCCGAAATTCAATCTTACAAAACCTTCTGCGCCGAAATCCCGGCCATCCGAAAGGCCCACTCCGCAACTTTCAAAAAAAGCTGTCGGCTCAGCAACATTTAATCTTCTCGCATCAATCCAGGCAAGATATGTCGCCTCGACATCAGCCATTGAAAGAAGTGGAATCTGATTATTGACAAAATCATAAACGACTTTTTTGTTTTCGGCCAGGTATTTAAGCAAAGAGCTTCTCCACTGTTCGCATTCGCTGTACGCAGCCTGACAGGCAGCAAAACCCAGTGCATTGATACCGGGTGGCGCAATACCGCGCATAATATGAATAAACTGCTTTCTTATGCTCCGATTGGGTATAACAGCAAAGCCGCAATTAAGTCCCGCAAGATTGAACGTCTTTGCAGGTGACATCAAAGTTATCGTTCTGTCCTGGATTTTTTTATTCAGTGTCGCAACAGGTATATGCTTTTTGTCGCACAAAATGAGCTCACAATGTATTTCGTCGGAACATATTATAATATCATTTTTCAGACAGATATTCGCAACGGCTTCCAGCTCATCCCTGTCGAAGACTCTTCCGGCCGGATTGTGAGGATTGCACAGGATAAAAAGCCTTGTCTGAGAAGAAATCGACTTTTCAAATCCTTTCAGGTCAAAGCTGTACCTGCCGTTTTCAAAAAGCAAAGGGACGGTTATAAGCTTTCTGTTCGCATAAGCCGGCGCATCGAGAAAAGGCGGATAAGCAGGCACAAAGGTTATCAGCTCTTCATCCTCACGAACGTACCTGGAAACTATATCCAGACCTACTACAAGTCCCGGCAGCCAGACTATCCAGGGAGGCTCAACCCGCCAGTCGTGTAGTCGTTTTAATCTGTTTACCACCGTCTGATTGAGCTTTTCTGTCGGCACTGAATAGCCGTAAACACCATGCTCGATGCGCTTTTGCAAGGCTTGTCTAACCGGTTCGGGTGCCTGAAAATCCATATCGGCAACCCACATCGGGATAATGTCAGCGTCTTTATATCTATCCCACTTAAGCGAGCCTGTGCCGCGCCTGTCGATAATTTTGTCAAAATCCGTCATCTGTCTATCTCTCTTAAACCTTTGTATCCGGAGAAACCAGGATTGTAAAAAGAAGCCGGCATAAAGACAAGCTATTAGCGACGAAAGATAATTGAAAAAAACAAATAAGAAAAACTATTTTACAAGTTGAATAACTTGTTTGAATTGAGGATGTTCTGCGGTTTTAAGAAGTTCAAAAACCGCCATCTCAACAGAGCTCAATTTAACACCTTCTGTAATCATTCTCTCAAGGGCTATTTGTTTATTTTCTTTGGTCCTTGAAGAGACAGCATCTGCAATCACGTGCACTTCTTTGCCTGAAGCGATAAGCTCTGCCGCGGTCTGATGAATACAAACGTGAGCTTCTATTCCGCAAAGCAAAACCTGTTTACGGCTCAGGGTATTAATTTTATCGTTGAACTCCTTCAGGCCACAGCAGCTAAAACACGCCTTGTTAATCGGCTCATTATCCGTTAAGAGCTGGTTAATCTGCGGGACAGTGACACCTATGGCCTGGGGTTGCTGCTGAGTCCATAAAATGGGGATAGACAGTATCTTTGCAGCTTTGATAAGAATCTGAATGTTCTTAAATAAAACATCCCTTTCATACATAAGCTCGGCAAGCCGACCCTGCACATCAACGACAACCAGACAACAGTCTTGCACATCGAGCATCGCTTTTTACAGCTCCAACTCTAAAATAATAATCCTTTATTCGGCTTTTATTATAACCGTCAGGTCAACCTGCAGCTTACCTTCAGCAGATTCCCCTAAAGCTCCCTCATCCTTAGTCAGCACGGGTTTGGGTTTAGGCTTATCAATCAAATCGAGAACATCCTCATCGCTGACATTAAACGCCTGCCGCTGCGGCAGGAATTGCTGAACATTATTCATTACGGCGTAATATTGAGCCGCTTTGAGGCGTCTTTCCTGACTGTATTGAGCGGCAATTTCAGCAATCTGCCACGTCGTAATCTTCTCAACAACTACAGGCTGCTCAGTCTGTGCAGTATCAAAAATTAACGTAGCTGATGAAAAGTCAGTCCATATATTCTCCAGACCACTTAAAACTGTACTAAGTCTTGGTACTCCACAATCCAAAGAATACGCATACTCATCCGCTTCGCTCGGCAGAGTAACAAAATCTCCATCTCCGTCTCTTTCAAGCACCTTTTTAACAGCTATATCCGCAGCAAGCAATTTACTCGTCTTCAGCTCAAGAGTAGCGCTGAACAGGTTTGCAGCAGGAGTAAGCCCTGTCGTCGTCCGCTGATTTTCAATCCCCGCTGAAGCCTTTGAAGCGGTTGTGCCTGAATCGGCTGTAAAGATTTCCTGAAGACCCGGCTGTTCATCTCCCATCTGACCTGTTTTACCACTACGCGCAACAAAACTATCGGTTGTTTTCGGTGGCGCTGTAATTGAATAAACAATAATTGCCAGCACTGCTACCAAAACAATCATAGCAGCGGCCGCAAGAACCCTGCGAAACATCAATTGCCTGGCTCCGAGCTGATTGTCACTGACAGGCTGCTCAGTCTCAGCCTCAGTTTCTGTTTGTACGGCAGCCTTTACCCGCTCAAGCATATCAGCAGGTGCCTCGGCGACGGGCAGTGAGCTGATAAGCATTTTGCATTTTTGCAGCTCACTCAGCCGTTGTTCAATCTGAGGGTCATTTATTCTTAGGCGCTGAAGCTCGATACGCTGTCTGGCCGTAAGCATTCCGTCAATATAGCCGTTAAGCAATTCGTCAATATGTGAACCTTCCTTCATTTCAAAAACCCCTCCAAAATCTGCTTTAGAGCGCCTCTTGCCCTGCTTATTCTGCTCTTGACCGTTCCCAGCTCCACTCCCAGAATCCTGGCTATCTGATTATACTCCATTCCTTCGATATCCCTCAGGATAAGCACGGTCCTGTGCTCATCGGTTAATTTACTCAACTGCCTGACAACAAGCTCGCAAAGCTCTTTATTTTGAGCAACCTCTGCAGGGTCAGGCGAGCCTTCATCTTCCAGAAACTGTTTCAGCGCCTTTCTGGCCCGAGGACTGTTGTCCTGAGCCTGTTCATCCAAAGAATAAAATCCGAGCTTTCCTTTCCTCTTGCAGTAGCTCAAAGTCAGATTAACAGCTATCCTGAACGCCCAGGTATAAAAGCCGCTTCTCTGCTTAAAGTCTTGAAGATTCTCTATTATTTTGACGAACGTCTGCTGCGTAAGTTCCGCCGCATCATCAGGATTTGCACAAATTTTCAAAATAACGTTATAAATGCGGTTCTGATACCTGAGAATAAGCCTTTCCAGAGCTGCAGAGTCCCCATGTTTACTCAACTCAACAAGGGTGCTGTCATCTACTTTGACCGAGCTGTTGGAAGCATATATATCCGGACTCAATGCTTCTGACACTTGCGTTCTCCTGTCCTGGACAAAAACAAGCCAAAAAAGTTCCTGACATTAGTAAAAACCAAACAAAGATACATCATCGCAAATTAAGCCTTTCCGGTCAAACTAATTTATATTATCAAAGCTTCTCATTCAGGCTTTTATACCTTCGTCCGATAAAATACAAAGTTATAAAACTACAAATTCGTTTCAGCCAATCCTGATAAATAGCGGTTGCTGTTGCCGCCCTGTTTGGGTATTATTGCTAACTCATTTATTATGGAACAAGCAAATAAAAAGTACCGCATTTTTTTAAGCGCCGCCGAGCACAGCGCCGACGCCCACTGTGCATCTTTGATAGAGGCTCTGCAGCAAAAACAAGGCAATATTGAATTTGTCGGAGTTGGCGGCGATAAGATGGCCGGCGCCGGCTGTAAACTGCTGGAAACCACCGTCGCAGAAGCGGCTATGGCCTACAAAGCTTTCAGCAAGGTCGGCAAGTACTTCAAGCTGATAAACAAAATCAAACGCTTTTTTAAGGATGAAAAAATCGACCTCGTCATCGTCTGCGATTCACCCGCTTTCAATTTTCATATTGCCAAAGCTGCAAAAAAAATGGGTATCAAAACGGTTTTTTATGTCGCACCTCAATTATGGGCCTGGGCAGCCTGGCGAATAGGTAAACTCAGAAGATACTGCGACAAGCTCTGCTGCATCCTTCCTTTCGAAGAAAACTGGTTCAGAGAACGAGGCATTGACACAACTTTCGTCTCAAATCCTCTGTTCGACGGATTAAATACTGACCTGACAACTCACATAAAAAGTTACAGTGATTTCGAGCCAGCCACTGCCAGAATCGCCCTTATGCCGGGTTCGCGCCCGGCTGAGATAAAATCACTATGGCAGCCGATGCAGAAAATCGCCTCTCGTCTGAAGACAAAATATCCGCACATCACCTTTAAGACCGTTGCTGTCGATAAAGAAAAAGAGGTTGTTTTAAAGGCCGGTCAGATTCCGGGTTTTGAATGTCAATATACTATAGGCAGCGTAACTGAAACCGCAAAATGGGCTCACTTTTCAATAGTTGCCAGCGGCTCTGCCACCCTGCAGGTAGCAGCAGCAGCCTGCCCTATGGTGATTATGTATCAGTCCAGCAGAATTCTCTGGTACCTTGTCGGCAGGTGGCTCGTGATGACAAAATATCTGTCATTAGTTAATATTCTCGCAGGAAAAGAGCTTGTCCCGGAATTTATGCCCTGTTTCAAATCCATTGACCCGATTGTACAAAGTATCGAGCAGCTTCTGGAAGATAGAAACAAACTCACAAAACTCAGCGGCGAGCTTATTGAGCTTACAGAACCGCTCAAAAGCAACGCTTCTCAAAAGGTCGCCCGAATTGTCCTTAATATGCTCGGATAATTCATCTAAGTTAACTTAGGTTGATGTCCCTCTGGCGTTTTGAAAGTAGGATTAAATTCCTTATGCTGGCGGTATCCCTGGCAGTTAACCACTGCTTTTCAAAATCTTTCTCCTGCGCAATCTGTGCTATTGCCATCAGTGCCCTGAGATGATAATTCCTCTCATCTTTACTTCCGGCCAGTACAAACATTATCTTAATCGGGACATCGGCGTGTGGAAAGTCAATGCCGTCAACCGCGCGGATAACTATAATATCAAACTTCTCTTCACCATCAACTATTATGTGCGGTATCGCAAGACCCGGCTGAACAATCGTCGAGCCTTGTTCCTCCCGGTGTAGAAATTTCTCAAAAAGCACATATTCATTGATGTCCAGCTTCTCTGCCAGGATTGAAGAAAGCTGTCGGAAAACATCCTCGGCTGACCGCTTACCTTCAATATCAATAACTTCACACTGCTTTATGAGCTTGTCAAAGCGGTCCTCGATGATGTCATCACGCTCTATCAGAATATCTCTAAGCTCATTTTCAAGGGTAACAGTCTTTAATTCCCGGTCGGTAACGCGCTCTACAATATGCATAACAGCAGAGGCCCTGCTCGCCCTCTTGGAAGCATAGAAAAAGTACCAGCCCGCGCTCAGGGTAATAAAACCCAAACAAACTAACAAAGGAATCGCTCCCATATCTATTATTAAAACAGCGTAAATCATTATTGCTGCAATATGGAGATACGGATACAGGGGGGATTTGAATTTCGGCCTGTAGCTCTGTATCCTGCTTTCGCGCATTATAATCACGCTGGCGTTAGCAAATATATAGAGAATTATCAAAAGAGTTGAAGCGGTTTTTGCCAGCATTTCAACATCGAGAAAAACAACAGCGATAATCATAAAACTGCTCGTAATCAATATGCTGACATGCGGAGTTTTAAACCGTTTGCTAACTCGGGAAAAATAATGCGGCAGTAACTGGTCTCTGCTCATCGCCATCGGGCATCGTGACGAGGCAAATATCCCCGCATTGGCCGTGGTGATAAATGCCGCAAGAGCTGCAACACCGAGCAAAACAAGACCCGGTATCGACATAAACTTTGATGCCGCCAGCGAAAGCGGCATAAGATTTCCTTCAAGCTCGTGCCCGTCAACAACACCCACTGTAATTATGACAACAGCAAGATAAAAAAGAGTAACAACAAACCAGGCAATAAGAACACCAAGCGGCAAATTTCTGCCGGGCTCTCTGACTTCCTCGGCGATATTTACCACCTTATTAAGGCCTCCGAAACTGATAAAAACCAGACCGGCTGTTGCAATTATAGCCCGAAGCCCTTTTTCAAAGAAACCCTTAAACCTCGTCGGCTCTACCGTCCCGGAACCAGCTAAAATAAAAACGGCAAGTATCGCAAGCAATATAAAAACCAAAACAACCTGAAATCTGCTCGTATGCTTTACGCTTATAATATTCAAAACCGTGAAAAAAACACAGCAGAAGATTGCTATCGACTTCATATGTACGACGTTCATATTTACAGCAAAGAATTCTGCTAAAAGAAAATCACAAAAAATAGCAACTCCCAATACCGCAAAAGCACTTTTTAAAGCGAGGGAAAACCAGTCTGCCAATCCGGTAAAAAGTCCAAGTATCGGGCCTAAACTTCGCTCAACATAAAAATACATACCTCCTGCTCTCGGCATGGCACTACATAGTTCAGCTTGGCTTAAAACACTCGGAATTATCAGAATCGACGCCAAAAAATAAGATAAAATTAGTGCCGGCCCCGCTCTCATATAAGCAATTGCAGGTAACACAAACAGGCCGGTGCTTATCATTGCCCCTGTACTCACAGCAAAAACATCAAGCAGACCAAGCTCTTTTTTTAGTTCAGGCACCTCTTCATTTCCTCTTTCCACAGGACCGATAAAATATCTTTCAGCTATAATCTATTTTAAGCTAAAAAGCATACAATAAAAAAAGCCCAAGCTGCCGGATAATTATGCACAACTAACTTCTGACTTCAAAGAAGATTTAATAGCCAAATGTGACAGCTCAGATAATAATTAAGATCTTAGTTCTTATTCTAAAGGATAATATGAAGTCAAAATGAAAAAGAGTGCACTAAAAACAAGTTTTTTACTCTTCTCTAATTCCGAAAAGCACTTATTTTCTTTCCCGCATTAACATCAGTTGTTAGTGAAACATTGCCCATATTAACATAATTTCAATACAACAAAAAAAAGCCAGATTCTATAAACAGAACCTGGCTTCGGAGGAGGGTGATGAAAAGCTCAAAGATGTATAATTGCTACGTTATCACGTTTACACAACAATCCCTCTTCTCTTAATAATCGAGCAAAAACAAAAAAAATCTTTAAGGAAAATATCAAAAACAATTGTAAATTGTACTTTTGTCCCCAATAATCAAGAATTATTTTTAAAAAACCCTAATTTTTTTAATTTTTTCCAGAGATAATGCAATTACAGCCTAAAATCAACCTTTTTTACGCTTGAAAGTAAGGCTTTGTTCTCGTATTTTTAACCAATAATTTGTTATTTTTTTCAGGACTGTGTTAATGGAAACAAAAATGACCTTATCTGATTTGATAGAGGCCAAACGCCAGGGACATAAGATTACAGCTGTAAGCTGCTATGACTACACAACAGCAAAACTGATGTCCCAAACAAATGTGCAAATGATACTCGTAGGCGATTCCGCCGCCCAGATAGTTCTCGGCTTTGATTCAACACTTCCTGCAACGATGGACTTTATGGTAGCAATTACCGCCGCTGTCCGGCGAGCCTCCCCGAATGTCTATCTTGTTGCCGATATGCCTTTTTTATCATATCAACTCACGATAGAAAAGGCTGTCGAAAACGCTGGCCGATTCTTTACTCAATGCGGCGCCCAAATGGTGAAAATCGAGGCGACCAGTGTCTATCTTAACATCATTAAAGCCGTCAGCGACGCAGGTATGGCTGTTATGGCACATATTGGTATAAGACCTCAGAGCATAAGCAAAATCGGCCGATTCAAAGCCGAAGCGACTACTGCAGAAATGGCCGCTGAACTTATCAACCTCGCAGAACAAATGGTCAATGCCGGCGCCTGCTCGCTGTTGCTGGAAGGAACCGCAGCAGAGGTGGCAGAGATTATAACCAAACGCACTGAAGTGCCGGTCATCGGCTGCGGGTCCGGGCCGGGCTGTGACGGCCAAATCCTGATTGCGCCGGACATACTCGGCCTGACACAAAGCAAACCAAAATTTGCCAAAAACTATACCAATCTCAGCGAAACTATAATAGAGGCTGTTAACCACTACAGCAAAGAAGTAATAGAGAAAAAATATCCCGACAGTGAACACAGTTACCATATGAAAAAAGGTGAGTTTAA
>Ga0315533_1002767_pt1 | contig 11925 bp, 11 predicted proteins | sample SalMarSW160130MG_FD_203081 | JGI IMG/M metagenome (GOLD analysis project Ga0315533, IMG submission 203081) | Salt marsh sediment microbial communities from the Plum Island Ecosystem LTER, Massachusetts, United States - Salt Marsh Sediment SW1601-30 ...
AGCCAATCTTTCAGCACTTCAGACCTTACCCGGTAATCTTAGAGGACATCAACAACCTGAAAAAAATCACAGGCAATCGTATTAAACGTCGCCATCCACCTATAGGGGACTTACCATCCTGGCAGTCCATGCAGATTATTGAGGCATAGCAAAAAAGCGGCTCCGGTTCATTCACTAAGTGGGGACTTACCATAGGCAGTCCAGTGGCTAAAACGGAACTCAGAGCCGAATAAAAACCTCGATACCATAAGTATTACCTCGACAAAGCTGATGCTGTTGGTCTGTTCAATTCAATGCAGAGCAAATTTTCATCGAACCGACTGCTTGATTTCCACATACCCCACATCACGGTCAGCAGCTTCCTGGCTACTGAGTGACGGGCGTTACTGGTAATTACACCATCTTTGACCATCCTTTCATAATAATCCCTGAAAGCATTGTCCTTCTGATTTATCGCGCTGAGAGCAGCACCTAATACGGCATTTTTCAATGTTCGGTTGACTGCCCAGGGTAGTTGTAATCTTGCCGGTTTCGGTCTGCCTTTTTTATCTGTTCCGCTGGCGGATCTCTGAAGGCCCACGCCACAATATTTCCACAATTTGTTTTTTTGTTTGAACCGCCAGGGTGTATCCATAAAGGCGAAAAGCGTAGTTGCGCGAATAAGGCCGATTCCGGGTAGTTCTTTCCAGAAATGGACAATAGGATATTTTTTGCTTAGTTCAATGAGCTGTTGTTTTGCAACCCTGGTTTGTTTTGCTGTCGCATCGTAGCCGATCCACAACATGTTGAGCTGTTTAGCCAAAGCAGGATGTTTTATTTTTGAAAGCCATTGGCTTCGGCGCGATGAATCCCGAGGTATCAATCGTGGAATCTGAATCCCGTACATTCTGCAGCGAGCACGTATTTTGTTTATATGACGTACCGCGTCACGAACACGGTCGTGGTATAAAGTGACCCAATGCTTCAGCTCAGAGCGTTGGTCATCTTCGCTGTGGTAGACCGACCGAAGATAATTACCTCGCAGCAGAGAAGCCAGCTTGGTGGCATCAATTTTGTCGTCGCTGTCTCCGTCAGAACTAATCAGTTTGTTTCTGCGGGGATCAGAGCATATAAACTTATCCACCTTTTTGTTTAGATTGCGGTAGAGCCAGCCGGCCATTGGCCCTTCTTCTATTGCAAGATATTTCCTGCCCTGCAACGAATCCAGGACATTTGATATGGCCGGTATTGTTGTCGGCACCGAATAGCGAGCGACAATTTTATTTCTTTTTTCAATTGCCAATTCTGTACTATTGTTATGCACGTCTGCTCCTATATAATATGTAGTCATTGAGGGCTCCTTTCGTATAAGGGTTAATAATCTACCGAATTATACTTGAGGATGCCCTCTCTTCATATCTTCACAGAGGGACAAAGAGGGAATGTCGAAGTAAGGGGGGGTAGGTGGTAAATGTTGACATAGTGGGTGACTTTTGGTACAATATGGTGTTGGATGTAAATAAATAGCTTACGTGGTCTGCTCCCTGCTGTGGGTGCAGCTACTTACCTTTGCAGGAGTAAACACATCATTATAAGAGCGTGGAGGAGGCAGACGGACTTTCCCTGCCCCCCTATTATCAGGAGATAAGTGATGAAAAAGAAGATTTCCGTGTTTTTGCGTCCGGCGCTTGTAGCGATGGTATTGGTGCTTGGGTTGTGCGGCACGGCTTCGGCAATTACAGGCGACCTTGACGGGGATAACTGTGTCGATTGGAACGACCTCGGCGTCCTTGCCGACAGGTGGTTAAATACCGGCTGCTCGGCGGCTGACTGGTGCGGCGGGGCCGACATCGACCACAGCAGCAAGGTTGACTTTAACGATTTCGGCCTGTTTGCACTGCACTGGTTAGAGTCGACCGACTCCAACCTTGTCGGCTGGTGGAAGTTTGACGAGGGCAGCGGGACAGATGCGAATGACTCGAGCGGCTACGGAAATCACGGCACGCTCTATGGCGACCCTAACTGGGTCGCCGGCAGGATAGGAGTCGGTGCACTTGATTTTGACGGTGATGGTGATTACGTTCAAATTCCGGATGACGATTCTTTAACACCGAGCAGCGAGATTAGTATTGCGTTCTGGCTCTATAACAGGGGCGGGCAAGATGCAGGAATATATAAACGTGCAAGCTGTCCAGGTGAGCCGAATTCGCCGGGGGCTTCAAGAGCATATGTTATGAAGGTTGCTGATAGTACCGGCAAGCTAACATTGCGTATATATTCCCCCGGAGACTATACTGATGCTATTGAGAGCAATAACGCAGTTACACTGGACCAGTGGCATCATATAGCAGGTACCTTCGACCAGGGCGAGGCCGTAGTGTATATTGACGGGCAGTTAGATAATTCGGACACACTGTCGGTATCTTCTATATGGAATGATGCTCAGCCGTTAATTATCGGTGGTCAGTGGGAATATTGTGAAGAAGATAGCTTTTTAAGTAATCTAAACGGCAAAGCCGATGATGTGCGGATTTACGACAGGGCTTTGACTGCCGGAGAAATATGGCCGCTTTATCAGCAAGGGATGGGTGAGAAGGCGTTTAATCCTTATCCTGCTGATGGGGTGGTAGATGTTGAGCCGGATGTTGTCCTTAGCTGGTCGCCGGGATATGGGGCTGTCTCGCACGATGTGTACTTGGGCACTGATTACGACGATGTCAATGACGCCGATGTCGATGACCCCAACGTGTATATGGGCAACCAGACTGCTACCAGTTACGACCCCAACGGGCTTGAATACGAAACCGCTTACTACTGGCGGATTGATGAGGTCAATGATTCCAACGATAGGTGCAAAGGCGATGTCTGGGGCTTTACGACGGAGTCGATGCCACCGCCGCCGGGCCAGGCAAGTAATCCCAGTCCGTCAAATACGGCGACAGGTGTAAGTATAAATGCGGACTTGAGTTGGACGGCGGGTGCCGGTGCGACCAGCCATGATGTGTACTTCGGGACGGATTCTACGCCGGATTCAGGTGAGTTCAAGGGCAATCAGCCGGGAACTACCTTCGACCCCGGGACAATGAGCTACAGTACGACCTACTACTGGCGGATTGACGAGAAGAACGCTTACGGGACGACTACCGGTGATGTGTGGAGCTTTACGACGGAGTCGATGCCACCGCCGCCCGGCCAAGCGAGTAATCCCAATCCGTCAAATACGGCGACCGATGTAAGCATAAGCGCTAATCTTAGCTGGACTGCCGGTGCCGGTGCGACCAGCCATGATGTGTATTTCGGGACGGATTCGACGCCGGATTCAGGCGAGTTTCAGGGCAATCAGCTAAGCACCCACTTCGACCCCGGTATTATGGACGTCAGCACGACTTACTACTGGCGGATTGACGAGAAGAACGCTAGCGGCACGACGACCGGCGTTGTATGGAGCTTCACAACAGAGACGACACCAACCGGCCCCGGTCAAGCCGGCATTCCCTACCCGTCGGACGGGGCGGCAGACATAAGAACCACAACCGCCTATCTGAGCTGGAAGGCCGGTTCTGATGCGACCAGCCGCGATGTGTATTTCGGGACGGATTCTACGCCGGATGCAAGCGAGTTCCAGGGCAGCCAGATAAGTATGACCTTTAAGCCCGGCACTATGGCTGAGGGGGTTACGTACTACTGGCGGATTGACGAGAAGAACGCCGGCGGCACGATAACCGGTGATGTGTGGAGCTTTACGACATCGGTCTTCCCGGATGTGGCCGATTTGGGATGGGACAATGTAATAGCTCAGCCGTGGGACAGTCCCGACAGATTAGACCATTTTGATGACTTTATTACCGCTAACGGTGCGCACCCGCGTCTGTTATTAACGCAGGCAGATGTAAATGACTTAAAATCCAAAATTAGTTCCGGGATATACAATGATATGTGGCTTGTTATCAAGAACAAGGCGGATGGCTATCTTAGCTCCAGTCCCAGAAATAATCCCGGCAGCGAAAGCGACACCCGCAGCGACGGCGACGCTGTTCCGTGGCTGGCTATGGCGTACCTGATGACGGATAACACGGCGTATTTAAATAAGGCGGTAAGCTGGATGACGACGGTTTGTAACTATTCGGAGTGGGACGGTAATGGCAGCTTGGGTGCCGGCCACTGTCTTATGGGAGTTTCACTGGCTTTCGACTGGTTGTACAACGATATGACGCCCACGCAGCGAAATACGATACTGAACGGCTCGTCAGGGACGAGGGGGTTAACTTATTTTGCGAACCAGATGGCAAACGGCAGTCCGTCACATAAAGAGCGTTACCTTGCAAACCACTGCCAGGTGGAATACGGCGGCCTGTCTGCTGCGGGGTTTGCCCTTTATGGTGAAGTAACAGCGGCTGAGAGCTGGTTAAGGAAGGCATACAATATATTCGATGCGGCCTTTAGAGTGTGCGGCAACGACGGCAGCTCCACCGAGGGACACAATTATTATGGGCTGATGACGGAGTTCCAGATGCATTTCGATAAAATGGCAAAACAACTTCTGGGAAGAGATTTTTACGCAGAAAGTGAATGGCTGAGAAACATCGGCAGCTTCATTCTCTATTCCAACCTGCCTGACTTTAGCTCCGGTGACAACATTATGCGTTATGGAGACACATCAAGCTATACCTACGGCAGTCACGGTCCTGTTTATCAGATGTTTAACGTTGCCAGCGAGTATAACGAGCCATATTACCAGTGGTTGGCTCTGGAGATGTTTGACAGAGCAGTAGGAACCGGCGACAGGATGGGCTGGTCGTGCCTGTTATGGTACGATGACACGATTGCTTCCACTGCGCCCAGCGACGGCAATCTGCCCACATACAGGCACTTTGAGAGTACCGGCTGGATTACGAGCCGAAGCGGCTGGGATGCGGATGCGGTTATGGTGGGCTTTAAGTGCGGGCCGTTCCACGGCCACGCCGTTCAGGCGCTATATGACGAGATGACAAGTTTTCACCAAATCGTAAACGGACACGGACATCCCGACGTTCAGCATTTCAACGTCTATGCTTACGGTCAGCGGCTGGCAACCGATGACGCCTACTCAAAACCAAAATGGACATACTATCACAGCACTATGCTTGCAGGAACCGGCACTATCGGTGCGTCCGGCCAGCTTGGCGATACCTACACCAGCGGCTCAAGCTGGTTTGACAGAGATGAGGTCTTCAATGCAGGGGCGACGAGTGCCATAATCAAGGCCGAGAGCACGACGGAATACGATTACATCATCGGTGATGCGGAGAACATCTATCGCGAGCACTTCGACAACGGCGGCGACCTGACCAAATTCCTGCGCCACTTTATCTATATCAAGCCGGATATTGTTGTGATTGTCGATGAGCTTGAGTCTAACTCAACTGCATCAGGTTATTACCGGTGGAGAATGCGGTACGAGGGCTCCGCCAGCGGAAGCGGTGATTACTACACCGTCTCAAACAGTGATGTGCGGATGGATACCCATTTCGTTCACACTCAATCCATCAGCACGAGCGTCAGTGGAACTTACATACTGGCCGGTTTCGACAGCACGGGCTCAGACCTGCTGGTAACGGTTCTGCACCCGAGGAGAAACACCGACTCGGCCTGCACGATTGATTATTCATCGATTGTCGGGACAGATATTGAACTGACCATAACCACAGCCAGCGGGACAATAAGCGTTGACATTGACCTGGCGACACAGGAGGTGACAATTTATTGAGGGGTATTGAACGGCTGGTGGTAAAGGCCGGAGGACTGGCATTAGAAAGAGACTCTTCAGTCCTCCGACACTTCGGCAAGCTCGGGACGGGTGACCCGAGTGACGAAATTGGTGCGAGAGAGCTGGGGCTGGTTGTAATAATGAAATTCGAGGGGGATTTAGTGAGTGCTTGCTTTTATATAAAACAAGGCCCCGCAACCTGGCGGGACCTTTGCTTTTACAACGCTTTGCTCTAAATTATCCTGGAATCACATTGGTCGCACATGGGCCTTTTTTGCCCTCGCCGACCTCGAACTCGACCTTTTGGCCTTCATCGAGCGATGCGTAGCCTGAGGCCTTTACTTCCGAATGATGGACGAATAAATCGTCGCCTCCGTCATCCGGAACGATAAATCCAAAACCTTTAGATGCGTTAAACCATTTTACAGTACCTGTACTCACTTGCATTTCTCCTTGGCCCTGTTTAAAGAGCTGCTAATTGATATCTCTACCTTTGTTTAACGGGAATTACTATCGAGAGATGAGATAATATCCCCTTTCTTAATTTTCGCTATTAAAGCACAATAATCAAAATATGCAACAAATAAATATCACTTTACCACCAAATATGGGCTGGATACGCTAAAAAGACGGGTCAGCAAATAATAAAGGCCTTTTTTTTAGTATCGACCTCTGCCGCCGCCGCCAAAACCACCGCCTCTTCCCCCACCGCCACGGTCGCCTCGACCATCACGACGACTATCGGTCTTTGGGCGGGCCTCGCCAGCCCCTTAGGGGCCAGCATGCTTTCGGGTTTTAGGGAAACAGTAGTTTTTTATTGTAATCCAGTCCAGGGGCCGTATAATTTCAAATCAAGTGAGCGGCGGAGACAAAGCAGCCGGGGCGGCGGTTAGTTAGTGGATGGTGAATCTTGTGTTATGTAATAAAGGATGAAAAAATGAAAAAAACAGTGATTTCTATTTTGGCTGTCAGCACAATGTTAGCTTTGGTGTCAGGCTGCGGCCCAAGTGCGAGGCTTCCGGTTACTGAAAGACGACAGGTAGTTCGCGATATGGAAGCAGAAACCCTTGAAAGACTTTATCAAGAACAGGCCTCCACAAAAGACAAGGTCAAAAAAGCTGCAGGATACGGGGTTTTTGCCAATGCCAATATAAATATAATCTTTATAAGCGGGGGTGGTGGATATGGCGTCGTTGTTGATAACTCCACAGGGCAACGGACGTATATGAAAATGGCATTAGGGGGTGTCGGTCTCGGATTGGGTGTTAAAGACTATAGACAAGTTCTCATTTTCAAATCCAAAGCGGCCTTAAGTAAATTCGTCGAGAGCGGGTGGGAGTTTGGCGGCCATGCCGATGCTGCAGCAAAAGCAAGCGAATCGGGAGGAGAATTAAGCGGCGAAGGAGCGATTGGCGCTGATATCGAGGCGTATTCCATGACGAAGTCGGGCCTGGCGCTGCAGGCAACTGTCGCAGGGACAAAATACTGGAAAGATGATGACCTGAACTGAGCGGAGATGCTTTGGCAGTTTAGTGATTGGTGAATGGTGATTAGTGATTGGTGATTAGTGAGTAGAAGAGGGCGTAAAAAAAGCCGCTTTGAAAAGCGGCTTTTTTGTTCGCATATTATCTAAATAGATTCTTCACTGCGTTCAGAATGACAAGTTGGGTTTTACCAATTGGTGTTGTTTTGTTCGGTTTCTCTCGGGTGGGCGCTTTCGTAAACTTCTTTTAGTTTCTTCGTGGTGAGGTGCGTGTAAACCTGCGTTGTCGAGAGCGACTGGTGGCCGAGCAGCTCCTGAACGCTTCTTAAATCGGCGCCGTTGTTTAACATATGGGTTGCGAAGCTGTGACGTAATGTGTGGGGGCTGATAGCGGGGTCGAGGCCGGCCATTTTGAGGTATTTGTCCATTTTGCGGCGGACGCTGCGTGTGCTGAGGCGTCGGCCATGCTTGTTCACGAAGAGGACCTTCGAGTCAAAATTGGCGTTGCTCTGTGCCCTTTTATTTCTGAACTCCATATAGTGCTGAATGACCTGCAAAACGGACGAGCTGATTGGCGAGATTCTTTCCTTTTTGCCTTTGCCCCTGACGTGGATTACCTCGCCCAAGAAGTCTATATCGTCCATATTCAGTGCTACAAGCTCGCTGACCCTTATTCCGGTGCTGTAGAGCGTTTCCATAATGGCCTTGTCTCTTGCGCCCAGCCAGGTATTCATCGGTGGTGTCTCGAGCAATCTCTTTACTTCTTCGTATTCAAGGAAGCGGGGCAGCTTTTTCTCCTGCTTTGGTGTTCTGACTACCGTAACAGGATTGGAGTCGGTCCGGTTTCTCTTAACGAGAAACTTGTAAAAGCTTCTGAGCGTGGCCAATTTGCGGGCGATAGTGGTCTTAGAGTACTGTTTTTCATTTAGAAAGCCCAGATACGCCCTGACGTCGTCCGTCTGCACCGAAAGCAGCAGCTGGTCAACCTCAACTTTTGTGCGCGTTGCCACGGCGGTAGCAGGGCCTCCGTGTTGCGAGTCAAGTGGGTGCATCAAAGGGGGGCCGGCGACGTGGCTGGTCTCACCGCGGCCAACCAAAAACTCGGCAAACTGGTTTAAATCGGTACCATAACACTTGGCCGTATGCTCCGAGAATCGTTTTTCAAAGTTCAAGTAATTCAGAAAGTCCTGGATAACTTCGACGTCTTTCATAATATACACCTGCCTGTTCGTTAAAATCATTAAAGCTAAAAAGCTAAACTTTATATTTTTCACTTTGCGCTTTTATGTCTTTACATTCTCGCGCAAAAGTTCGTCCGCCTGGCCGATAAGTGACTGCGTCAGTTTAAAGCTCAGCACGGCTGCATCAAACCAGTCAAAATCCGTTCGCTTATCCTTTGCCTGCTCAATTAGAGCATCCAGAAGCTCGTCTTCACAGCCACTGTCGTAACGAAATATAAACTTCTCATTTCCCTTGTTCAAAACCAACTGTCGCTTCGTTTCTTTCATTACATATTCTTTATCGGTCTAAAAGCAGTTTACTAAAGGCAAAACTTCAATTTTATTTGTCAAGTATGATAAAATCAGCACTTTAGAAAACGCCACAACGCTTTTATCGGCCAATAAGCCGCTTGTCTTTACAAATTGACTGCGAATATCGGTAGATTACACCAAATTTACATAAATTTATTAGACGTCGAAAAATGTCTATGGTGGGGATATTTTTCCCTCTTAATCCGGTGTTTTTGCGAGATTTATCTTCAAGTGAAGTGAAGGTCTCAGGACGGGGCCTTGAAGAAGGTTACGCCGTCTTTCCGCTCGCTACAAACGGCCCCCTGCTGCTGTAAGTGAGTGATATACTTCAGCGCCTCATTGCGGCCGATACCCAGCCCCAAACAAATATCATTCAGCGAGCAAGGCCTGCGTTTCAGCATTGATAATACATTCTCGGCTTTACTTTCAACCATTTTGCTGGAACGTCCGGGCGAAAAATCCGCCACAACCTCACAGTTTTCCAACTGACCGGCTATAGAATCAAGCTGCTCGGCACTTACTCTCTTGACAGCGGGTTCGGCCGTGGGACGCACGGCGGTATTTAGCTGTACCTTATCCGGACGAATACGTTCTATAGCAGTCTTGATTTTGGCGATTTGCCCGCTACCAGTATTTAGACCATCGATTAAAAATACCTCAAGCCATATTTGGCCGGTAAATTCGTCTCTAAAGGTACATAATCCTGAAATCAAACTTTTGATACTGATATCCCTGTGGGGACGGTTTACCTTCTGGAAAACCTCTTCATCGCCGGCATCAAGGGACGGCAGGACCACATCGGCTTTGGCACAATCCACACGCACATCCTTTTCGTACAGCAGTGTGCCATTAGTCAGTACGGCTACGGGAATATCCGTAATTTTTTTTATGCCGTCTATGAGTTCGCCGAGCCGTGAATGCAGGGTCGGCTCACCGGAACCGCTAATGGTGATATAATCAGCATCTAACCCCTCGGTCAACTTTTCTTTCAGCTCGGCCAAGACTGCTTCAACAGAAGCATACTCTTTTCGTTCAACGGTTTTTTCCGTGGTTTTACCGAGCTGGCAATAGATGCAGTCGAGGGTGCAGACCTTGAAAGGCACAATGTCAACGCCCAAGCTCCGTCCCAATCTTCGTGAGGGCACCGGCCCATACAGATATTTTCTTTTTTCGGGCAATTTTATCCGTTTACGACCTCAAATATTTCTTTGCAGGGTTTCAGTAAATCTTCGAGCCACGCTATCGGGATAATGCTGGCAGCGTCTGATTTTGCTTTCTTGGGTTCAGGGTGCACCTCGATGAAAAGGCCGTTGGCACCGGCTGCGACAGCGGCTTTGGCAAGTATTGGTGTCATTTCCCGTTGTCCGCCGCTTGCGGTACCGAGGCCGCCGGGCTGCTGCGTGCTGTGAGTGGCATCGAAAACAACGGGATAGCCCAGCTTTTTCATACTGTAAATGGCCGTCATATCGTTGACGAGCCGATTGTAGCCGAAAAATGTCCCGCGCTCGGTGAGCATTATCTTCTCATTGCCACAAGAGCGGACTTTCTCTGCCGCATTATTCATCTCCGCAGGCGAGAGAAACTGGCCTTTCTTGATATTTACCGGTTTTCCCGTTCGGCCACAGGCGACAAGCAGGTCGGTCTGCCTGCACAGAAAAGCAGGAATTTGAAGACAATCAACGACTTCACCCGCCACCGCCGCCTGAGCCGGCTCGTGGACATCTGTCATAACCGGCAGGTTGCTCTTTCGACGGACAGCAGCGAGAACCTCCAGGCCCTTTTCCAGACCCGGCCCGCGAAAACTGTGCAAACTCGAACGGTTGGCCTTGTCGAAACTGGCCTTGAAAATCATTCCCACGCCGACCCTTTCGCCAATCTCGGCGAGTCTATCCGCAATATCCAGACAGATATCTTTGGTTTCAATAACGCAGGGCCCTGCTATCACAAACAAAGGCGCATCCAAACCAACCTTAACATCACGTATTTTAAAATTTACTTTACCCATATCTCGCTCCAAAGTGCCTAAAGTTTGGAGTGCCTAAAGTTGTGGAATTTTTCTTCACTTCAGCTCACTTTAGGTACTTTAGTTCACTTTAGACACTTCATTTTTGAATCATCCTATTGCCCTGATGATTCTTGTTCTTATCCCAGCCGGTTTGGCGCCTTCGGGCACCATTACATTTACCGCCTGTGGTATCACCTTGATCTCCACCGGCAAGGCGGGGCCGGGGTCACCGTCAATTTCAGTGTCTATATCAGCACCTTGCGAAGTTACAGTTATCTCTTTGCCCTGACGATAAATGACGTCGCCACAATCGGCATGCTGTTTGAGAACCGTCATCAGCGAATGCTTTATCAAATGCACCCGAGAGCCGCATTTGTAAATACAGACGTCCAGCAACCCATCGCCGAAATCGGCGTAGTGTAATATCTGAAGCCCTACCGCATACCTTGAGATATTGCCGACAAAAACCAGTCCCCTGCCGTCAAAAATCTCCTCGCCGTCCACTTCTACCTTCATCGCATCGAATTTATAGCTCCAGAACGTCCGCCATAGCGGCCAGAAGTAATCAGAGTAATCTATGTGTCCCTCTCGCTGCTCGCTGACGCGCCTGACCACCTCGCCGTCAAACCCGAAGCCGGCTATCGAGGTAAAACATTTTCCGTTGGCACTACCCAGGTCCAAAGGCCGAATGTACGCCGCCTCGAACGTCTTTATTATTGTCTCAAGCTTCTCGTCAAAACCCAATTCATTTGCCAGCAGATTTTCCGTGCCGCACGGCACTATCAGCAAGGGTTTGTCACTTCCTTCCAGGCCGTGTGCAACCTCTCTAACGACACCATCGCCGCCGACAACAACAACCATCGCACAGTCGTAATCGACCGCAGCATCGGTAGCCAGCTCGCAGGCATTTTCCAGAGACTCGGTCAGATTAAACCTGACATCAAAACCTTTTTTAACCAGGTATCCACCGAACTTCCGGCTGACCAATCTCCGGCTTCCGGCACCCGATTTGGGATTTACGATATAGGCGATGTAACCATCATCCGGTTTCATATTTTGTTTCCGTTCACAGTATTTTAGATAATTGAAGTAAAAGTTTGTTTTTGTCCGATAAAAGTTTTATGGGCAAAGACGCTATTATCGAAAAACTTACAAAACAAGTTGCTTCGCTTCTTGAACG
>Ga0315533_1002770_pt1 | contig 11913 bp, 19 predicted proteins | sample SalMarSW160130MG_FD_203081 | JGI IMG/M metagenome (GOLD analysis project Ga0315533, IMG submission 203081) | Salt marsh sediment microbial communities from the Plum Island Ecosystem LTER, Massachusetts, United States - Salt Marsh Sediment SW1601-30 ...
TTGGTAATACTATATTGGATTTTGGTTGGCTTAGATATGGTTCTTCATAGTTTAGTGCTTTATCTCTACTCTTTTCTCTATTTATAGATTTTATCTCTTTATATACCTCTATTATCAAATCGTTTATCTTTTTAGGACCGCATTCACCAATAAGAGAAATAGTTCTTATATGTCGATCAGAGTTTATACGGATAGCGCCCTTTTTATTTAAAACATCATTTATTCTGTAGGCATAACTTCTTATTGTGCCAATAGTTAAATTAGATGAGAAACTGGTTTGCATTATATCGATAATTTCTTTTTGCCTTTTTGGCTCAAATGCATCAACTAATACACCAATATATCTAGCAATAAATTCTCCTAACATTTTATTTCTCCTTTCTAATGCCCAGCCTTATAGGGCACGGGTTTAAATATAGTTCGTCCACAAATTTGTGTGGGGTAAGAATTAATTAACTGTAAATATTCAATAACGCCTACCACAAATAGCTATCCATTTGTTAGGGCTGCTTTTAATTCTTTCCTCTAGTTCTCTACGTTCACGTCTGGATTGTCTAAAAGAGCCACCACTAGTCCTATCGGCCCATATGAAAATATCTGACAAAATATCTAATAGTTTACCCATTATTGATAGTCTCCTTTCTAATGCCCAGCCTTATAGGGCAAAGGTTTAAGTATAGAAATTAAATTCAGATTTGATTATTGCTTTTGGTTTATGTCTTGGCATCTTGTATTTCGTACTTCTTCTAATGCTTCTTTAAAGTGTTTATTCAAAATCACAAAATTTGAGTAATTCTGACTGCCATTTTCTATAAACTCTCTTATGGCCGCCATAGATGCTTCTTTACAAATAGATTCTATGTCTGCGCCTACAAGGCCCTTTACATTGTTAGCTAGGGTTTTAAGGTTCACTTCTGGAGCAAGATGTTTTCCTTTTGTATGAATCTGGAATATCTCCAGTCTCGTCTTTTCATCAGGTATAGGAAGCTCTAATAGAAAATCAAATCTGCCGGCTCTAAGTAAAGCTGGATCTATAATATCCAAGCGGTTTGTAGCGGCTAATATCACAATCCCTCTGAGCTCCTCGATGCCATCTAGCTCAGTTAAAAATTGACTAATAACTCGATCAACTACCTGAGATCCAGATCCTGAACCCCGCTTGGGAACTATGCTGTCTATTTCATCGAAAAAAACAATACATGGAGAGGCTTGCTTAGCCTTTTTAAAAACCTCTCGTATCCCTTTTTCACTTTCCCCGATCCATTTGGAGAGAAGCTCTGGACCTTTGACTGAAATGAAATTTATTTCTGATTCTGAGGCTACTGCCTTAGCAAGTAGAGTTTTTCCTGTACCAGGAGGGCCATAAAGCAATATGCCTCTGGAAGGCACAGTTTTTGCATATTCAAACAATTTGCCATATTTCAGAGGCCATTCAATAGTTTCCTTTAGTATCCTCTTCATTTTAGTGAGGCCTCCAACATCGCTCCATTTCACATCTGGAATTTCTGTGAATACTTCTCTAATGGCTGATGGTTCGATCTCTTTTAAAGCTTCTATGAAATCGCTTTCAGTGACCTGAAGTTTCATCAAAGTATCATAGGGGATTTCTTCAAGTTCAAGATCAATACTAGGAAAGATTCTTCGTAAAGCAATCATAGCTGCTTCGCGAGAAAAAGCTTCTAAATCAGCACCGACAAAACCGTGCGTAATTTCGGATAGATGAGCAAGATCTACTCCTTCAGCTAAAGGCATGCCCCCAGTGTGAATTTGGAGAATTTCCAAACGGCCGTTTTTATCTGGTATACTAATGTTAATTTCACGGTCAAAGCGCCCTGGCCTCCTTAAAGCAGGATCAAGAGAATTGGGAATGTTAGTAGCAGCGATAACGACAACCTGACCTCTAGAAGACAAACCATCCATCAAGGCCAAAAGCTGGGATACAACCCGCTTTTCTACTTGTTTTTCCTCCCCCATATTTTCTCGTTTGGGGGCAATGGCATCAACTTCGTCCAAAAATACGATGCTAGGTGCATGTGCAGTAGCTTCACTAAATACACGTCTAAGATGGGCCTCACTTTCGCCGTAAAGCTTGTGCATAATTTCCGGGCCGGTTAAGTGTACAAAATAGGCATCGGTTTCATTAGCTATTGCACGAGCAATAAGAGTTTTTCCACATCCTGGAGGGCCATATAAGAGTACACCTTTAGGAGGAGCAATGCCAAGCCTCTCAAAAACTCTGGGATGTCTCAAAGGGAGCTCGATCATTTCACGTATCCGTTGGATTTCTCTATCTAATCCCCCCACATCTTCATAAGATGTTCTAGCTTTAGCTTCACCGGCTTTTTTCCCTCCTTGAATTTTAATAACTGTCTGAGGGTTGATTATAACTGCTCCTGCAGGTATGGTAGAATTGACTTTGAAATCCTGGGTCTGAGTTCCGAAAAGTCTGGCTCTTACCATGTCCCCTTTTATCAATGGTAATCCTTCTAAGAGACTTCCAATATAGCGTGCATCTTGAGAACTCATTGGAGTTAATGGGCTAACAACGATCTTTTGAGCTGGAGAAAAATCGGTCTTATTAATAGTAATTTTCTCGTCAATGCCAACCTCTGCATTTTTACGGATGATTCCATCTAAGCGGATGAGGCCTTTACCACGATCTTCTATATAAGCAGGGAAAAGCTTGGCTACAGTTTCTCTCTTCCCCTTAACTGTTACCACATCTCCCACTTCAGCTCCAATCCTTTTAAAATCAGCAGGATCAAAGCGTACAATGCCACGGCTCACATCTTTGGAAGCAGCCTCTGCTATCTTAAGAGTGAGAGCCTTTTTTCTGATATTACTTTTTTTACTCTGAGTTTCCATATCTATCCTCCTTAATGCCCAATCTTACCGGGCCTAGATTTGATATAGGTTTGTATACATACATTGTGAAAATTTTTACGGTGGTAGAGCTAAACTTTCATTTACACTTTGATACTTAATATCCCATTGTTATAAGTAGAAACTATGTTTTCAGGATCACTAATTGGGGAAACATCAATTTCTTTATGATATCCTCTATCTCCTTCAACATTGATATCTAACATATTGCCTTTAGCCCTTACAATAATATCTTCCTTTTTAACACCCGGCAATTCTATAGTAACATATACACCATTATCTTCATGAAATATATCTATATTCGGCTCAGGCAGTTTTGGAGTAAGAACCCCTTCTGGCTTTTTGGGCGATTTTTTGAATGTTTTAATGGGTGCCCGTTCACTAAAAGATCCCTCACTATTAGATCTGTCATTAATAGATTTGCCTCCTATCTTAATATTGAGGCTATGAGAGCCTACTAATTTATCACTATTAAAAACCGTTTCACCTCTTTTAGAGAGCCGCTCCTTTGCATTAGCAAGCCTTTCTTGCTGATCTTCGGTAAGCCCTTCAGCGCTTCCATTAGCATTTATTAATGTGCTTGCATCCTCAAGCCGTTGTCGCTGTTCTTCAGTAAGATTTCCAAGATTTTTAGCAGCTTCCACTAGTTTGCCTATATTACCTAAGCCACCTAGAATACCTTCAAGGCCTTTAACTTCTCCACCGGCATCAATTTTGATACCACTATCTTTCTTGTCTTTTTTATCTCCCATTTTTAGTTCTCCTTAATGTAAAGTTTCACCAGGTTTCCTATGGTCTGAAAAATTTGGCATTTTTTCTGTCTTATCAATTAGTTTTATGAGCCATTCAATAGTATCTGCATTAAGTGACACTCGATCATTTACCGTTGAAATAATTTTGAACAAATCTGCAAATCTTTCGTCAATTTTCTTTTCTTCCATCTACTACCTCACATTTTGCTACCTCAGCTTCTTGTAGCATTTTCCAAAGTTTTATCGACTTTTCATCTGCTCTTTCAAAGAACACTTTGTCGGGATTACGGAGATTAATACAATGGGATAGTTCATGATAAATTATAGGTTTAATAGAATCCCATTGTCCCCATAATTTATCTGGGACCCATAACATTATTATTCTTTGTTCTCCAATATACCCCATAGCTCCTTCTAACTTTTCAGATGTTCTCTCAACTTTTAGTTTAAGATGTTCATCCTTAAGCTCAGGGAACTTTTCTAAACATTGCTGAAATGCCTTCTCTAGCCCAGATACTTCCTTTTCTAGAGTTATAGTCATAATACTATTTCTAACCTCCACTTGTTTAATTAAATTGAATTCTGTAGGCAGCTTGGTAGCTACTTTATAATCTTTTCTATCTCCTGGTTTACTTGTTATATATAAAATACCTTTTTCTATTTGTATATCTAAATTATCTTTTGTGATAAACCCAGGGAGCTCACCTATTACTTTCAATTCATCCCCCTCTTCGAAGATATCCAGATCTGCTCCCCCAGTCTCATCTACTTTGATATAGGGATTTTTTATCCCCGGTGACTTTTTAAAAGTTTTGATTTTATAGTCAGAAGAGCTATATGATTGGCTGCGAATGATTTGTCGCCCATCAGCAGTTCTACCAAGTCCCCAGCTGCTCTTTATACCTGTTCCTCTATTACTTCCAGTACTTGTGATAGGTGGGATACCTCTTATCATTTTACTATTTCTCAACCTCCTCTTGCTATTCCATAGGCTTACAATTAGTCTCTACTATGCTATTATCCTTCATTGTCTGCCAAATTTGAACAATTTCTTTAGGCAACCTTTTAGTTAATTCGATATCGGGTTCGACTGGATTAATTATGTACGCTATTTTGAGTCATCTTATATACCTCAAATAGTGCCCAGCCTTATATAGTGCCGATTTAAATATGATTTAGGTAAAAATTTCCGCGGAGTAGAATTAATTTACTTCCTCATCGCCCATATCTACCTCCTCTATCTTTACCATCAACACATATCCATATACAACGTATGATAGAAAGACCTATTCCGATTAAAGATACAATGCTTGCTGTACACATTTACATACCTCCTTAAGCTCTATCGAATCCAAACAAATGCGGTTCATTACAATATGGGCATACCAATATTCTATTACCTTCTTTAGCTTTTATACTGCTACGTCTCACAACATTATTTCTATCAATAAATATAGGTTGGTATACGGGTGCTGATATTCTCATATTAGCAGGAACTTCTTCAAGTTTAACTTCTTTTCCTTTGAAGGTTTTACCGCAGTTATCACATTTATACGTAGCACCTCTTTCACATTTATATATACCACCTTTTTTACATGGTTCTAGAAATGTTACCATGTTAATCTCCTTTAATGCCCAGCCTTTCTGGGCGTGTGTTGGGCACTGAATGATTATGTACTGTTATTTCTCTTTCCACTCTGATGCTACGAATAACATTTTTAATATATATCATAGGTACATAAGTATAATTACCAATTTTCCTGTAAATATCTCTAGGCAGTCTTTCACAAAGATTATATCCTCTATCATCTAAGAATTTTTCTATCAAGCATTTGTAATCGTACATATAATCGGATTTCATGATTATCTCTTTTTTGAAGTTTGTTCTTTTATATTATAATGCCTATCCCTCTCTTTCAAATACATCAAAAATTCTGGCGGAGGATCAATTTGTTCAGCTTTCAATTTTTTAACTTTTATTTCTATAGATATATTTGTAACTATCAAATCTTCTCTATATTTCACACCATTAAAAAATCCAACAGCTTTATCTAAGTCACTGAAAGATCTTTCTAATTCTTCATCATTTGTTATTTTAACACTTTGTGCATTTAAATAACTATCTAAGCTGTTTGATGCGCTTTCTATTTCTTGTATATCCATTTTATCCTCCGATAGCTTTCTTTACTCAATAAATAGCTTCTACTAACAACTTTGTTTTCATATACGGACAAGTTTTCATATTATATGGTTGCCTATTGTTACCCAATCTTATCATTTTCTGCTCTAGATACAATATATATAAAACAGATACAAAATGTTATTAGTAATGCAATGCACATCGTTTTAGTTCCTCCTTTCTTTATTTAATGCCCAGCCTTATAGGGCACGGGTTTAAATATAATTTGGGCGGAATTTACTCTGCGTTGCTCGCAAAATTTCGCGGGGTAAGAATTAATTGACATTTTCACCTATTAAACATACATTAAATATATAATAGAATAATAATAAAAGTAATACAATACATAGAAAGACATACATAGTATAAACATATTCAATTGATCTAATTATATGTCTATTTTCTTCTTAGATACGCGCCTTCCCATTCTTTGTATAAATGTCTGATTTGTCTTGGTTTCTTCTTTTATATTTAGTATGTATTATACTATTATATTACTACTATTTCTGCTCTACCTCTATACTACTTCTACATTATTATTTAGTATATATATTATACTATATATATTACTATATTACATTTACAAATTTTCCTTACATTTAGTATAGTTAGGTCTATTAATATTTGGTAATTAGACTACCGGTATCTGGTATATAATTGTACTATATATATTTTATACTATATCTCTTGATTTAGACCTGAAAGGTAGCCGATCGAACAGCCTCACTTCCCAAACTAACGACCACTTTCGATCGGTGCAAAATTTTTCGGTAGATATATATAGTAATATCATACATATACGAAGTATACAAAATAGTACGAAGGTTACGAAGTATACAAATATTCACATACGAAGTATATCGTAGATAAGTAACTATGGATACAGATGCTTACTATGCGAAAAATTAAGGATATGAGTTATTAAATAAGTGAAACCAATATCACTAAAATAGGTACAGATACAAAGAACACCCAAGAGATTACTCTACGAAGTCCTTTTATAGTTAAACCAAATGCTAGCCCCATTACTGATAGTATAGATATATATAGAGCTATTAGTAATATTGTTATTACACATATATTAGACATTAATATAGTCATTTTTATTTACCCCCCTGATTTTTATAAGACTAAAAGATCTCTTCTGGATCTATGAATTATCTTACCTTTAATAATTATATATTTGAATGTGTCATTTTTACTCTTGCATAAAGATTTTCCATTTGAGATAGATTTTTTTGCTTCAGATAAAATTTTATGTTCTTCTATCTCTAAAGTTTTTCCTTCATTCTCAAAGTTAATTAGGTATATAGCATAATATTTATCTTTCATTTTATATCACCCCCGCGTTAAAATAACCACAGATATATTCTTGGTAAAGTCGCACCCAGTAAGAGTATTGTGATTATCGATGTAATAGTCGTACGTACATAAAATACGTTTGCGACAAGCTTTATAATCATGATAGCAATACCACCTAAGAAAATTGCTACTAGTAGTAATACGCACATATTACTTAGTAATATCATTTTGTTTATCTCCCTTTCTATCTATATATTATACTATTTAGTATTTCTAGTACAAACACTTGCAAAGACTTCATTGATCGGCGCAAAGATTTCATCGATCTTTTGATAATCCAATCGATCCATCTAGTTAGGCAGGATAATAATAGTTCTATTTCTAATAGTATCCTCATATATATACCATATAATAGTACAATTAGTATCCAAATAATTACGGTTATTGTTGTTTTTATCCAGTTTAATACTTTTTTCATAATTTCACCTTCCTTAATGATTGACGTGGTACACTAGTGCCGTGGGTCTCTACGCACTATCCCTAAAATAGTAAGTGTCTTTTGCCTAGGCGGCAAGTATAACTTTTTAGGGTATTTCCACATAATTTAATCAAACATCAATATGATTCCTTATATCAATAACTTATCGCCTACTTTGTACATTTGCCGAGGAAAAGTGCATATGATCCCTTATTTCAGCTAGTTATCGACGATTTTGGTCAATTTTGACCGATTTTACTACTTTTTGCTAAAATTTCGGTCGAAATAGCAAATTTTGAGCTCCTTTCGTTATAAATGGCCTAAGTATAATGAATTTCGACATAGGTTCATAGATATATAAGTAAATCAATCCGGTTTTGATTCAGGTTTGTATGGACTTCTTTCAAACCATTTACAATTATTAATTTTATTTATTTCCCATGGAAGCCCTCTTATTTTTTTTTGCCATGTGTCTATCCAGTTGTTTGGATGTACACATTTTTCTGTAAATGGTGGTAACCATTGTCTTCTAAGCCATATACAATTTTCACAATAGACCCTTTTTGGTAATGATTCGCTTCTTTTATTTTCTATATGCATTTTTCCCTCCCGCATAAAATTTTTTATACTACTACGTAGTATACATTTTTTTTCGCAGGTATAAAAATTAATATTCTTTCATTATTATATATTTTACAGAGTAGAAAAAAGGCCTGGATAGAGATAAATAGTATAGTAGTAAAATAATTCGGTAAATAAATAAAAAAATAGAGGAAGGCCCTATCAATAGGCCTTCCCCATGTAATTTATTTGTTTTTTTCTGGCTTTTATGCCACTACGAATGGATCAGCAACTGCTGCGGTATCTTTCTTTAGGGCTGCTATTTGGGCTTCTAATGCAGCTATATCTATTGCTTTATCTGCAACAGGAGTTGCTGTAGTGGGTTTCCAAGATCCCTTATCTTTCGACCATACGTTGGCATGGCCATATTTGCCTGTTTGAGCAGACAATGCGGGATTGAAATCCACCATGGGGCCTTTTTTTGGTAGTATATCATTGAGATTGATCTGAGCATTGGGATCCAATCTTCCGGAGTTCTTAAGAGCGATAATACCATTGTCAAAAGCAGCTTGAAGTTCTTTAAGGGAATCGCCTAGCAATTCACATCGGATCGCGTTTACTTCTACGATACGATAAAGGATCTTCTTGCCATCAGCTCTTACTTGGCCGGTATCCACTGTTCGGCTATTAAGCCTACCTTCGATGTTGCACTGCTTACCTGTGGAGAGATAATTAGCGGCTATGTTAGCGGTCTTATTCCAGAAATGAACTGTAATATCTTCGCTATAGTCTTTATTATCTCTGCCTTTTCTGTTTACCATAGCCGTGACGATGGCATGGTTCTTACTTGGATCTGCGCCGGGAATAAACGTTGGGTCTCCAGCGATCCTAACGCCAGTCAATAATGCTTTGAATTCTCCCATAATTCTGTATCCTCCTATAAGATTTTTGTTGCTATTAGATGGATCGATACTGATCGCATCTACTTACTATAAATGCGGTTTTGAGCCAGTTGTGGGTGACTAACCTATTGCGTATATTCTATCACGCTTGCTGTGGCTTTACCGCCCGATTTCGTTAATTCGGTCTTGAGACACTTTTTGGGTAACCGCTTATTGTGATGTTCTTTCGTTTTTTGGTCGGATTAATCTCATTGAGACGAAAAATGAGTTGTTTTTAGAGTTTTTGTGGATGTTAATCCCAGTTTGTGATATCATCATTGGTTTCTGATTCTTCGTCAGCACCTATTGACCATAGATCATAATCAGGGTTTTCATCGCCAGGGGATTTGTATTCAAATAGTTGCTCCCATGCGTCTTTAGGCATTTTCATCCATCTGAAGTAGGGGCCTTGCCAATTAGGTACATCTGGATCTTCTAATAGATCTATCAGTTCTTCGGGGTATGCACCGGTGTCAAATGCAAATATGTCTAGAGCATCGGCTGTGAGCTGCATGGTTATCTGAGTTGTTGCGATTTTTGATTCTTCAATACGTGTACCATATCTAGGAATGATCATTACGGATAACATTCCTAGAATAGCGGTGACGACAAGCATTTCGATAAGAGTAAATCCTTTTTGGTTTTGCATATTGGTACCTTTCTTTATAGGTTTTTAGAATTTTGGGGTAGACCTACTGGTCATGCTTCCATTCTTTCGGTTTTGAGACGTATGCTGTAACTATGCCATGCGGCTAACTATCCATTCTTTGCCGCTGAATATGTCTCTGTGTATTGCGAATATAGCTTCTTTTATCATTAAGTCCATAAAGATCAGGCCTAATGGGTTATCTTCTGTCTTTTCTGTTTCGATGGTGAATATCATTTTGTGGTAGCTCTGCGGTTTTACTTCTTTGTCCGGGTAGGTTATCTTTATACCTCTGCACATAATGCTGAATGGGCCTTCTAAGTAGGTGTGTTCTTCTAGCCATGCTTTTAGTTTTTCTGTATCTATATGATATGTGAAGTAGGTAATTGATGGCTTATTCTCTATTGGTTTATCTATCATGCATCTGACAGTTAGTCCGTGTATTACTGATGTTTCTATTTCAGTTTGTAGCATTACTTTTCCGTCTGCTAGGAATTTTTCCATTTTTTCTGTGGCGTCGATCAGTCTCTCTCTTATTGATAAATCAACTATATGTTCTGGGGTTAGCATTTCAGTTTGCTGGCTCCAGTCTCTGATTTTAGCTGCTGTCGCTGATAATAAACTCAGCTTCTCTCGTTCTTTCATTTCCTTCTCTAGTAATTTTACCTCTGGATTCATTGTTTTCCTCCCCCTTTTCTTCTATAGTTATTTCTTCATCGTAGAATTCATATTCATCAAAGTCCTGCTCTAAATCGTCTGGCTGCTCTTCTGTAGCTGCTCTGAGTATCGGGTCTGAGCCGATTATTGCTGTTACGTCAGCTACTAGTTTTGGTATGACTTTGATGATTTTTGTTTTTGTAGCGTTAAGTATGAAGCAAACATTGTCACCTTTTTCAAACCCTTCGTTTCTTGCTTTTACTATTCCGCCTTTTGATAGAAGTATTTTAATGTTTGTTTTGTCTTTGGAGACACCTATTATAGTTCCGTTGTTGTCATTGATAAATACCGCTCTGTTCAAATTGTGCCCCCTATTCTATTGTAAATTCACATTCCTCTTGTTCGCTTAGAAATTCTTCTATTATATTAACTGTATTGCCTGGATCTATGTTTGGTAGCTGCTGTACCCAGTTACCTTCGTTCATCTGATAGTTGCGCCCAGTAGCATCTGTTGCTTGTGGGGCTCCGTTTCGTGCTGGGTATGTAGCTCTTGGTGTTGATGGTATCCATTGATCGTCCATAACTTTTCCTAAGAATCCGTTTTGCAGATCGGTATCTATTACCCATATTATTTTATGGCCTGCTCGTGCAAGTATGGCGTTTTCTTTTAGATTACCGAAGCCATCTATCTTGTTAGGATTCTGAGCAATGAATCTGAGGCTTCTTGGTTTCATTGTGCCGTTTTCATTCTTATCGCCAAAATCACATACTATGTCAAACCCTGGTATATCATTTATACCTGTGCTGGAATCTTTGAATAGTCTTGGTGCTACTCTTAGTATACAGTCTTTCCATCGTTCGTGTATTGCCGTAGCTGCGTTTGTTAGGTCTTCCATTAGTGTTTCTGGCCTTACCCCGAATATCCCGCGGTAAGCAGCCATCATCATTTCCATCTTCTCTTGTGCTTGAACTATAGGCATTTTTTATCTCCAATACATTTAAAGGTTGTTTTTTAGGAATTGGTAATTGTTTTGATGGTACGTCGTTACATATTGCTTTGTTGTTACATATTTCACATGGACCTATAGATCTTAGGAATGTATCTATGGGCCAACCTCTTTCTTCGCCGCATTTGTTACAGTAAAACATTATTTATCTCCTGTTGATAGTTCCTCCGCCACATACATCATGTCGGTCATGAGCTGTTCTTGCTCTTTTCCAGTTTTGTTTGTTAGTAGTTCAAAGAATTCTGTTACGTTTAAATATCTTTTTCCATTTAAGTTAATACCGATTTCGCTATTGTCGATATCTTCACATATTTTGTCGTAAGATCCGTCTGTTATGAGTTTATTGTTATATTTTGTGAAGGTGTCGAATTCGGCAACACCATTGGCTTCTATTACTTCTAGTTCTTCCAGTATTTTTGGCCTTAACTCTTTGTTGCCGTAACATGTATTTATTATGAGTTTTAATTGTTCTCCTGCCCAGCCCATATCATCTATTTTTGGTATTGT
>Ga0315533_1002772_pt1 | contig 11911 bp, 9 predicted proteins | sample SalMarSW160130MG_FD_203081 | JGI IMG/M metagenome (GOLD analysis project Ga0315533, IMG submission 203081) | Salt marsh sediment microbial communities from the Plum Island Ecosystem LTER, Massachusetts, United States - Salt Marsh Sediment SW1601-30 ...
CGCTCACCACCAGCCATATCTTCCTTCTTCTGAATATCCTCCATGATACCCGAGAGGGTATACATGAGGGTGGATTTTCCGGCACTATTGGCGCCAAACACACCCACAATTTGCTTGTCCTCACACTTGATACTCACATTATTTAGGGCAAGCATATTTTCGTAGAAGACCATCAGACCTGTAGCCTCAAGCATGACTCATGACCTCCTCGACCTCCTCTGATCCGAAATAGACCTCTTTTACCTTCTCATTTGCCATGATTTCCTCAGGGGTGCCCTCAATCACCTTCTCTCCGAAATTCAATACCATGACCCGGTTTGACACCCGGAAAAGCTCTCGCAATCGATGCTCAATCATAATCAATGTTATGCCATCCATCTGCAGGCGTTCTATAAGCGGTACCATGCTTGCGATTTCACTCATGCTCAGTCCTGAGAAAATCTCATCACAGATGATAATCTCCGGCTTCAAAGCCAGACAGCGCGCAAGCTCAAGACGTTTAAGGTAACCGGTGGGCAGGGTTGAGGCAATTTTATAAGGGACAAATGAATCTCGCTCAAAACCAATCTCTTCCAAAATATCAATACCTACTGTATCTCGATCCCCCAGTTTACCACCCCCTCTCCAGCCTCCGGTTCGTTTTGCTCGAGGTGAAAACAGGGGTATCACCAGGTTCTTATAGCAAGGCAGGGAATAATAAGGTCGCATGATCTGAAAAGTACGGGTAATTCCCATGTCTGCAATCTTATGAGCAGGTTTTCCACTGATATCCTTTCCTCTGAAAAGAACTCTGCCAGATGTCATCTTGATGAATCCGGTTACACAGTTTATCAAGGTGGTCTTGCCAGAACCGTTTGGGCCAATAATGCCCACTATTTCTCCTTCATTGACATCTAAGCTTACACGATTCACTGCTATAACCCCACCAAAGGCCTTGGTTACATCCTGTACTTGAAGGATAGGCTGATTGCTCATATCTTGACCCACCTTTCAAACTGATGATATTTCCGCTGGCCATACACCATGATCCCTTCACTGCGAAAAACGATAAATGCTACAAGTATCAGGGAGTAAAAGACAATGCGCAAGGTTCCGAAAGCCCGTAATAATTCGGAGATGGGGACCAGAATAAGACACCCTAATACAGGCCCCACAAGGGTACCGGCTCCGCCGATGACCGTGGCCGCAATAGGAAGAATGGAAAAATCCAGGGCAAGCAGCGAGATACCGGACCACATATAGATATGCACAAGACAGGCCCCTCCCATGCACCCCATTGCCGAGGCGATGAAAACAGCAACAGCCTTATAAAAGGTAATGCTCATGCCCGAGGCCCTCACTGCCTGGTCATTGTCCTTTACCGCACGGAAAACCAGGCCAATATCCAGGTTCACCAGCCGTCTTGCTCCAAAGAGAAACAGAAGCACCATTAAGATGACAAAATATTGCTCTACCCAGCGGTTGCCAAAACTTTCTATCCCCATAATTCCATCCGTACCGCCCAGAATATCGAGGGCTACGATGACCCGCGCCAGTGCCAGGGGATACATGAGACTCACAATTGCAAAATATACCCCCCGCAATGGAAGACAAGGGAGGAGAAACAGGGTGCAAATGCCTGCCCCTACTACGGTGGCAATAGGAATGGTCAAAAGAGGCAGCATACCAAAATGGGTATTCATGATGGCGGCGAGATAACCACCCACCCCAATGAACAACCCTCCGCCCAGGGAAACAAGCCCAACAAAATGTGCCAAAAAGTCAAAGCTCAGGGCAAGCAGTGCGTAAATACACACGATGGAAATGACCCGCTGCCAGTACATGCTGGGCATAATGAGAGGAAGTGCCAGCATTCCCAGAATCAGCACCAGCCGGGGCAGGGTGAGATATGACAACTCGCGCCAGGACATTATGGCATAGAGCCCATCCGTGCGAACCTTGATACCTCGGTCAAGTCTTTCCTTTCGACGTTGCTCGATATTCACGCCTAAACCCTTTCTTCTAACTCCTTTTGTTTACCAAAGATACCGGAAGGCCTCAGAATAAGAGTCAGAATGATGGCCAGCAGAGCTACCACCATCTGAAAGTGAGACCCCAAATAGACTGTGGTTAGAATCTGGGCAAACCCGATGAGAAAAGCGGCTAACACAGCTCCCATCCAGCTTCCCAACCCCCCCACGATACAGACAGCAATTGCCTGGATCAAGACATCATACCCCTTTTCCACTACGATGTTTCCCAGGGGGAGCAAGACAATGCCGGCCAGACCCGCAAGCATGCCACCAGAGGCCATGGCCACCAATGCCATGATATCGGAGTCTATTCCCAACATAAGTGCCGCGCGTTCATCCTGAGCCATTCCCCGCAGGGCCAGCCCAATCCGCGTATAATGTGTAAAAAGCCAGAGCAAGATAACCACGGACACGCCGATTCCAACAACTAAAATCCTATGCAGGTCAACAGGAACATCCCCGATATTTACACTCCCTTCAATAAAAACGGGCAGAGTATAGGTTGTCCCTTTGAATCCCCCCCATCGCAGTCCCTCCAGGATCGCCAACCCGATGGCATAGGAGGCAATGATCTCCGAAATGGCCATTCCCCGTACACGAATGAGTACAAATTGATAAATAAGGGCACTCACCACACCAATGACAATCAGGGCCAGGACAATGCTGATGAGGTAATTGAATCCCAGGGTGCGCAATAAGCTCCACGTAATGAAGCCGGTTATCACGTAAAGGGCCCCATGAGCAAAATTTGGTACACGGCTGATCCCGTACACCAGGGCAAAGCCTAATGCCATTAAGGCCAATGCAATACTATTAATGATACCATATATTAATATGTCCATAATTCAGATTCAGAATTTCTACAATTTATTATGGGTTGCAGATTTCCTAAGTTCCTTATTTTTCGCCAGGCTCATGGAATAATGGAGATAGGACAGGAACAAAACAATTTTATTTATGAACAATTTCTTGGAAACCCTGGCTCAGGCCCGCCTGTCCCCCGATAAATCGGGGGACTGGGAGGGAGGTCCATCATTCTCCCGCAATTCTGCGGGATGTAACAAAACGGAGCTCAGTTCTACTTCATCATCCAAGGCGGCAGCTTAATTGTGCCAGTAGCTATGCTTTTAGGAAATACTACTATTCTTTTTCCAGCCTGCCACTGAAGAATGGTGCCAACAGCGCCCTCTTTTGGATCTAAACTTGGAATGACCTGATGGCTTTTCGGATTAAATCTGAGTCTGCCATAAACACCCATGACATCCGTCTTTTCCAGTTCGGAAATGACCTTGTCAGAATTTAATGTGTTAGCACGCTCAATGGCATCCCTTAATACATATACCGCCATATAACTGCTGGAACTACCAAGTCCTTCAGGTTCTACGTTCCATCTTTTTGCATAGGCATTGTAAAATTTCATGGTCCACGGTGTGGCATTAGATGGGGCATTGCCTGCATTGACTACATTGCAAAGTGTGTATTCTCCCTTTCCTTCCGTGGCCTTCCAGAAGCCCGGTTGCTCGGCCGCGGCAAGGGTGGAACCGAATGGAAGAGCGGGGATCTTCATGTCATACCATTGTTTCAGGAGGATTGAGCTCTCAGGCATATCCATCCAGATATTGATAATTTCCGTTTTGGTCTTTTTTGCCTTGAGCAATCCCATGGAAAAATCGCTGGCACCAGTGGGGTAAATCTCCACCCCGGTCACATTCCAGCCTTTTTTAAGGGCCACCTTGTTCATCACCTTGGCCGCACCCCGCGCATGGGAAACATCCTGGGCAATAATGAACAAGTTGTTAAATCCATACTTTTTTTTCAATTCGGTGAAGTTAGTAAACATTTCACCAACAAGCTGTACTGCCTCACCATGGATGCGAAAGCAGTATTTATATTTATCATATTGTTTTGCCACCAATGCGTGGTATTTCGGGGTTAATACACCAGTGCTAAGGATTGAGATCTTCTTGTACTTGGATAAAAGGGACATAGCCGCCAGGGCCGCCTCGGAACGAACCGGCCCGCCCAAGATGAAATCAGACTTTTTATCTAAAATAAGCTTTTCCACCGCAAGAAGGGCCTCACTAACTGGAACGCCCGGCTCTAAGTCTCGAGTATCAATAACCTCCACTTTAAATAAGCGCTTTTCCCCTCCCACGGTAACGCCTCCTTTGGCGTTAATTTCCTCAACAGCCAGCTTGATCCCCCTTTCTGCATCCCAGCCATAAAGAAAGGCTGTAGAGAGCGGACATCCTAAAACAATAGGTTTAACTGCCAGGGCAGAAGAGGTTGGCAGTATAACCAAAATTGCTAACAGCATGATAATAGTTGCAAAAAACTTTGTTTTCATGACTCTCCCTCCTTTAAGGTTTATCTATACCCTTTTCCTTTAACCCTCTTTTTCACCTCCCTTCTATTAAAAAAGATTTGTTAAATATACAGCTTTACTTCCAAATTAGGCTTGGGGGTTTTCGATAGGTAAATGTACGCTTCCTGCCAGATATTGACTGTGGCTTGATTCAAGCTGTTAATATCCTTAGGATAGAAAATTGGGGCATAATAGAGTTTTTTTAAGATATGAATGGTATCACTATGCTTAATCAGATGGTAAGGTATGACTCTCTCGTCTAGGCTGATAGTACAGACCATAGAAGCAAATCTCCCTTAAATACATAGTTGCAGTTGGTATCTATTACTCCATGATTATTGCCTTGTCAAATTGTTTATTTTTGGCTAATTTTGCTCACTGAAAAGATACTATTACATAGTTTATTATTTATTGCTCTACGTTTATTATTGACTTAAAGAAGTCAGTTCAATCAAAAAATTTAATCGTATAGGCAATTTTATTCTGGTGCTTATTTTCTCTATTTATTCAAAAGTTTCCTGTGATCTCTTTGTCCGTTTCATCTTGGAGAACCACAGAGTCAGCAGATAAAGTAAGGATAAGCAGAGAAAAAGAGTAAAATCACCTAATTTTGGACTTCTATGTTATTCAGCTCGATTATCAATGATTACTCCGGCAAAATTACTGTCATTCCTTTTTCTATGCCTCCACCCTTTGTAACTTCGCAGATACCAATTTTTTGTTTGATCTTCACCACCTTAATAGTGCCTATCCGATCCACACTCTGGTCCAGTACCTCGCCAGTGTCGGGATCTCTCAAAACAGTAACCGTGCCAACATTAAAGGTCTGCCCCACAGTAACTCCTTCTCTTTCCCCTCGGTTGATAATAACCTTCTTTCCTTGAGTTAAGATCACAGATCCTGTCCAAGGAATATCTTCCAGTTTAGAGATCAAAAAGGCCACCCCTTCATCAACTGCCATTTCAACAGCTTTTCCTGAGTTTGTCTTTTTAAATCCCCCTATATCTCCGCTAAATCCTCCTTTGGTGAGCCCAAGACTGAGACCTTTCTTGGTGATTTTCCCATAGCACTTTTTAGATGCTACTACCTGTCCTGTAGTTGAGTCAATAATGTACATGACTGCGTTTATTTCTGCCGTACTGCCTTTCAACCCAATCCTGACGCCTTTGAACCCGATACCACCGCCTCCTCCAGCTGTTCCATCTGAAAAATGCGTGATATCCCCCTTAACAAGAAGCTGGGCTGGTGTCATTTGGCCTATTACTACCTTTTTGCCCCCACCGGCAGCTCTCTTGCTGGCAGCAAAATCTTGCTCTTGTATCGCCTCACGCCTCATATCCTTCTCACCCAGAACAATGAATCTTCCGGTCTGATTCAAACTATCTGTTAAGATAGCCCCCCAGGCATCTCCAAGTCTCCATTGGCCTCTCCAGCTTGATCGATTCTCAAATTTTGCTACGGTTATGGAATAACGCATGCCACCTGCCTCAGCCAGGCATTGTCCCGCCACTGCCATGACTAAGCTGAAAAGCATCCCAATAATAAGAATCTTATGGTATCCTTTCATCTTTTCCTCCTCTTTTTTGGTTTTTCAATTCTTTTAGATTAGATTAAAATCTATTTAGTGTCAATTTAAGAGAGTAAATAATTCTCGATTTTTTTATGTTTTTGTATTGTATGTTATTTTATAGAAGAAACATCAAGCTTACCCAGTAACCAATTTAGGTTGGTTAAGCGGTCAAAATATCTGGGAAAAGTCTTTCTTAAAGGTAAATATTCGGCTTGTTTTTAAATTTTTAAAAATAGTTCGGAACACGAGCCAAAAAATTTGCTACAAGAAGAAGCATGAATGCTTCTCATCAAAAATCACCGCCATTATACACCCCTGAAATCCACGATCAAGTCATTGATTTGCCCGTTGAGAAGCCTTCGCGGATTTTCATTTCAGAAAAAGAATATCTGGAATTGAAAAGTGAGGTGGGTTATTGGCGTGCCATGCATGAAAAAGCCATTTTGCGCGAAAAAATACTGAAGCAAACAGTGAAGGAACAAGAAGGTAAAATCCGGGATCTGAAGAACCGCCTATTTGGAAAAAAAAGTGAGAAAAAAAATTCCAATAAAGATGAAGCCCCATCAAAACCCTCGACGTCCAAGCGTCCTCGTGGTCAGCAGCCCGGGAGCAAGGGGCATGGACGTACAGTCCGTCCCGATCTTCCTCAGAAAGAAGAACTGGTTAACTTTGTAAAAACTCCGACATGCTCTAAATGCGGTGAAGCCTATATACGCGATGAAAGCAAGGAAGCAGAAATCATTGAAGTTGAAGTCAAGGCATATAAACGCAGGATCATACGCTGTTGTATGAAGAAAGGCTGTTCGTGCCAGGGTGTTCCCGATACAATTACAGCCCCCATGCCCCCCAAGGTTATCCCGAAAAGTCCATACGGGATTTCGATTTGGGAAGCAGTCCTTTTAAGTAAATTTCATTACTGCCAGCCAACCAATCGTCTTGTGAATCAGTATGCGGAATTGGGCTTACCCATTTCCCCCGGAAGCATTGCGGGTGGCTTAAAGATACTGGAAAATTTGTTTCAGCCTGTTTACGATGCGCTTTACAGCCGTCAAATGACAGAAGACAGATTCCATAATGATGAAAGCGGTTGGAAGGTCTTTGAAAGTGTTGAAGGAAAAATTGGCAACCGCTGGTGGCTATGGGTCAGTCGTTCTGCATCTGTGGTGTTTTTTCAGATTGCACCGGGCCGTGGTGCAGATGTCCCCGTAGAACATTTTAAAAACATACAGCATCAAAAAATTATTGTTGTTTGTGATCGATACAGCGCCTACAAATCACTGGCAAAGCAACTGGACTTTATCATTCTGGCTTTTTGCTGGGCTCATGTTCGTCGCGATTTTCTGGATGCAGGCAAAAAGTATCCGGAGTTGGAAGAATGGGCGCTTTGCTGGGTTGGAAAGATCGGAGAGCTTTACCACATCAACAACTTGCGCTGTAAGGAATTTGATCAAAAACTTCCTATTCAATGGCAGAGTTCATCATTCAAAAAGCAGCATGAAAAGCTCGTTGAAAAAATGGATGCCATAGCTGAAGAACGAGATGTGTTCATAGAGGCACACAATCCTGATGATCCTGATTCAGATCTGCTGTCCAATGTTAAATACAAAATCTTGACAAGTTTGCAGAACCACTGGGAAGGTCTGAGCGTTTTTGTGGATCATCCTGAAGTGCCGATGGACAACAATAACGGAGAACGACCCATCCGCAATCCCGTGACAGGGCGCAAAAATTTCTATGGTTCAGGGAGTCTGTGGAGTTCCCGGCTGGCAGCAATAATGTTTTCAATTTTCCAAACCATGGCTTTATGCGGTCTCAACTGCAATCACTGGCTGAGATCATACCTGACTGCTTGTGCGGAAAACCATGGTAAAGCACCTGATGATTTATCCCCCTTTCTTCCCTGGAAAATGGATGAAGGCCGTCGACATCAACTTTCCAGGCCACCTAACACATTATGACCCGCTACTGTGGTCGGGACTTCACGCCCGAAGAATTTCAACAGATTCGATCCCTCATAAAACAAAATCCCGGGTTCAACCGGATGCGGCTTTCTAAAGAAGTGTGTCGGATACTTCAATGGCTAAAACCTGACGGTAGTCTCAAGGATATGTCGTGCCGCGTTGCTATGTTGCGCATGCACAGAGATGGATTACTCGAACTGCCCCCTCCCACCCATATCAAAGGGCCTCTAAAAAGGATTGCGTTCACATCAGTCACTGATCCACAAAACCCTGTTGTATGCTCTGTCAATCAGTTGCCGCAACTGCATTTGAAGATGGTCACCAAAACCACCTCAGCTTTATGGAATGAGTACATTGAACGATATCATTATCTTGGCTATACACCCCTGCCTGGAGCTCAGCTTCGCTATCTTATTACTGCCGATAAACAAATCGTTGCTCTGACAGGCTTTGGTGCAGCTGCATGGCAAACCGCACCAAGAGATCAATTTATTGGATGGAATAATGATCAGCGAAAGAAGAATCTGAATTTGATTACAAATAATGCTCGGTTTCTTATTTTACCATGGGTGAAATCAAAAAATCTTGCATCAAAAATACTTTCATTAACCGCACGCAGGCTTCCGGGTGACTGGGAAGAAAAATATAACGTCCGGCCAGTGTTACTGGAATCTTTTGTGCAAAAAAATCTATTTGCCGGCACTTGCTATAAAGCCGCCAACTGGATCAACGTCGGACAAACCAAGGGCCGTGGAAAACTTGGACCACCTGGGAAAATAAGTGTTCCCATTAAAGATATCTGGGTGTATCCTCTTCTTAAGAAATTTAGAGTTTTGTTGAAAAACTGACTCAGGAAGGCGCAAACCGAATATTTACTCTTAAAGGCTACTGTTTAAATTCTTCCCTCAGATGCTCAGGGAGGGCAAAAGCTGCTTTATGAATCTGATCATTATAATATCTGGTTTGAAAGTTCCTAGAAAAACGTGAAAGCCTTAATCCCATCTCAGGGCGTATAGTCTTTGAGCAGAATGCAAAGCTGTAAAGAACCAATGTATAGGAAGGAATATGGGTACGAAATATTCTGACAATAGGGAAAATCTCTTTAAGTTCACTGAAAATATCTAAAACAAGTTCTGTGTCGAAAAATATATCCCCAATCTGGGCTGCTAATATCCCCTGTTCTGTTAAGGCATTAAGACAATCTCTATAAAAAGGACCAGTAAATAGTGCCTCACTTTGATTAATAACTGGATCTGTTGAATCAATGAGAATAATATCAAACTTCTCCTGTAACTACACAGGTTGTTAGGTTCACGGTTCAGCAGTTCACGGTTGTTCAGATCTTTCGCTCTTCGTATCTCTTCAGGTAGTTGATAAAGCCACGGACAGTCCCGCCGGGATCCGTCTATCCTGCTCGTATACATCTTCAAATTCACTGGGAGCTATGTATTCTTCGTCCAGGGCGACGTATAATTCGCTCTGGACCTCCATGCACGACCGCTTCGCGTATTGCAAAAACCGCATGAACTGCCCCGTAGGTTCGGAAAATCGTACTGGGGCGGTTAAAATTTTCGCCCGCTTTGATCTCGACGAAAAATCCTAGTTTTCGTTCAGGCACTATTTAACCGGTGTGCGGCTATATCAACCTATTGATTTAACAATGCGCTCCCAATGCTTGACCATGTACAGAGGGATTGAAAGAATCCTATCGTAAGATGAAAGCTTTTGCATGGAAAAGCGAATCCCGAGTGGACAGGAGGGGTGTTCCTTTAGAAAAAGGCGCATGCTTTTCAGCGTTCCGGTTTTTCCGGACTTAACCTCCACCGGGTAAACTGTTGATCCTGATGTCACGAGGTAGTCAACTTCGGCATTACTGCTTTTTGCGTCCCTTGCCCAGAAATATATGTTTCTCGCCTCGTACCAATCAATTGCTGCAAGGATCTCCTGCCCGACATACTGTTCTATGACGCCGCCCAAATTTGCAGTCAAGAGATTGTCGTGAAACATCAATTCGGCGCCTAATCCAAGCGATCTTTGCATCAGGCCAACATCAAGAAACAATATCTTGAATTTCTTTTCATTTGTTTGGGCGCCAAGAGGGACCCCATGTCCTGACGAATGTATCACCCTGTTCAAACACTGAGCTTCTTCCAAAAGCAGAAGGGCGTCTTTTAAATCACGGGACTGTACATTCGGATTGAGGTGGGAATACTTATACCTCTCTCCAACCATACGCGGCGCTGATATGAAAACATCTTTAAGGTACTTGTGTTTGGCGGTCGATGAATACTTGGAAAAATCCGCCTGGTACGTTTTAATAATGGATGTCTGAACCATGTTGATTTCTTCAGGAGAAATGTCTTTCAAATATTCTGAAACAACTCCCGGCATACCTCCAATAATCAGGTACTTTCTAAGAAGTTTCTCAAGCTCCTTGTCATACAACGGGTCGATGCCTGAGCCAATGTTTACGCTTGCCAAGTATTGCCTGAGTTTGTCAAATCCCAGGGCTCCCAGGAATTCATCAAATGAAAGCGGGCCCATAAAAAGAAAAGTTATGCGTCCCACAGGCATCCTGAATTCGTTGCTCCTAAAGGCAAATTCAACGAGAGAACCTGCTGCAATAACGTGCAGTTCAGGGATTTTTTCATAAAAATAGCGCAACGCTACTATTGCCTGCGGACATTCTTGAATTTCATCCAAAAAAAGAAGGGTTTTCCCGGCCGTTATCTCGGATCCGGACAGAACGGAAATCTTTTCCATGATTTCCTTTACATCAAGAGATTGAAAACACATCGAAAATTCAGGTCGTTCTTCAAAATTCACCGCCACATGGTTTTCAAATGCTACTTTTGCGAATTCGATTATGGAATACGTCTTTCCCACCTGACGTGCTCCTCTTACGAGGAGAGGACGTCGTGAACGACTCTCTTTCCACTTGACCAGTTCCGGATCAATATCCCTTATTATGTTTATTGTCATTGTGTGCCTCTTTTTCAAATAGTATATCGATGTTCAAGCAAAAGTGGCGCATCAATCACTGTAACCGTTCACAGGTTCAGGGTTCAACGTTCAGGGTTAAGGACAAAGAAGGCATTGAAGGTCCGAAGTCCTCGTTGCAAATGTTCATTTTCCCAAGTAATTGCCAATTTGGCTTGAAATTTTGGATTAGGCCTGACGAAATTGACGCTTTTCTCGTAAATACGCATCCCAAATGTAGTCCGGGGACGAGAATGGAACCTTGAAGCCCTGAACCTTTGAACCCGTGAACGCCTACCAATCACTTATGTGTCATGCCCTGGGAGTTTGCCACCTGCCCCAGTCCCAACATACACAAAAAACCATTTGCTGCAGTACATACAAGGATATTATTAGCAAATTTTGAATAAAACACAAGGTAAAAATGCCCCTGTGTGAAAAGCGAGCCGTGAAAAGAGTCCATATTTGAGACCCCGAATCTGACATCGGGCGACTTCACTGCCTTGAAATCGGGGTTGAATAACTCCGGTACGTGTGTGAACGTGTTGTAGGGCGCTTTCAGCTTTACGCGATTGCACGGCTCGGTGATGGGAGCTTTTGTCTGAAAAAATCAAATCTGGTTTCTATACGTTGTAGTACGCACCAATTTGACCATTTACTGGTTGTATTCCAATCCTGAAAATCTTAGCTACGCCGCCGCCAACCGGTACTGGGTTTTTTTGACAGTTACTCATTTTTACTTTTATTCTCAGTTAGTTCCGTCTAATTTCCTGTTTATGATACTTAGGAGTCGTTAAATAATAACTATAACATTTATCATACTCGATGTGAAAGCGTATAGTTCCATTCACCATGGAATTCGTGAGGAGTAATTTGAAGCTTTTTCATTTCCTGATTTGTAACCTTTAGCCCTTTTGGATATTTGTTGACGTCGAGTTCACATTGAACTCTTAATCCTGACTTTGTGCCGGTGGACGCAATAAGATTGATAATCACCTCATGGCTGATCAATGGCTTGCCTCGC